>Ga0326727_10001887_pt1 | contig 74897 bp, 65 predicted proteins | sample MB2enrmetagenome_FD_207643 | JGI IMG/M metagenome (GOLD analysis project Ga0326727, IMG submission 207643) | Lab enriched peat soil microbial communities from McLean, Ithaca, NY, United States - MB29MY | ecosystem: Environmental > Terrestrial > Soil > Wetlands > Peat | place: USA: New York... | reverse complement strand
CGATCACCCTTCGCGTTGCTGCCATTGTGACCCGCCCTCAAGTCAGTTTCCGGCGAGACTACAACATGTGGGGTCACCTGGAGAATCCCCCCGCAACTGGTTGGTTTCACAGAATCGATGTACTAGTTCGCCCCCAAAGCCAGCCCGTATTCGCGCGGATCGTTCGCCCAGTTGCATTCGCTGGTTTCGCCCGGCAGGTAGCGCCCGCAGGCGATCACGTTCGCCCGCCCCGGATCGGGCACCGGAACCGGCATCGGCTGGTTGTATCGCAGCGCGTTGATCAGCCCCACCGCGACCGCCAGCGCCGCGCCGGACTGACCGGACCCGCCCGCCTCGGCCCGGAACGCCACGATGTTGGCGTTCCACACCAGCCCGGCCGCCAGCAAAGGCGGCGGCACGGAGGTCGGCGAGGCGGCGGCCAGGAAGCCCAGCCCCGGCAGGATGCGGCCGGTGCCGAACAGGTTGTTCATCGTCAGCGCGCAGACCACCGCATTGCCGTTGCGGTCCAGCGTCGCGAAGCTGGTTGACGCCGGGAAGACCGTCGAATCCGGCGGCGGCAGGTCGCGCGCCGCCAGCACCGCCTCGGGCGTGATCCCGCCGGCCCGGTAGCGCTCTGCCACCGCCAGCGACCGCGCGCCGGCCGCCGCCAGGTCGTTCGGGTTGGCGGCCAGAACCGCGAACGCGGCGTCGGCCGCCAGCCCGCCATCGGCCGGCGGCGGCAGGAACGCCACCTTGTCCACGCGGTAGGATGAGATCAGCGGCGCCGCCAACTTCGGCAGCGCCCCCCGCAGATCCGTCTGCGCAATCGGTCCGCCGGCCAATGCCGAGGAGGCCTCGATCCGGCGCGCCAGCGACCCCTGATACATGTCGCCGACACCGGCGACGCGGATTTGCGCCAGGGTCGCGCCCAGGTCCGGCTGGCGCAGGATCTGCCCCTCCTGCAGCGGCACGCCATTCACGCTGAACACGGCCCGCGAGCCGGGATCGGCCAGCAGCGGGACGGAGACCAGAGTCAGGTCCTTCACCAGGGCCCGCGATGCCGGGGTGCCGAACCGCGCCATCTGCTCGGCCGAGGACACCAGCGTCTCGAACGGCCGCACGCCGTAGCGGGCGTGCAGCAGATACAGCCCGCGCGCCAGCATCGGCACGGCGGCCGGCCGATCGGCGTTGCTGCCGGGCTGGGCTGGGGCGAGCGGGGTGAACATGATCGCCTCCGGCACGCCGCCGGCCGGCCCCTTGACGTTGGTGGACAAAGCCAGGCAGGCCCCGCCGCCGCCCAGGCCGGCGCGAGAGGGCAGGGTCACCGCCAGGGTCAGCCCCACCGCGACCGCCGCGTCGGCCGCGCTGCCGCCGGAGGACAGCACCTCTCGCCCCGCCAGGACGGCGCGCGGCTCATCCGCCGTCACCCCGCCCAGGAAGCCGGCGACATAGCCCGGCTGGCCGGCGGGCGGCCCGCCGGTGCCCAGCACCGTGTCGGTCACCTTGGTGACGGTCGAACAGCTCGGCAGGAACGCCAGCAAGGCGAAGGCGGCGCGCAAACGCAGCGCGCGCCGCGTGGATACCTGCCGAGGACGGGTCTGGTGGCCGCAACGCATAGAGTTCATCCTGTCGGTCTCGCCAATCCGAAGGGCGCGCCGAATCAAGCGAACACGTCCTGCCGTTGAGGAAGCGTGCCATAAACGGCTTCGCCATCAGCGGCAACCACGCTTGGCGCATCGCCCTGTGAAGGCGCGCGGTTTGCCGCTAGAGTGGGCGGTGTTGTCAAATGAGGGACCATCGATGATCCGACTGCTCCGGGCCGCGGCCCTGATTCTTCCCGCCGTGCTGCTTGGCGGCGCGGCCGATGCGACCGGGTTCACCCCGGCGCAGCGCGATGAGATCATCGCCATCGTGCGCGAGGCGCTGAAAACCGATCCGTCGATCCTGCGCGACGCCGTGGTCGCCTACCAAACGGACGAAGCGACGCACAACCAGGAGGCGGCGCGCGCCGCCATCGCCGGGGCGCGCAACGAACTGGTGACTCCGGCGGACCCGGTGGCCGGCAATCCGCAGGGCGACGTGACGATCGTCGAGTTCTTCGACACGCGCTGTCCGTATTGCCGGAAGATGGAGTCGACGATGGACAGCTTCCTGGGTCAGGACAAGAAAGTGAGGCTGGTCTACAAGGACCTGCCGATACTGGGGCCGGCGAGCCTGCTGGGATCGAAGGCGCTGCTGGCGGCGCAGCGGCAGGATGCGTACGTGAAGATGCGCGAGGCGGTGATGAAGCTGCCGCCCGACACGACGCTGCCGCAGCTTGAGGCGGCGGCGAAGTCGCTTGGCCTGGATTGGCCGCGGATGGCGCGTGACATGGAGGATCCGGCGATCCAGGCGCGGCTGGATGCGAATATCAAGCTGGCGCATGGGCTGGGGATTCAGGGCACGCCGGCGCTGGTTGTCGGCGATAATCTGGTGCCGGGGGCGGTGGAGCTGGCGGAGCTGAAGACCGCGGTGGCCGGGGCGCGGCATCCGTAGGGGGAAGCGCCCGGGCTGGGCCAGCCTTGCGCGGCGCCGGGCGGCCGTTCACGACGTCGCCATGCCGCCCCGCCCGGACTTCGCCGACATAACGGGTGCTCGCCGCCGGAACATGGCGGCGATCAAAGCGGTTAAAGGAGAAACGGATAGGGCGCACAGCGTAGCGCCAGGTCGAATGGCAGGACATGCAGCCGCAGGCTCGACGAAAAGTGGAATGGCGACAAGGGCTTGGGGAATGCGTCGGTCCGCGGGTAGACCAAGAACATGTCTCCGATGCCACCGAGATAGGTCTGCCCATAGGCATACATCCGGTAGAAGTCGGATTGGCTCAGTTCATACTTTCGGGACCGGTCGCCGCTCAGCAGTTTCCACTTGGCGTCCACGATCCAAGTGCTATTACCAGCCGTTACGATGATATCTGGCTTCAGGCGAAACCAACCGGCGTCCTCATGCATGGACAGGTGGTGATCGACGGCTTGAGGTCTTATCCGCATCCAAGTCGGGGCGGCCCTGCGTAGAGATGCGAGCACATAGTTTTCAAACAATCTCTCCATGGGGAACAGCATGCTGATCCCGCGATAAGCGCCAGTAATCGCAAAGGGGGTTTGCCGCAGGAGGATCAATTCGCATAACGGCTTGATCACCGCATAGTCTGCCATCAATCGTTCGGTGCTCCACTGGCGGAGGTCGGCGCCAATCTCGCGGCTCTCCGGGATATCAGCAAACAGGGCCGCAAGCTCGCGGGCAAGCCGCCAGCTATCGCTGACCCGCGTCGACCGGAGCACGAACTCGAGAGCAGATCGTATCAAGCGGTTCTCCGGCCGATTGAACGAAAAAATGTCGTGGCGGAAAGCGAACAGGTGCGCTCCGGCGGGGCCACATCGGGTCTGCCGGGAGACATCCAGCGCTCCTCGCAGGAACGGCTCTCGCGCGTCCCCTTGGCAATAGCTCTGGCGAAGTCCCCGCCTGATGAGATCGGATACTTCCTCGAGAAAGCTGTACGCCAGCCATTCCGGCAGCGGCAGCTTAAACGCCGAGATCTGCGACACGGACCCGGGCTGCGGCTTGATCCGAAGCGCCTCCGCCACCATGCGTACAAGAAGAGTTCGGGCTTCGCCGATATCTTCCTCGCCGACGGTGTACTTGGGCAGGATCTCAATGCGAGTGCCGCAAGGCGTCTCCAACACGCCGACAAAGTTCAGAACCCGGAGGCTTCGGGGACCATCCATGCTCACGAGTCCCGCGGATGACGGTCCGCCCCTGGCGTGCTCCACAAGCCAGTCAAACGCCGCCCGAGTGATCATCGCCTGGTCGAGGGAGGGTCCCACGGCATCGGTGGTCAGTCGTGCGAACTCCCTGATGGTAGGCATGCGCTAAGCTCAGCCGATGATCGACCGGTAGGCGGTGGGCCGCTCCAGCGCCGCGACATTGATGCGCCACGCCTTTGACGTGGGAACCTCGAGATCGCCATGGCCGAAAAGCTGCTCGATTGTTTCCTCGCGTTCTACCACAAAGCAGTCAGCGAGGTCGTTCTTGCGATGATCGTTGAGCACAAGCCGGATTCGCTGCCAGTCGTCAAAGAAGTATTCCTGGAGCAGCGGGATTATCTGCGTGGTGAAAACTTGGCGCAGTTGCGCGATGTCGTCGGCAGCGCTAATGCCCAGGAAATAAGCATGGCCGAGACGGTGGTCCCGATCCAGCAGGGCCTCAATGCGCGCGTTCATCGTGTCGAGCAGCTTGGCCATGTCGATGCCGGCAACCTCCACTCCTTCCAAGATGCTCGGGTCAGGCTCAATCTCTTCGAAAACAAATCGCCGCCGCAGGGCGATGTCGATTCCCGTCAGCGAGCGATCGGCAGTATTCATAGTGCCGATTATATGCAGGCCGATCGGCAAACTGAATAATTGCTTGGAGTAGGGCAGCACCGTACTCAGCGCTTCGCTGGCGCCGGCGCGCTTGGTCGGCTCGATCAGCGTGATCAGCTCGCCAAATATTTTGGAGACGTTGCCGCGATTGATCTCGTCAATAATAAGCACATGACGCTCTGGCGGGTTGCGTTTCTTTCCCGCCACCGTGATTGCCTCGAGGATATGCGCTAGGACATGAGGGTATCCGTTAACGATGAACTTCTCGAGCCGGCAGTCGGGCACACGCGAGAAAACGGACTTTTCCCGAACGTCCGCCAGCGTGATGGCCCCTGCGCTAATCAGCCAATTCAGCTCGTCGATGATCGCCCAAGGCATCAGTAGATTCGAACCGTTCGGCTTCTCAAGCCAGAGTATCTCCTCGGTAGACCGTGTGACAACATAACCGCTTGCAAAACAAGTCCCCGGTGCTATGCGAGGGCGGCGGGTCATCGAGTTGCAGAACGATTTCAGCACGCCTTCGGCAACGCAATAGTTAATAGAGCCGTCTTGCCTCACCTCTGCCCGCAATCCCTCGACGAAGTCCTCGTAGCTGAAGCTCTGGTGAAAGGTGACAAACCGGATGCGTCCCGCCTGAACAAGTTCGTCGAATCGACCCTTCAGCGCCTCGCGACCACCCGCGTTTTCGTTAGAAAAGGCCGGGTCGAGGATTTGCAGAGCGCGCTCGACCGTCTTGTAGGTCTTGCCCGTCCCTGGAGGACCGTAAAGAATTTGGTTGAGCGGCTGCGGTGGATACGAAAGAAAGCTGGCGGCCTTGATGGAAGCCGGCGCGGCCGTTTCCCCGTCGTTAGGGCTCGGCCCCTCCGTAATGCTCGATTCCTCCGGGTCCCAAACCTGCTTGTACATCGGCAGGTAGAAGTCGACACCGTCCGAAGAGCTTTTCTCAAGCGTAACTCTGAGTTGATACAATGCCTTGTCCTTTTGGATCTTGGGCATCTGTTTGAGTTCGCTTTTGCTGATTTTTCCCAAGCCTGATAGGATGCGGTCCGCCGGACTAGCAATGCGCTCGAAATTGTCGGGGAACAATAGGTAGGGGAGAATATGCTTGAGTTGCCGATAGCCATCATCCGGTACATCATCGAGCCATTGGGCGAAGGTCCATGGCTCAGAAAGCAAGACTTTTCGTTCACCCTCACCGGCAGACTTCAACTTGCGCGTTGCATTGATAAAAAACCTTAACTCTCGCGGGCGGTGGGCAAGAAATCCCGGCCCGGCGGAGCCGATGCCTCTGAGAAGGTCGCGGTCGAGCATTGGATGGTCTAGCGGCAGTTTCTGCCCCGACCAACCCCAGGCGTCCACGACCGCCGCACGTTTGGCATCTGGCCCGATGTTGCTCGGGAACAGGTTCATAGCCCAGAGCATCTCCGCCACGAGTTTACATGCGTGCGCCGACGCACCGGCAAACTGCCGCTGGAGCGTCGTCTGAAATCGATCCTTCCCGGTATCCGGATGGCCGTTGAACCGCTCATCGACCCCATCGAGCACTTCAGAAGCCCAGAGCGACTCGTCGCTCAAGATGGAGTGGTCTGCCAGCAGGCATCGGTCGCGCCAGGCGGCGGCGGCGGATAGCGTGGCGCTCGTGTTCGGATGGTGTGGATTGTAGCGTGACACTCGCATCCTCCTGACGGCAGCACAACCGTTGCCGTGTCACACAGTAGCCCTGCATCTCCTTAACGGACACCTAATAATTGCGACTCAACGCGCGGTATCCGTAGACGTCAGTCATGATGCACCAAAGCGCCACCGCCCTTGCATTCGTTCAGGCGGCAATCCCCGGCACAAGGGCCGCGGACGTGGCGATCAGACCGGATTCCCCGGGGTTGACCTGGTCCGACCCGATCAAGCTGCCGCCGAACCTGCCGTAACCTTCCGTCACGCCCAAAGACATCATGCCCGGTGCAGCTCCACCTGCGCCCGCGTCACCGTCCGCTCCCCGCGCCTGAACACCGTCAGAGGCTCCCGCAGCTCGGCAACCGCCTGTTCCGGCGTCGCCGCGTCCATGATGACCAGATCCGCCGGGTTGCCGACAGCGATGCCGTAATCCCGCAAATTCATCAGCATCGCCGCGCGTTCCGTAACCATATAAAAACATTGGCGCAACCGGTGCGCGTCGGCGATATGGCAGATATTGGCTTGCAGGTTGGCCATGCGGATCAGGTTGCCGTCGCCATAGGGCGTATACGGATTACCCACGTCGCCGTTCGCGATCGCACAATTGACGCCGCTCTCCACCAGGGCGTTCGCGTCCGTTGCGCCTCCGGCGATGAACAGAGCGGTTGCCGGCAGCACCGTGACCGCCACGCCGGCATCCGCGATCTCACGCGCCAGGGCGGCAAACGCCGCCTCGGGCAGGGTGGAATATCCGCCGCCGTGGCCAACCGTGACGCGACCGCCCAGCCGGTATCGCCCGGCCAGCTCGCACACCAGCCGGATATCCGCGCCGCCGCCGGACTGCAACTCCATGTCGACATCGACATCGTATTCCCGCGCCAGTTCGAAAACCCGGCGGATGTGCCCGGCCCTGTCCGGATCGTGGTCCGGTGCGCCGCCGATGACCCTGGCGCCGCGCTTCAGCGCCGCCACCAGCAGCTCGTCGGCGCGGGAATTGTTGGTCAGCCCCTCCTGCGGAAAGACGCACATCTCGATATCGATGACCGAAGCATAATCGGCGCGCAGTTTCTCCAGCGCATCGAAGCTGCGCAGCTCCACGCCGGCGTCGAGTTCAACATGGGCGCGCATCCGGGTGGTGCCGTGCCGGATGCACTCTTCAAGCGTCAGTTGGGCGCGGCGGTAGACATCGGCCTCGGAGAAGCTGTGTTTGACCGCGGCGACCCGCGCCAAGGCGCCGGCGTCGCGGTCGTCTTGCGGCGGGCAGCGGTCGAGAATGCGACTCCTGTCCAGGTGGATACGGGTTTCGACCAGGCCGGCGCATGCGAGATGACCTTCGGCATCGAACACCGGGGCATTGGCCATCAGGTTGGTTTCGATCGCGATGATCTGGCCGGCCCTGACACCGATATCGACCGGGGCGTGTTCCGGGGCGCCGAGCAGGCGCGCGTTGCGGATAATCAGGTCCATGCTGTCACCTTCCGTCGGCCGGGCGGACCCTGCCAGCCGGGGACGGCGGATGCAAAGGATTAGAGTGTGTCAGGGCCGCCGCCGCAACACGCGATGACTTACCGGCGAGTAGCGGCATTGCAGTACGCGCATGGCAACCGGGCTGGCGTCCATATGATAACGCCGCTTATGATCAGCCTCAACCAGAGGACTCGCCCTTGGACGAATTTCACCGCGACCTGCTTTTCCTGCTGCATGATGTCGCCCGGCTGCTGCGCGTGGACGCGGACAAGCGCGCGCGGGTGAACGGCATGACCCGGGCGCAATGGGCGATCCTGATCTGGCTCGAACGCCAGCCCGGCATCTCGCAGAAGGAACTGTCCGAAATCCTCGAAGTCGAGCCGATAACGGTGGCCCGGCTGATCGACCGCCTGCAGGCCCGCGGCATGGTCGAACGCCGCCCCGACCCGCGCGACCGCCGCATCTGGCGGTTGCATCTGCTGGAACCGGGCCGCGGCGTCCTGAACGGAATCGACGAACAGCGCGCCGACATGACCCGCATGGTCACGGCCGGAATCAGCGAGGACTCCATCGAGACCGTGACCGACGCCCTGCTGCGCATGAAAGCCACCCTGACCCGCGAATCCCACGCCTCGCGCCGCGGCGCGGACACCGAAACGCGGGAGCCTGTCTGATGTCGCAAGCCGCCACGTCTCCCGGCCCGCGCATCGGCAATCGCGTGGCCGACGCGCCGGTCCGCCCCCGGATCAGCCGCGGCGCGCTCCGGCCGATACTGATGCTGGGCGGCATTGCGGCCGTGATCGCGGCGACGGCTGGCTACTGGATCAGCGGCGGACGCATCGTGTCGATCGACGACGCCTATGTCCGCGCCGCGAAGGAAGTCATCGCCACCGACGTCTCCGGCATCGTCGCCGCGGTGCCGGTGCATGAGGGTCAGCTTGTGCACAAGGGCGATGTCCTGCTGCGCCTGGACACGCGGCCGTTCGAGATCGCGCTGGCCGGCGCGACCGCGGCGCGGGACGGCATGGTCTCCACGCTGAACGCGATGAAGCTCGACTACCAGCGGATGCTGCGCGACGTGGAGGTCAAGGAGGCGCAGCTTGCCTCCGACCAGGCCAGCTTCCAGCGCTATGCCGGCCTGGTCAAAAGCGGCGGCGTCACCCGCGCGGATTACGACAATGCGCGCTTCCTGCTGATGGCGGACACCCGGGCGGTGGAGGCGCTGAAGGTCGCCGCCGCTGTGCAGTTGGCCCGGCTGAGCGGCGATCCCGAGATCGATGTGCGCACCATGTCGGACTACCTCCAGGCGCAAGCCAAGGTGGACGAGGCGCAGCGGCAACTGGACCACGCGGTGATCCACGCGCCGTTCAGCGGCGTCGTCACGCAGGTCGAGTCGGTGCAGCCCGGCATGTATCTCGGCGCGGCGACCGCGGCGTTCGGCTTGGTTTCGACGGAACGGGTCTGGGTCGAGGCCAACCCGAAGGAAACTGAACTGACCCATGTCAGGCCGGGCGACCCGGTGGACCTGACGGTGGACACCTATCCCGGCGTGACCTGGAAGGCCGAGGTCGAATCGATCGCGCCGAACAGCGGGTCCGAGTTTTCCGTGCTGCCGGCGCAGAACACCTCCGGCAACTGGGTGAAGGTGGTGCAGCGCATCCCGGTCCGGATCAAGGTCGAGCACAAGGACGGCGACCCGGACCTGCGCGCGGGCATGAGCGTGGTGGCCGAGATCGACACCGGACACCGCAGGACCTGGCACGACCTGTTTTGATGGGCGGTTCGATGGCGTGCAACACGGCGCCCTATCAACGTCATGGTGGGCCTCCGCCCCATGGGCGTTAAACTGGTGTGCTCGCGAGGCGACTGCTCCTTGACCGTCATGGTGCGCGGAGGCGCACCATCCACGCCTTCTGCCGGTTTCGGCAAAGGCGTGGATGCCGACCTTCGTCGGCATGACGAGGGGAAACACTGCCGCCGGGGTGCTACTTTAACGCATATAGGGCGAAGGCCCACCATCCACGCCTTTGGCGCAGCCCGCACCGCAAGGCGTGGATGGTGGGCCTTCGCCCGCCATGACGGGTAGACCATGCTACCCCCGCAAGACCGCGTGCCGCACCGGCTGATCCTCACGCTCTGCACCGTGGGTGCGACTCTGATGCAGGCGCTCGACCAGACCATCGCCAACGTGGCGCTGCCGTATATGCAGGGCAGCCTGTCGGCGACCTATGACGAGATCACCTGGGTCCTGACCTCCTACATCACCGCCGCGGCGATCATGACCGCGCCGGTGGGGTGGCTGGCCTCGCGGTTTGGAAGGAAATATCTGTTCGTCGCCTGCCTGGTCGGCTTCACCGTCACCTCCATGATGTGCGGCGCGGCGCAGTCGCTGCCTCAGATGGTGGCGTTCCGGCTGATGCAGGGCGTGTTCGGCGCGGCGCTGGTGCCGCTGTCGCAGTCCACCATGCTGGATATCTACCCGCCCGAGCAGCGCGGCATGGCGATGGCGATCTGGGGCGTCGGCGTGATGGTGGGGCCGATCCTGGGGCCGACACTCGGCGGGTACCTGACGGAGATGTACAACTGGCGCTATGTCTTCTACATCAACCTGCCGTTCGGCATCCTGGCGACGCTCGGGCTGCTGATCTGCATGCCGCGCTCCTTCGGCAACGCCACACTCCGTTTCGACTGGATCGGCTTCGGCGTGCTGGCGCTGGGCATCGGCGGGCTGCAGTTGATGCTGGACCGCGGGCAGGACCAGGACTGGTTCACCTCCCGCGAGGTCATCACCGAGGCGGTTCTCGGCGGCCTGGGGGTCTATTTGTTCGTGGTGCATATGATCACGGCGAAGAAACCGTTCATTCCGCCGGTGCTGTTCAGGGACCGCAACTTCGCGGCCGGCCTGATGCTGATGTTCGCGACCGGGACGATCCTGGTGTCGAGCTCCTCCTTGATGGCGCCCTGGCTGCAGAACCTGGCGAATTACCCGGTGGAGACGGCCGGACTGATCATGGCGCCGCGCGGCATCGGCACGATGGTGGCGATGCTGACCGGCGGGCGGCTCTCGAACAAGATGGACCCGCGCATCCTGATGGCGGGCGGGATCCTGGCCCTGGCGTGGTCGTCCCGGGAGATGTCAACCTGGACCCCGGACATCGCGCAGTGGCGAATCATCGCCGTGATCATGGTGCAGGGTGCGGGGATCGGCTTTGTTTTCCTCCCGCTTCAGGTGCTGGCGTTCGCCACCCTGCCGCCGCAATACCGCACCGACGGCACGTCGCTGTTCGCCCTGTTCCGCAATATCGGCGCGGCCGTCGGCGTATCGGTCACCTCCGCCCTGCTGTCGCACAATACGCAGGTGCTGCATGAGGAAATCGGCGCCTCGGTGACGCCGTTCAATCGCGCGCTGCAGGATGGCGGGATGATCGCGCGCGCCTGGAACCCGTTGCAGGCGCATGGCGCGGCGGCGCTGGACGCGATGATCAACCAGCAGGCGCAGATCATTGCGTATATCGACGACTACCGCCTGATGATCTTCACCACGCTGCCGTCGTTGCTGCTGCTTCTGCTGATGCGCCGTCCCCGCCTGTCCGCGGCGGCGCCGGCCAAGGCGCATGCGGTGGTGGAGTAGAGTATTTTCAGGCTGACGGGAACGGCGACGGACGCTGCCACACCGTCATGGCCCGTGTCCGGCCCACCTGTCGCGGCACGTGCTGAAATGGGTGGCCCGGACGGGCCATGACGGCTATGCAACGACGCAGCCTCAGGCCCGGCTGACGGGGCCTTGTCTGCGGGCTTCCTCGGCGGCGCGATACAGGTACCATGTCGCCATCGAGCGGTGCGGCGACCAGGCAAGGCCGATCTCCGCCAGGGCTCTGGGTTTTGGCTGGACGTCGAGGCCGTGCAGGACGCGGTAGCCCTCACGCACGCCGAAATCGTCCACCGGCAGCACGTCCGGCCGGCCGAGCGTGAAGATCAGCAGCATCTCCACCGTCCAGCGCCCGACGCCGCGGATGCCGGTCAGCCGTTCGATCAGCGCCTCGTCGCTCAGCCGCAGGGACTCCCGCCGAGTCGGCACCGTGCCGTCGAGCGTTTTGGCGCAGATGTCGCGCAGCGCGGCGATCTTGCCGCCGGAAAAGCCGCAGCCGCGCAGCGCCGCGTCCTCGGTCGCCAGGACGGCGGCGGGGGCTGGGAAGACATCGCCCGGGAACAGGGCGGCGAAGCGCGCCAGGATCGCCTCCGCCGCGCGTCCGTGCAGTTGCTGGTGCGCAATGGCGCGGATCAGCGCTTCGTACGGGCTGCGCTGGCGCTGGATCTGCAACACCGGCGGACCGACACGGCGGATCAGCGCGGCGAAACACTCATCGCCGCCGAGGTGCCGCATGCCGGCGTTCAACGTCGTACGGGTCGTGATCTTGGCCGCAACCTTAACTTGTATCGCTTCCATCCGATCCCTTTATGCGCTACGAATGATGCGCCGCAACAGGAGGGTGGTTTGTACATACATCGTCCTCTGCTCGAGGAGTCCGTGCGCGACAAGGTCGCCGCGCGCCAGACCTCGGGTCTTGCGGGGATCGCCGTCACGCTGCTGCTTCTGGTCATCGGCCTGTTCCTGGTCCAGCAGCTTCGCGCATCCACCGCGGTCGAGGACTGCCTCATGGCCGGCGGCCGCAATTGCGACGCTTTGGTGACCGGCGCGCATTGACGCGCGGCCCCTTCCGGGTCCACCTCCGTCGTGTTGATATACCACCACCGGAGGGACGATGCGGATAGCCGATATGGATTGCGGATGGTGGAAGACTGGGTCCGCCATGACGACCGTTGCGTGCTGCCGTTGGGCGGCACGGAGCAGCACGCGAGCCTGTCGCTCGCCACCGATGCGATCCTGGCCGAGCGGATCGCGATCGAGGCGGCCGAACCGCTCGATGTTCCGGTATTTCCGGTCATCCCGTTCGGGCTTTCCCCATCATTCATCGGCTTCCCCGGCACGGTGACGCTGCGAATGGCCACTTACGCCGCCTTGATCCGCGATGTGCTCGACAGCCTTAAGGGCAGCGGTTTCCGCCGGATATTGATCGTCGGCGGCGACGGCGGCAGCCAGCCGGCCGCGGCGATCGCGCGGGAATGGATGATGGACCATCCGGATGCGCGGGTGCGGTTCCACGCCTGGCGGCGCGGGCCGTTGACCGCGGCGGCCATCAGGCGGATCGATCCGGAGGCGAGCCAGCCGGCCTGGGTGGAAAACTACCCCTGGACCCGGCTGGCGAACCGGCCGCCGCAGGAAGGCGAGAAGCCGGAGGTGGACATCGACCGGATGCGCACCTTGCCGCCGTTCGAAGTCCGGCTTCTGCTGGAGGATGGCAGCCTCGGCGGCCGCTATCAGCGGGACGATTCCGAGATGCTGGAGATCTGGAACGTCGCGGTCCAGGAAACCCGGGCGCTGCTGGAGGAGTGGTAGGGCTCGAGTCCCCACCGCCATGGCTCGTCCCGCCAACCGTCACGAATGGGCACGGTCCCGTGCCGATGAAGGGCGAACCGCCGCCGCGAATTCGCTCTGTCGCCGGAATTGAATATACGCTATGCGTCTTCGCCCGCCGATTTCGCCGGCGGCACGCGTCATGTCCAGCGCTGCCCGCAGAATGGCAGGGCGGACCTGATCGGGGAACGTTCAGGAAGGTCTAAGTTGCATGGGCGTAAGCACAACTCAGGCAGGGGCGGCGACTCCATCCGCCAAGCCAATGACGCCGGATGAGAAGAAGATCATCCTGGCCTCCTCCCTCGGCACCATTTTCGAGTGGTACGACTTCTACCTCTACGGCTCCCTCGCGGTCGTCATCGCCGGCAATTTCTTCGGCCAGTTCGACGAGACCACGCGCAACATCTTCGCCCTGCTGGCCTTCGCCGCCGGCTTCCTGGTCCGGCCGTTCGGCGCCGTGGTGTTCGGCCAGATGGGCGACCGCGTCGGCCGCAAATACACCTTCCTCATAACCATCCTGCTGATGGGTTCGGCGACCTTCCTTGTCGGCGTCATCCCCACGTCCGACAGCATCGGTTTCACCGCCGCCGTCATCCTGATCATCCTGCGCATCGTGCAGGGCCTGGCCATCGGCGGGGAATACGGCGGGGCTGCAACCTATGTCGCCGAACACGCGCCGCCCGGTCGGCGCGGGTTCTACACAAGCTGGATACAGACCACCGCGACGCTGGGGCTGTTCCTGTCGCTGCTGGTCATCCTGACGACGCAGTCGTTCATCAGCGCCGGCGACTTCAAGGCCTGGGGATGGCGCATCCCGTTCCTGGTGTCGATAATCTTTCTGCCGATCTCAGTGTGGATTCGCCTGCGCCTGAGCGAAAGCCCGGCCTTCCTGCGGATGGTGGCCGAGAACGCGCGCTCCCGGTCGCCGCTGCATGAGGCGTTCTTCCAATGGGCGCATGCGAAATGGGCGATCCTTGCCTTGTTCGGCCTCGTGGCCGGACAGGCGGTGGTCTGGTATTGCGGCCAGTTCTATGCCTTGTTTTTCCTGACCTCGGTGCTGAAAGTCGATAGTTTCACCGGCAACCTGCTGGTCGCCTGGGCCCTGGCCCTGGGCACCGGCGGTTTCATCCTGTTCGGCTGGCTGTCGGACAAGATCGGCCGCAAGCCGATCATTTTGGGCGGCTGCATGCTGGCGGCGCTGACGTATTTTCCGGTATTTCAGTACATGGCCGATACGGCCAATCCGGCGCTGGCAGCCGCCCAGCGCAGCGTTCGCGTCGCGGTCGTGGCGGACCCGGCGGATTGCTCCTTCCAGTTCAACCCGACGGGCCTGTCCCGCTTCACCCGAAGCTGCGATACCGCGAAGGGCGCGCTGTCCAGGGCGTCGGTGCTGTATGCGCAGGAGGATGCGCCGCCGGGGACGCCCGCTTCCATTCATATCGGCGATAAGACAATCGATCCGGCCGCTTCCGGCTTTGCCCGGGACCTGAGCGCGGCGCTGACCACCGTGGGCTATCCGGATCCGTCGAATCCGTCCGTCGTCAAACTGGCGCATCCGTGGGACATTTTCCGGCCGCAGCCGCTGACCCTGGTCGTCATCCTCGCCTACCTGGTTGTGCTGGTCACCATGGTCTACGGCCCGATCGCCGCGGCGCTGGTCGAGCTGTTCCCGACCCGGATCCGCTACACGTCCATGTCGCTGCCATATCATGTCGGCAATGGCTGGTTCGGCGGATTGCTACCCGCGACTGTCTTCGCAATGAACGCGCAGAACGGCAGCATCTATTTCGGGCTGTGGTATCCGGTGGTCATTGCGGCCGGGACAGCCATCGTCGGGATGCTGTTCCTTCCGGAAACCAAGGATCGCGATATCTTCGAGGGCGACCTGACCTACCGGCCCGGCGATATCCCGGTCGATTTCGACCCGAACGCCGCCGATTACTGACGCGCGCCGGCTTATGCCAGTTCGACTTGGGTTTGAGACATGCACATGGCCGCCGCCTCGTCATGGCGGGCGCATGCCCCATAGGCGTTAAAATAGGAGGATCGCGGGCCGGCCGTTGCTATCGTCATGGTGCGCGCAGGCGCACCATCCACGCCTTGCGGTGCCGGTTAAGGCGAAGGCGTGGATGCCGACCCGCGGCCTTCGCCGGGGCATGCTTCGTCGGCATGACGGCAAGCGCGACCACCGGAGTGCTATTTTAACGCCTCTGGGGCGCAGGCCCGCCATCCATGCCTTCGTCTGTGCAAACGGGCGTGGATGCCGACCACCGTCGGCATGACGAGGCGGCGCGGTCGGAGAGTCGCCGTCATCGCCGGTCGGTATAACGCAAAAGCCGGGCGTTTCACGGCACCGCGGACCTGACCGGAACGTCCGTCATCATGCGCACCCGGCGGGTCAGGTCATCCAGCGAGAACGGCTTGTGCATCACGGCCATCCCCGGCGGGAGTTCCATGTCATCCAGCGCCGCGCCCGCATACCCGGTGACCAACAGGACAGGCAGGTCCGGCCTGGCCCGGCGCGCCTCCTGCGCCAGTTTGCGTCCGTTCAGGCCCGGCAGTCCGATGTCGGTGACCACCAGGTCCAGCTTCGCGAGCGCCCGGGCGAGTTGAAGTCCCGCCAAACCGTCTTCCGCTTCGTATACCGAACACCCAATGTCGCGGATGGCCTCGGCGATCATCACCCGCACGCGTTCCTCGTCGTCCACCACCAGCACGGTCTTGCCGGCGGCTTCGGACATGGCCTGCGTGGCCGGCGCCGCGGCGCTACTCTGGCGCCCTAACGATTGCGCGTCCGTGCGCCGATCGGCGAATCTCGGCAGGAACAGGCGGACGGTCGTTCCGGCCCCGGGTTCGCTTTCCAGCCGCACGAACCCGCCCGATTGCCGCACGAAGCCATAGACCTGGGACAGGCCCAGGCCGGTGCCCCGGCCGATGGATCGGGTCGTGAAGAACGGCTCGAAGGCGCGGGCCTTGACATCGGGTGTCATGCCCGAGCCGGTGTCGGTTACCGATATCTCCACATAGGCGCCGGGCGCCACGTCGTCCTGATCGGCGAGATCGGCAGTCGTGAGCATCCTGTCGTTCTTGGCGATCGTCAGGCTGCCGCCCTCCGGCATGGCATCGCGGGCGTTCAAAGTCAGGTTCAGCAGCGCGCTCTCCAACTGGTTGGCGTCGCACAGCGCCAGGCCGTCGCCGCCGTCCGTCCGCAACTCCACCTGAACCTCCGGCCCGACGCCGCGGCGGATCAGGTTTTCCATGCTGCGCAACAGCGCATCCGGCTCGACCGGCGTCGGCTGCAAGGCCTGACGGCGGGCGAACGCCAGCATTCGGCTGGTCAGGGCCGCCCCGCTGTTCAAGGCCGTCCGCGCGGATGTCAGGTAGCGATCGACCTCCTGCGGGCGCCCCTGGGCGATACGCCGCTCCATCAGGTCCAGGCAGCCGGAGACGGCCTGCAGCATATTGTTGAAGTCATGCGCGACACCGCCGGTCAACTGCCCGACGGTCTCCATCTTCTGGGACTGATGCAGGCGTTCCTCGCTGGCGCGCAGGGCGCTCTCCGCCTTGCGGCGGCTGGTGACGTCGATCAGCACGCAGACGATCCAGTCGGTATCCTTGCGGTGCTCCAGCCGCGCCGACATCAGCACGCTGACGACGCCGCCATCGCGGCGCACGAACTGCCGCTCCAGGTCGAGGATTTCGCCATCCGTCATCAACCGTTCCAGGTCGCCGGCGGCCCGGGCATCCGAGCCGGGCGGCTTGAAATCGGCTATCGGCCGGCCGATGGCTTCGTCCTCGGCGTAGCCCAGCAGCGCCTGCCAGCTTTCGGATACGCCGGTGATGATGCCGTTGCCGTCGAGCGTATGCATCGGCACCGGCGAATGAATGAAGCTCGCGCGATGACGGGCCTCGCTTTCGCGCAGCGCTTCGTTCGCCTCCCGGAGCTGCTCGGGCGAAGGCAGCGCCAGCGCCCGGGGCAGCAGGCGCCATAGTGCCACCGCAGTAATGATCGAGACGATCGCCGTCGCCGCCTTGGCCAGCGCTTCGACGCCATATGCCGGCACCCAAAGCGTGACCACGTCGAGCAAATGCGTGGCGCCGCAGAGCAGAATGAAACTCGCGAACAACCAAAGCATCGGCCGAAACGTCAGGTCGCCGCGGCGCCGCGCGAAGACCGCGAGGGCGAGCGGGATGGTGAAATAGGCCAGCGCGATGCCGGTGTCGGACACCGCGTAGGTCCAGATCAGGCCGGGTTCCCAGAGCAGGCAGAACCCGTGCGGCGTCAGGCCGGCGGGGTCCAGCAGCCAACCCGCCACAGTTTCGGCCATGCGGTGTTACCCCCTTGATCAGCCATCACGCAAAGATCGCAGACGGTCCCGTGGCATCCCAACGGGCGCGCACCCGTTGCGTCCAGCCGTCAAAATTCTTGTCACTACAATGCAACGTGTTATAGTTTTGCTTGAAACCGTGGCGCGTGCAACCCGTCGCGCTGCCAGGATCGCGCGGCCGGGACCAGGCGTCCGGCGGCCGAGCGGGAGCGGCCGCCGTTTGCCGGCTGGACGCGACAGCGGAATGCCGGTTGCAAACCGCGGCCATGCGGACCCCCGATGGCGGCGTTGTCGCAGCCCCGATCGCAGTCCGTGCCGAGGGGCATCTCTCCGCCGCCTCCGGCTTATCCCCTGGACCGCGCGCCGAAGCCGCTGTAGTGAAATCGTCACCATGGACCGCACCGCGACCGTCAACCGCACGACCTCGGAAACCGACATTTCCCTGACCCTGAACCTCGACGGGACGGGGGTGGCGGACATCGCCACCGGCATCGGCTTCCTTGATCACATGCTGACCTCGCTGGCCCGTCACGGTCTGTTCGACCTGACCATCCGCGCCCGCGGCGACCTGCATATCGACTTCCACCACACCACCGAGGATGTCGGCATCGTCCTCGGCACCGCCTTCGCCAAGGCGCTGGGCGACAAGCGCGGCATCCGCCGCTTCGGTCACGCGTTGATACCGATGGACGAAACCCTGGCGGAGGCGGCGGTGGACATCTCCGGCCGCCCCTTCCTGGCCTGGAACATCGACTTCGAACGCCCCAAAATAGGCGAGATGGACACCGAGTTGTTCGAGGAATTTTTCCGCGCCCTGGCATTCAACGCGCTGGTGACCCTGCACGTCACCCGCCGCGCCGGCCGCAACGCGCATCACGTGGCCGAGGCGGCGTTCAAGGCCACCGCCCGCGCCCTGCGCATGGCCGTCGAACCGGACCCGCGCATCGGCAACGCCGTTCCGTCGACAAAGGGGGCGCTGTGAAGCTCTACGGCGCGCATCTCAAGGCCGATGCCGAACCGGTGCTGGTGCCGGAGGGCTTTTCCTGGGGCGCGCTGATCTTCGGCCCGCTTTGGCTGCTGGCGCACCGCGCCTGGATCGCCGCCGGTCTCAGTTTTGCCGCCTTTGTCTTTATCGCCGTGCTGGTGCCGGCGCCGGCCGCGGCCATCCTGTCCGGCGGCCTCTCCGTCATCCTCGGCCTCATTGGCAACGACCTGCGATCGAATGCGCTGGAACAGCGCGGCTACACCCTGTTTCACGTCCTCGCCGCGCGCGGCCGGGATGAGGCATGGCTGCGGCTGATCGCCAACCGCCCCGATCTGAAGGCGCGCTACCGGCCGGAGGTCGTGTGATGAAGATCGCCGTCGTCGATTACGGCAGCGGCAACCTCGCGTCAGCATCGCGAGCCCTGGCGCTGGCGGCGGAACGGGCGGGGATCGAGGCGACCGTGGCGGTGACAGCGGATCCTGCAAGCGTCGCCGCGGCGGACCGGATCGTCCTGCCGGGGCAGGGCGCCTTCGCCGACTGCGCCAGCGGGCTGGACGCGGTGCCGGGGATGCGCCGGGCCATCGAAGACGCGACGGCGCGCGGCGCCCCATTCCTCGGCATCTGCGTCGGCATGCAACTGATGGCCGAGCGCGGGCTGGAGCATACCGTCACCCCCGGCTTCGGCTGGATCAAGGGCGACGTGGCGGAGATGGACGCTCCCGGGCTGCGGCTGCCGCAGATGGGCTGGAACGGCCTCGATTTCGTGCCCGGGTCGCACCCGCTGCTCGACGGCCTGCGCCGCGACGACCATGTCTATTTCGTCCATAGCTACGCGCTGAGCGGCGGCCTGCCGTCGGAGACGATCGCCACCACCGAGTACGGCGGCAGGGTCGCCGCGATCGTCGTCTCCGGCAACCGCGCCGGCACCCAGTTTCACGTCGAGAAAAGCCAGGACATCGGCATTCGCCTACTGAGCAATTTCCTCCGCTGGACACCCTGACCATGTCAATGTCGGTACCTGCCGGCTCCGCACCTGACCTGTATGTCGAACGGCTGAAGCAGATTCACGACCACGACATGCCGTCACTGTGCGAGGCCACGGACGCCGCCATCATCGACGGCGGCGGTTTCGGCTGGGTCACGCCGCCGGGGCGGCGGGCCCTGGAATCGTACTTCCGCGGCGTGCTGCTGGTGCCGGAGCGGGAGCTGTTCGTCGCGCGGCTGAACGGCGATATCGTCGGTTCCGCCATTTTGGCCCGGCCGCCGCGCAACAACGAGGCGCAGGCCTTCGCCGCCACGCTGATGCATTCCTACATCGCGCCCTATGCCCGCGGCTACGGTTTGGCCCGCCTGCTGACCGAAGGTGTGGAGGAACGCGCCCGCGAACTTGGCTACCACATCCTAAATCTGGATGTTCGGGACAGCCAGACGGCGGCGATCCGGTTGTTCGAATCGATGGGCTATATCCGCTGGGGCGAGCACCCCGAATACGCCCAGGTGCGCGGCAAGTCGATGGCCGGGTATTTCTATTACAAACGGTTGCGCCCGCGTAAAGCCGGCAACGGCGAATGACCGGGCTGACCATCTATCCGGCGATCGACCTGAAGGACGGTCAGTGCGTCCGGCTGCGCCGCGGCGACATGGACCAGGCGACGGTCTATGCCGATGACCCGGGCGCGCAGGCGAAGCTGTGGCAGGACTCCGGCTTCGCCTGGCTGCATGTCGTCGATCTGAACGGCGCCTTCGCCGGCAGGCCGGTGAACGCCGCCGCGGTGCAGACGATCCTGGCCAGCGTCACGGTGCCCGTTCAACTCGGCGGCGGCATCCGCGACCTGCCGGGCATTGCGTCCTGGCTTGAGGCCGGCATTACCCGGGTCATCCTGGGCAGCGCGGCGGCGAAGAACCCGCCCTTCGTGCTGGAGGCTTGCAAGGCCTTCCCCGGCCGGATCGCCGTCGGCATCGATGCGCGGGACGGCTTCGTCGCCACCGAGGGCTGGGCGGAAACCTCCACCATGCCGGCGGCGGAGTTGGGGCTGCGCTTCGAGGATGCCGGCGTGGCGGCGATCATCTACACCGATATCGGCCGCGACGGCATGCTGAGCGGGCTGAACCTGGACCAGACCGTCGCCCTGTCCGCCCGGCTGACCACGCCGGTGATCGCCTCCGGCGGCGTCGGCTCCCCCGGCGATCTGGCGGCGCTGAAGCAGGCGGCGGCGGGCACGCGAATCGAGGGCGTCATCGTTGGCCGCGCGCTGTATGACGGGCGGGTGGACCCGGCCGAGGCTTTGGCGCTGTTCGCGTCGTGACACCGTTGGGATCAGTCGTCATGGCCCGGCTTGTCCGGGCCATCTCTTGCCGCATAGGCCGCTATAGGTGGCCCGGACGAGCCGGCCATGACGGAAACGGCTGGCGATCTCCCAAAACTCACCGCGGACCGAGATAAACCCGGACAACCTGGCGGGTCATCCGGTTCTCGGAACCTTAACACGCGACGCGCGCGGATATCTGCTTGCATCCACGTCTCGCGCGCCTACTAAGGCCCCACCATGCTGAAACTTCGAGTCATTCCCTGCCTGGACGTGAAGGACGGCCGCGTCGTCAAGGGCGTCAACTTCGTCTCCCTGCGCGATGCCGGCGACCCGGTCGAGCAGGCGGCGGTCTATGACGCCGCCGGCGCGGATGAACTGACCTTTCTGGACATCACCGCCAGCCACGAGAACCGCGACACCATCCTGGATGTCGTGTCGCGCACTGCCGCACGGGTGTTCCTGCCGCTGACCGTCGGCGGCGGCATCCGCTCGGTGGAGGACATGCGCCGCCTGCTGCTGGCCGGCACCGACAAGTGCAGCGTCAACTCCGCCGCCGTGGCGCGGCCGGAGCTGGTGCGCGAGGCGGCGACGAAGTTCGGCAGCCAGTGCGTGGTCGTGGCGGTGGACGCCAAGCAGACCGCGCCCGGCAAGTGGGAGGTTTTCACCCATGGCGGCCGCCGCAACACCGGCATCGACGCCATCGGCTGGTGCCGGCAGGTCGTGTCGCTCGGCGCGGGGGAAATCCTGCTGACCAGCATGGACCGGGACGGCACCGGCGCGGGCTTCGACCTCGATCTGCTGCGTGCGGCATGCGGCGCGGTGCGCGTGCCGGTTGTGGCGTCCGGGGGTGTCGGCACTTTGGAACATTTTGTTGAAGGCGCGCGCGCCGGAGCCACGGGATTGTTGGCGGCGAGCGTCTTCCATTTTGGCACGTTCACGATATCTGAGGTCAAGCAGGCCTTGGCGGATGCCGGGCTACCGGTTCGTTTCACCCGCGAGGCTGCCTGAAGCATGGCGAAGTCCGAGAAGAAGAAGGCCGCGGCGGGCGCGGGTGCGGGAAACTCCGTGCGCAAGCCGTCGAAGGCGAAGAAACTGCCGCCGCTGCTCGAGCCGCCGCCGTCCGATATCGCCGTTCTCGACCGCCTGTACGCCACCGTCGAATGCCGCCGCCTGGCAGATCCCGCGGTGAGTCATTCGGCCCGGCTGCTGTCGCGCGGGGCTGCGAAGGTGGCGCAGAAGTTCGGCGAGGAAGCGGTGGAGTGCGTGATCGAGGCGGTGGCCGGCAATCACGACGCCTTGGTGGCTGAAAGCGCGGACGTGCTGTACCATCTGGTCGTCCTGTGGGTGTCTTCCGGCGTCAGGTCGCAGGAGGTCTGGACGGAGCTGGCGCGCCGGGAAGGGATCAGCGGCATTGCCGAGAAGGCGGCGCGCGCCAAGCCTGCGGTGGTGGCCGGGAAGTTCGGGACCTCGAAGATACCGTAACGCGGGCCGCGCACGGCTCGGGAACCGATGCCATCGCCTCGCGAATGTCCGGTAGCACCGAATACCGATTCGAAAGTCATTCGATGACTCTGCTACACCGGCGCGATCGTCTCGGCCGCGGGGCAGCCATCGCCGCCCGGCGGCTGATCCTGGCGCCGCTGGTCCTGCTTGCCGCCTGCATGGGAAAACCGATGCCCGACGCTCATGTGCCGCCCTTCGCCAAGGTCCCTTTCGAAGCCTTCTCCCGCCAGGCGGTCGTTGCCGTGGCGCTGCGGGAATGGCGGCTGTTCGGGGAGACCGTGGCGGACCCGGAGGCCGAAGCGGTCCGCACGGTCAAGCCGGAACGGGAGGAGGGGCTTTGGCAGCGCGTCGGCGAATACTGGTGGCTCGGCCTGAACGCCGGGTCCGCGGAAAGCGGCTGGACCGGCAAGCATGACGGGCAGGGCGCGGTCTTTCCCCCGGAGGACGATGGCGCCTACGCTTGGTCCGCCGCGTTCGTTTCCTACGTGATGCGCATCGCCGGGGCCGGTACGCGCTTTCCGTACTCCGGCGACCATGCCGACTACATCAATGCGGCGAAGCGCATGACGCTCGGCGAGGCGACCGGCTGGCTGGTCGCGGCCGAGCGGGTGCAGGACTACGCGCCGCGTCCCGGCGACCTGATCTGTTTCGGCCGCGGCAGCGCGCGCGGCCTGCGCTACGAAGACCTGCCGACGGCCGGCCTGTTCACCTCGCATTGCGATATCGTCGTGGACACGGCAGCGCCCGGCCGGATCGCCGTCATCGGCGGCAACGTCCAGGATTCGGTGACCATGAACACCGTGCCGGTGACGGAGGACGGCAAGCTGGCAACGCCGGAGGGCGTGGTGCTGGACACGCGGTTTCCCTGGATGGCGGTGCTGCGTCTGCTGATCGAGGGCGAGGCGCCGGACGCGTAACCAAACCGCCTCCCGGGTTGAGCCGATCCCCGGCATTGCGCACAGTGGGCGGCCACACATCGCCCTCCGGAGTCCCTGATGATCAGCGTCGATGAAGCCCGCCAGCGTATCCTCGACGCTGTACGCCCCACCCCGCCCGAGGTGGTGGCCCTGGCCGAGGCGTGGAACCGGGTCACCGCGGCGCCGGTCCTGGCGCGCCTGACCCAGCCGCCAGCCGACTTGTCAGCGATGGACGGCTACGCATTGCGCGCCGCCGACGGCGTTCTTCATGCCTCGCTGGCAGTCATCGGCGACGCCCCCGCCGGCCATCCTTTTGCCGGCACTGTCGGTCCGGGCGAGGCGGTGCGGCTGTTCACCGGCAGCGTGGTCCCCGCGGGCGCGGACTCGGTCATCATCCAGGAGGATGTCACGCGCGACGGCGAGAGCATCCGCGTCAACGAGGCCGCGATCGCCGGCCGCCACATCCGGCGCGCCGGGCAGGATTTCGCCGCCGGAGACGACGTGCTGCCCGCCGGGCGGCGGATCACCGCGCGGGATGTCGGCCTCGCCGCCGCCGCCAACCATCCCTGGCTGACGGTGCATCGCCGTCCGCGCGTCGCCATCCTGTCCACCGGCGACGAGATCGCCATGCCGGGGGAGCCGATCCCGCCGGGCGGCATTGTCAGCTCCAACTCGCACGCGCTGGCCGCTCTGGTCCGCGCCGCGGGCGGCGACCCGCTGATCCTGCCGAATGTGAAGGATGACGAGGCGGCCATCGGCGCGGTCGCCGATTCCATCGCCGGGATGGATCTGCTGGTCACGACCGGCGGCGCCTCGGTTGGCGACCACGATCTGGTGCTGTCGGCGCTGCAGGCGCGCGGCATGACGCTGGAGTTTTGGCAGATCGCTATGCGGCCGGGCAAGCCGCTGCTGTTCGGCCGGATGGGGGCGGTTCCGGTTGTCGGTTTGCCGGGGAATCCGGTTTCAGCCCTGGTGTGCGCGATTCTGTTCCTGCTGCCGGCGCTGTCGCGCCTGTCGGGGCTTCCCGCCGCGCCGCCGCCCGTCACCCCCGCGATTGTCGGAGCGGCGCTGCGGGCGAACGACAAGCGGGCGGATCATCTGCGGGCGACGATCAGCGTCGACTCGGGCGGGCGGATCGTCGCGACGCCGTTCGCGGTGCAGGATTCGGCGATGATGCGGCGGCTGGCGCAGGCGGATGCCTTGATTCTGCGCCCTCCGCACGCCCCGGCGCTGCCGGAAGGGGCCGAGGTGGAGATCATACGGCTCGATTCGCTGGGGTTGTGAGGCGTATGGGTAAGACGAATCGGTTCCGCATGCGGGGATATTCAAAATTTATCCATTGTTTTGCTTGACGAGACGAATGGAACCAACATAGAACGTCTGCGATGGTTGCCGCTTTGTTCCGGACCTTTCGCCCGGATTCCCAGCCCGGACTTTCGCAAGGACGCCTATCATGTTGACCCGGAAACAGTACGAACTTCTGGTGTATATCGACAGTCACCTGAAGCAGACCGGCTTCTCCCCGAGCTTCGAGGAGATGAAGGACGCGCTGAACCTGCGGTCGAAATCAGGCATCCATCGCCTGATCTCGGCGCTCGAGGAAAGGGGATACATCGCCCGGCGGCATCACCGCGCGCGGGCGCTGGATGTGTTGCGCCTGCCGGACAACATGACTGTGCAGGAGGCGGCGGCCCCGGCATCCGCTGAAGCAGCGGTCGGCTTTTCTCCCAACGTCATCCGCGGCGATTTCACGCAGCGGCTTTCGGGCGTGCGCACCGCGAGCGATGCCGGTGCGATCGAATTGCCGCTTTACGGCAGGATTGCCGCCGGCCTGCCGATCGAGGCGTTGCGGGATACCGATAATCATATCGAGGTGCCGATGGCGCTGCTTGGCCCGGGGGAGCATTACGGACTCGAAGTGTCCGGGGACTCCATGATCGAGGCCGGGATCCTGGATGGCGACACGGTGATCATCCTGAAGGGCGACACGGCCGAGAATGGACAGATCGTCGTGGCCTTGGTCGACGGCAACGAGGTGACGCTGAAGCGCCTGCGCCGGAAGGGCAACTCGATCGCGCTTGAGCCCTGCAATGAGCGGTATGAGACGCGGATTTTCCCGCCCGACCGGGTGAAGGTGCAGGGGCGGATCGTTGCACTGATGCGGAAATACTGACGCGACGGACTATCCACGGGCGCTATCCGCGATAGGCGGGGCGAATCCCGGCTTCAACGTCGTGCCGCCGCCACCGCGGTGCCGCTATCGGCGTTGTGTCCTCAAGTCTCGCTGGCCCGGCGTGTCGTTCATCTTTTGTTCTTGACAGGGTCACCGGCAGGACCGACCTTCGGGGCGGGCCACACGTCAATGGAGGAGACAAAAATGTCCGTATCGCCTGTCCCCGCCGGCTATCGCAACCTGACGCCGTATTTGATCGTGGATGGCGCGGCGCGCGCCATCGCCTGGTACGCCGACGCGTTCGGCGCCCGCGAGGTGATGCGCCTTGCCGCGCCCGGCGGGAAAATCGGCCACGCCGAAATCGACATCGGCGACAGCCGCATCATGCTGGCCGACGCAAATCCGGTCGCCGGCGCCAAGGCGCCCGATGCGTTCGGCGGTTCGCCTGTCAGCCTGCACCTTTACGTCGCCGACGTGGATGCAGCGGTCACCAGGGCCGCGCAGTTCGGCGCAACCATCAAGAACAAGCCGGAGGACAAATTCTACGGCGACCGCCTGGGGTCGGTCACCGATCCGTTCGGCCATACCTGGCATATCGCGACGCATATCGAGGATGTTCCGCTCGAGGAAATCGAACGGCGGATGGCCGCCATGAGCGGTGAGGGCTAACCTGCCGCCCCGGCGAGGGCTTCCCCGCGATAGTGCCGGTTGAGGACGGGAAACAGCCCGTAGCCGAACCGAACCGCATGCGGGTCGGGCGTGTCCTGCATCCGCAGCACAATCGGCGCCACCGCCATCAGTCCGCGGTTCTTGCGGCCCGCTGACTGCACGGCGGCCTTGACCGCCTCGATCAGCGCCTCGTCATAGCCGCCCAGCGCGACGCCGGGGGACAGCAGCAGGACGCCAGGGTTCTTCAGGTTGATTCGCCCCTGCGCCCGCAGGACGACCTCGGCCACCGCGGCCTGCAGTGCGGCCGGGTCCCAGGCCCGGCCATACGGATATTCGAACCGGTCGAACACCTCGGGATGCACGGCGACCATATCGGACGGCCCGGCCGCGACATAGATGAACCCGATGCGCCCGGGGACCTCCTTCGGCGTGGGAAAGCCGATGCGGTTGCCCTGCGCCGTCAGGCAGTGCGCGGCGGCGAAAGGTGCCAATCCGTGCAGCGAGAAGCCGCGCTCCGCCGCGGTCGCCGCCATTGCCGGAAACAAAGGATGGTGCGACCACGTGCGGACGAAATGCAGGAACGCCGCGACATTGGTCGCCGCCGCGGAAGTGGCCGCCGACTCGCGGCTCGCCCATGAGTCGGCCCGCAGCCGTTCGCGCAAATGCGCGACCGCCCATGCCAGCGCGTGGTCCGTCGACCCCGCGAACGGATCCTCGATACTCGCAACCCAATCCGGCAGCTTCGCGCCGGCGGCGGCCTCGTGCGCCGCCGCAACTTCTGCCAGCAGGTCCGGCGTGATCCGGTAGACATTGTCCGTCGGGGTGTGCGGCAGATAAAGCGCCGCGATCCGCTCGTATTCGATCCGTCCGACGATATGCACGTTGGCCGGCAAGGTCGTGGTGGCGGTCCGCGGTTCGGCGATGGTCTCGGCAACCACCACGGCCGAGGGCGGCGAACGTCCGGCAGGCAAAGGCGGCGTCGCCGTGACCTCCGCGCACTGACCGCAGCGTATGGCGACACCGAGGAACCGGTCGGGATCATAGCCTTTGATCAGCACCTGCCCGCATGCGCAGGCCAGCGTCCCGTCGCCGGGGCCGGCAAATACCGGTCCCTCGCAGGCCTGGACGAAGTTGGGTTCGGCCGTCACCGGCGCGCCGCCTAGAGCCAGGAGAACAGGTGCGTGAACCAGCCTTCCTTTTTTTGCTGGATGACCGGTGTCTCACCGACATTCGGCGCTTCGCCCAAAGCCGCGTTCTGCCGCAGGCGTTGCGATTCCTTCGTTGCGTCCACTTCGGCGCCGTAGGTGTCGGGCTTGCGCCAGTACAGCAGCTTGTCGACGAAGCCGTCATTCGCGGCGTCGGTGCGGGCTTCCTGGTCCACCGTGCGGCGGATATCGGCGGGCGCGGCCGGACCGGCCTGTTGAATCAGCGCGGCCTGCCCGGGGCTGTCGCCACCGGCGGGTGCGTTCAACGACAGATCGGGCACCAGCGCCGCCTCGGCCTGCTGCTGCTCGGTCTGCTCCTGCGGACGGGGTGCGCCGGGGCGGGGCGGACGCAGGTTGTAGTCCGGCGGCATCGACAGCGGGGCGCGCGTGGTGACGGTGTATTCGTCCGGCGCGTCCCGGGTAAGTCCGAAGGTGCGGGCCAGCTTGTCGGTGCTGCAACCGCTCAACAGCACCAGGGCGCCGCCGGTGGCAATGAGGCCGCGGCAGGAGCGGCGGAAGCACGGTCTGGAGGAAATCGTTCGCATGCGGTGTCCATACTCATTGACGGGCCGATGCCGCAAGTATGCGGCCATGAATTAGGCAGCGTCCGGCCGGCGCCGAGGTGGTATGGCGATCAGCATCGCAAGAAACAAGCCCGCGGTCGCCGTCCATTGCGCGATCGAGAAGGCCCGGGCGTAGGCGCGCTCCCCGGTTCCGCCGCCGAGCACGACGAAGAACAGGGTGCCGACGGTGGCGACGCTGATGGCGGCGCCGACCTGCATGGCGGAATTGGCGATTCCGGCGGCGACTCCGCCCTGCGCTGACGGCACGTCGCCCAGGACGGTGGCGAACAGGCGGGGAAACGCGATGCCCTGGCCGAGGCCGGCGAGGAAAACCGCCCCTGACAACACCGCGCCGCCGGTCCCGCGGGCGACCAGCACGCCCACGACGATGTAAAAGAACACCTGGATGGCCATGCCGATGGACAGCAGCCTCGGGCGCAGCCGCAGCAGCGGGGCGCTGACCAGGGGGCCGGCGAACAGGCCGACTCCATACGGCACGATCGCCAGGCCGGTCTGCAACGGCGGCACGCCGCGGCCTTCCTGCTGGTAGAGGCCGAACAGCAGGTAGAAGCAGGTGGTGAAGAAGAATAGCGTGCAGACCAGCACGCCGCGCCTGAAACTGGGTATGCGCAGCAGGCGAAGATCGACCAGCGGCATGCCGCCGCTGCGTCCGAGCCAGGCTTCGTACCGGACAAACCCGGCGGCGAGCAACGGCACGCAGGCGAGCGCGGCGAATACCCATGGCGGCCAGCCCTGGTCGCGGCCGACGGACAGCGGCACGACGATCGCCGCCAGGGTCAGCGAGATCAGCCCCGCTCCGCCAAGGTCCAGCCGCACATCGGCGCCGCCGCCGGTTTCCGGCACTACCCTGGACCCAAGCACCAGCGCGGCGGCGCAGATCGGCAGGGTCAGCAGGAACACCGCCCGCCACCCCAGGCCCGCCGGGTCCCACTGGATCAGCGCGCCGCCGCTGAACTGGCCGATGGCGGCCGCCATGCCCATCATGATGCCGTAGAAGCTCAGGGCGCGGGCGAGTTCCTTCTCGTCGGCAAACAGCGCGCGGATCGAGCCGAGCACCTGCGGCATCAGCAGCGCTGCGGACGATCCCTGCAAGACGCGGGCGGCGACCAGGGCAGGGGCGGAGGGTGCCAGGCCGCAACCCAGGCTGGCGAGCGAAAACGCGGCCATGCCGATAAGAAAACAGCGCTTGCGCCCATACAGGTCGCCCAGGCGGCCACCGGTGATCAGGAAGACGCCGTAACCGGATGCGTAGCCGGAGATGACCAGTTGCAGCTCCGCCGGGGTCGCACCCAGATTCTCCTGGATCGACGACAGCGCCACGTTGACGATGAAGAAGTCCAGCGGCGGCAGAAATCCGCCCGCGAGAAGCACCGCCAGCGCCACCCAGCGGATGGAGCTTCTTTCTCCTGTTTGCACGGAGTCTCCTTCCCGGCCCCGCAATAGCGGGGTGATTTCAGGGCGGCGTTGAGCTAATAACTAAGCCCGATGCCGCCCGTTCGAACAAGATTGGATCCTGAGGGCTATTACGCCCGGCTCGGGGTCAAGCCGACTGCCGATCGGGCTGAGATCGCCGCGGCGTACCGCCGGCAGGCGCGTCTGGTGCATCCGGACGTGCCGAAAACCGGCGATGCAGCGTTGTTCGTCGCGGTGAAGCACGCCTACGACGTGCTGTCGGACCCGGAGCGCCGCCGGGGTTACGACGAGTCGGCACGGCCCGTGGTGCTGGAGGCGGTCGAAGCGGAGGTGTTCGCTCCGCCGCCCGCGGCACGCGCATACCCGGAGCCGCCGGGGCGGCCGCGCTTCTTCGATCTTCCTGTCTTCATCTGGCTCGGTGCTGCTGCGATCCTGTGCGTCAGCGTGGCCCAGGCGGTGATCCACATGCGCCAGCCCGTGAAGGTCGTCAGCGCCGGGATCAGGCCGAACGCCGCGACGGTCGAGCCGCTGTCGCCGGATGCGCATTTTGCCACGCTGTACGGGCCGCCCCCTGTCACGCTGGCGGGAACCCCCAATTTTTATGTCGTACCGGCCGCAACCCCGGCTGTGCTGTGGCGTCTCGACCACTCCCGCAACGTTGTCGTTCCTGATCGCCAGCTTCCGCCCTTCAGCAGCGTGCAGGCGGTGCGGGTGTTACGGCAGAACGGGATGCTCGAGGTCCTGGTCGCGGACAAGCCCGACGGCTACATCGACGCCTCGCACCTGGCGCCCGGTAACGCCGAGGCGGCGCGGCGCGGCTACTGTAGCTACAATGCCGGGCCGCCGCCTTACGACGGGGAGCTGCTGGATCGGACGGGGTATGGCGGAGGACAATTGCGGCTCGATAATCGGGCGGTGCAGCCGGCGGTCGTCAAGCTGCGCGATTCGTCCGGGGCGGTGGCGCTTTCGGTGTTTCTTGCGCCGGGCGGGCACGCCAATGTCGAGGCGGTGCCGGAGGGGGCCTATCGGACGGAGTTCGCCGTCGGCGAGCTCTGGAGCCGCGCCTGCGGCAGTTTCGCCGTCGGGATGCGGGCGCGGCGGTTGGACGCGGCTTTGGACATCCTCAGCGGCAGCGCGCTGGAGATCACGTCGGATGCGGCCAACCTGCCCTCGACCGAGATCGCCGAAGATGTATTCGAGCAGAAACGGAATTAGGGCGACCGGCCGCGGTCGAGGCGACGCAAGAACGTTGACGCCCACCCCCGCGTCATGGCCCGGCTTGTCCGGGCCACCTGTCGCGGCACGTGCTGGCATAGGTGGCCCCGACAAGCCGGGCCATGACGAGTGGGCAAGGGCCATTACGCGGGGCTGGGAGGGCGGCTAACCGTGCGGCTCGCCAATCGGCGGAAGTTCGTCCGTGATCCCCGCCAGCACCTCGGCGACATGCCGGACATGCACCGGATGCCCCTCCCGTTGCAACCGGCCGGCCATGTTCATCAGGCAGCCCATGTCTCCGGCCAACAAGGTATCCGCCGCCGTCGCCGTGATGTCCTTCGTCTTGTCGGACACCATGCGGACGGAAATTTCGGGATATTTCACGCAGAACAGGCCGCCGAAGCCGCAGCAGATCTCGGGTTCCGCCATCTCCACCAAGGTCGCCCCGGCTGCCCGCAGCAGATCGCGCGGCTGCTGCTTGATCCCCAGCTCCCGCAGTCCCGAGCAACTGTCGTGATACGTCACCGTGCCCTCGAACCGGGCACCGGTATCCTTCACGCCCAGCACATCGGTCAGGAAGCTGACAAGCTCATGCACCCGCGTTGCCAGCGCGTCCGCCTCGTCCCGCAGGTTGGGGTCTTCGTCGAACAGATGCGGCAGGTGGTGCTTCAGCATCCCGGCGCATGACCCGGACGGGGCCACGACATAGTCGAAGTCTTTGAACGCCGCGATGATCCCGACCGCCAGGTCCCGCGCCGTGCGCCGATCGCCGGCGTTGTAGGCGGGCTGGCCGCAGCAGGTCTGGGCCAGGGGAACTTCCACCGTGCACCCGGCGCTCTCCAGCAGTTTGATCGCCGCGAAACCCACGGTGGGCCGCTGCGTGTCAACCAGGCAGGTCACGAACAGACCCACCCGGGGCTTTGCCGCCGTCACGGGTTAACCGCTGCGGGCGGACACAAGCCGCCATGTCGGGTCGCGCTGAGTGAGGTCGCGCTCGAACGTCCAGAGGTCGGTGATCTCCGTGACCGCATCCGTCCCCGCCACCGGCCGTCCGTCCTTATCGTGCGTGTAGCTGATCTGGTCCGACACGATCCGGGCGGTGACCGAGCCCACCGTGCCGCGCACCGCGGCGTCCTCGATCGCGAGCTGCTGGATCGACTTGATTTCGCTGATCTGCGTATTCCCGGCCTTCTCCCGGGCGCTGATCGCTTCTTCGAATGCCTTGTAGATCTCATCCGACAGCAGCGCCCGCAAGCCGACACGGTCGCCGGAGGCGTATGCCGCGACGATCAGGCGGAACGCCTGTTCCGCGCCCGCCAGGAAGCGCGCCGGATCGAAGCCGCGATCAATCTCCCGCATCCGCGCGAGAGCCTGTCCCGTCGGCGATCCCACGGGCGGCGCTGTCCGCGGTGCGGCCGGCGGCACCGGTTCGGCGCGGCCCTCAATGATCGGCGGCTGCGGACGCAGCGGCGCCTGCGGCACGGGCGGGGGAGTCTGCCGCTCGAACCCGGTGCGCTTGCCCAGGATACTGCGCAGGCGCAGGACCAGAAACGCCGCGATCATGCCAAACAGTATCAGATCGATCGGTAAGCCGCTCGCACTCATGTCCTGACTCCTTGCACCATGAGAGATAGGCGCGATCGGCCGTGATGACAAACGAATCCAGAGAGGATTTGATACCAAAACGTCCGTTCCGCCTGATTTTTGATCCCGGCCTTGCTGCTGCCGGCCGGCGATTGTAGGACCGCCGCATGATCCTGCTGCGCCATGGACAAAGCGAGTTCAATCTGCATTTCACCGCGACGCGGCGCGACCCGGGCATCGCCGATCCCTGTCTGACCGAACTTGGGCACAGCCAGGCGGAGCAGGCCGCGGAGCAGCTTGCGGGCGAGGGAATCCGGCGCATCATCGTCTCGCCGTACACCCGCGCCCTGCAGACCGCGCGGCCTGTGGCGGCCCGTCTGGGCGTGCCGGTGAGCGTCGATCCGATTGTCCGGGAGCGGTTCGCCTTCGCCTGCGACATCGGCTCGCCCCGTGCGGCGCTGGAGCGCGACTGGCCGGGGCACGATTTTTCCGCGGTCGAGCCGATCTGGTGGCCGCGCGAGGAAGAACCCGAGGCGGGGGTCCTCGAACGGGCTGCGCGCTTTCGCAACGTTCTGGCGGCGCGCGACGATTGGGCGCATACGCTGGTGATCAGCCATTGGGGATTCATACTGAGCCTGACCGGGCAAAGCGTCGCCAACGGCCATTGGCTGCGCTGCGACCCGTCCGCGCCGGGACCGGAACGGATCGTCTGGTGCGCATAATTAACAACACGGAAGAACGCTGGTAGCAATCGGGCTTCAGGCGTGCTACCCGCGCCGCGAAGTGCCCGGTCCTGATCCAAGGCAGCTTGATCCAACAACGGAGTTTAACATGTCCGAAACCGATCCTTCCACCCAGCCCGCGGCCGCGCCGCCGCAGCCGCTGGTGGTCAACATTCAATATGTTAAGGACTTGTCATTCGAAGTTCCGGGCGCGCCGGCGATCTATTCGCAGCTTCGCACGCAGCCTCAGGTCAGCATCAACCTGGATGCCCAGGCCCGCCGCCTGCGCGAGGACCAGGGCGTCTTCGAGGTGTCGCTGGTGATCAAGGCCGAGGCGCACGACCCGGCGCACCAGGCCAACGGCCAGGCGGCAGGCAGCGCGGTCGTTTTTGTCGCGGAACTTTCCTACGCTGGCGTCTTCACCCTGACCGGCCTGCCGGACAACGCGATCGAGCCGGTCCTGCTGGTGGAATGCCCGCGCATCCTGTTCCCGTTCGCCCGCAACATCCTGTCCGACGTCACCCGCGACGGCGGATTCCCGCCGGTGCTGCTGCAGCCGATTGATTTCGTCGCCCTGTGGCAGGCGCGCCGGGCCCAGGCCACCGAGGGCGCCAGCATCGTCGCCTGAGGCGACGCCCAAAAATGACCAGATCGGTTGGCGCCACCGTCTACGTCATGGCCCGGCTTGTCCGGGCCATCTATCCCAGCACGTGCCGCGACAGGTGGTCCGGACAAGCCTGGCCATGACGGTTTTGGGGGCCTTGCCCCGCGAAGCGGTAATTCCCGGGCGTCGCCTAAGTCGTGGACAAAGGCGTTCCGTCGAGTTGTTCAGGCTCGGCGCCGGTGTGTGGTTTAGCTTCGGTTCGGCCGGTCTCGCCATTGATCGCGGGCCGGCCGTTTTCCGTTGACCGCTACCGAACGCGAAGCTATTGCCGCCGCCCTGCCGAAGCGGAGAGTCGAGTCGATGGCGACCAAACAGGTCAGCGAAGAGGAAATCAAGAGCGGCGGCATCGCGGCCGATCGGCTGCGCAGCCTGGTGGAGCGGATCGAGAAGCTGGAGGAGGAGCGCAAGGCGCTCGGCAGCGACATCAAGGACATTTACGCCGAGGCGAAGTCGGCTGGCTTCGACCCTAAGGTGCTGCGCCAACTGATCCGGATCCGCAAGCAGGAAGCCGCGGAGGTGGAGGAGCTGGAGACTTTGCTCGACATCTACCGCCGCGCGCTGGGGATGTAGAGGGGCGGGGGTCGTTATGCCTCCGTTCCCGCCAGAGCATGCTGTTTCAGATCCGTGATGACGTGCCGGCGGTGTGAAAGCCGGTCACTACCGGGTTCCGGCTTGTTGTCCGGGGTCATCGGTTGCCCAAGATCTCTGGTCTTTCGGAAGTTCTCCGAGAGGGTCCAAGGGGACGACCGTCCGGTCCAGGGCATCGTTCCAGCGCCAGAGCACGAGGTTGACACCGCCAATCGCCTGAACGGATCGCACGCGGATGCCGGAGGCCCCGGCGTCGAACAGGCGCCTGGCAATGTCCCAAGTGGGTGGACGAGTTTTGTCGATAAATGCCAGTTTCTTCCATGGGCAGCGTAGGTCGTCAGGATCGATCCCCGCGGCTGAAAGTGTTTCGCCATCGCAGAGGTCAACGACCCCGGTGACCGCCACATCGTAGGCGCACAGCGTGCCGGGGCGGATGCCGAGGTCCTGCTCATACTCGGCGATGGCGGTGGCGAACTGCTCGGACATGTAAAGCGCTGGCATGGCGGGTTCGTTATGCCTGCCGCCGCGTGATGCCGCGCCAGCACCGCTGAGTGGATCATGCGCCCATTTCGGTGCAAGCATCCGCCAGAAACGGCCGCGGACGGCACTCGTTGGCGGCAGTTTCAGGCGTAGCCACCGTCACGCAATGTTTCCAGATGGGCGAGGACAGCCGAGATGTGCCCATCGGCGACAAGTTCCTCGGCCGTCTGTCCGCCGAACCCGGACAGCGGCTGGTGGCGGAACCAGACGATCGCCTTGGCGGTGTCGCCGCCGAGAAGGTCGGATGCGGTTGCGATGACCCGGGCAACCTCCCCAAGGCGGGCCTGCACGGCCGGGGATTCCGGATGTTGCGAGAGGCTGTTGCGGTGGACCTTGGCGATGCGCGCGAGGTGGGACATCGGAATGCGCATGGCCTCGCTAATCCGCGCGGGTAGGAAGATGCCCCGGGGGTCGGTCATCTGGTCGAGGAAGGCGTGCAGCATCGGGTTCCCAGTGCGTCTGAAGTGCATCATGTGCCGGCGTGGCGCACAAGATCAAGCCCAAACCGCTCCAAGACGGTTCGCCGGCCGCAGACAAGGCCTGTCTCCAATGCGCAAGATCGCAAGGACGACTTTGCCCGGCGATGCTGGTATGCTCTGGAATGAAGCTCCGGTTCCGGCCATAGTTGACCGCGGCTAAAGATGAGCCGCGCGCCCGCGCCCCTACAGCGAAATCCTGAAGAACGCCCCCAGCTCCCCGATGATCCCCCGGCGGAACGCCAGCACGCAGATCATGAAGATCACCCCCTGCGTCACCGTCACCCACGCCCCGAACTGCGCCAGGTAATTCTCCATCGACGTCACCACCAGCGCCCCCGCCGCCGGCCCGAACACTGTGCCGAGGCCGCCCAGCAGCGTGGTCAGCACGACCTCTCCTGACGTTGCGGAATTGACATCCGTCAGGGTGGCGATGCCGAACACCAGCGCCTTGGTCCCGCCGGCCACTCCCGCGATCATGCAGGACAGCACGAAGGCGATCAGCTTGTAGTCGTCGGTGCGGTAGCCCAGAGACGTCGCCCGCGGCTCATTTTCTCGGATGCCCTTCAACACCTGTCCGAACGGCGAGTGGATGATCCGGTGCACCAGCAGGAACCCGCCGACGAAGATCGCCGCGGTGACCCAATACATCGTCATGTCGCTGGACAGGTCGATCAGGCCGAACAGATGTCCGCGCGGCACCTGCTGGATGCCGTCCTCACCGCCGGTGAAGGGCGCCTCCAGGCAGAAGAAATATACCATCTGCGCCAGCGCGAGGGTAATCATCGCGAAATAGATGCCGGATCGCCGGATCGCCAGGAAGCCCAGCACCAGCCCCAGCGCCGCTCCGGTCAGGCCGCCCAGGACAATCGCCACCGAGGCATCCAGGTGCCAGAACTTCATCGTCCAGGCGGCGACATAGCTGCCCATGCCGAAGAACGCCGCATGCCCGAACGACAGCAGCCCGACATAGCCGATCATCAGGTTGAAGGCGCAGGCGAATAAAGCGGCGCAGAGCACGCGCATCAGGAAGACCGGGTACAGCACGAACGGGCTGACCGCGATCAGCACCAGCATCACCACGAAGGCAATGGACTCGGCGCGCGAAAATCCGAACATCTCAGGCAGCCCTTCCAAAGAGGCCGCGCGGCCTGAGCAGCAAGACGATCACCATCACCAGGAAGACCACGGTCGCCGAGGCCTGCGGGTAGAACACCTTCGTCAGCCCCTCCAAGACGCCCAAAGCGAAACCGGTGACGATCGAGCCCATGATCGAGCCCATGCCGCCGATGACCACCACGGCGAACACGGTATTGATGAAGTTGCTGCCCATGTTCGGGTTGACCGAGTATATCGGCGCCGCCAGCACGCCGGCGAAGGCGGCCAGCGCCACGCCGCCGCCATAGGTCAGGGTGATCAGCCGCGGCACATCGACGCCGAAGGCCTGCACCATCGGCGCGTTCTCGGTCGCCGCCCGCAGCTTGGCGCCCAAGGAGGTCTTCTCGATGATCGCCCAGGTGGCAATGCACACCACCAGCGCCGCCAGCACCACCCAGCCGCGGTATATCGGCATGTACATGAAGCCGAGATTGGTGGCGCCGCTGAGTACCGACGGGATGCGATAGGGCATGCCGGAGCTGCCATAGGCGTTGCGGAACAGGCCCTCGATCACCAGCGCCAGGCCGAAGGTCAGCAGCAGGCCGTACAGGTGGTCCAGCTTGTACAGCCGGCTGATGATGGTTTTTTCCAGCATGATCCCGAAGATGCCGACGATCAGCGGCGCCAGGATCAGCGCCGGGAAGTAGCCGATATCGAGATAGTTCAGCAGCATCCAGGAAACGAACGCGCCCATCATGAACAGCGCCCCGTGGGCGAAGTTGATGATGTTGAGCATGCCGAAAATAACCGCCAGCCCCAGCGACAGCATCGCATAGAACGCGCCGTTGATCAGCCCGAGTAGAAGCTGTCCGAACAACAGCGGGCCGGGAATGCCGAAGATCGTTATCATGATTGTTTCCCGGCCGCGCCGTTTCCCTTGCTGACGATCAGGCCTTGACGAAGGCGCAGTGCCCGTCGGCCAGCGGCCGGAACGCCTCATTACCGGGCGTTTCGACCACCAGCTTGTAGTAGTCCCACGGCGCCTTGCTTTCGGACGGCTTCTTCACCTCGAACAGGAAGGACGGCACCAGATTGCGGCCGTCCTCACGGATCTTGGTCTTGCCGAAGCAGTCGTCATCGACCGGGATCGCCTTCATCCGGTTGACCGTCGCCACGCCGTCCTTCTTCGCCTCGGCCGCGCCCATGTCGGCAACGGTCTTCAGGTAGTGCAGGGTGGCGGAGTAGCAGCCGGCATGGTCCATGTTGGGATAGTTGTTCGGCGTCTTCGGCAGCACCCGTTTGGTGAAGGCGCGGGTGCGGTCGTTCAGGTCCCAGTAGAAGCTTTCCGTCAGGTTCAGGCCGTGCGCGACATCCAGGCCGAGCGCATGCACGTCGGTGATGAACATCAGCAGCGCCGCAATCTTCATCGAGTTGTTCAGGCCGAACTCGTTCGCCTGCTTGATCGAGTTCACCGTGTCGCCACCCGCATTGGCCAGGCCGATGACTTTTGCGCCGCTTGACTGCGCCTGCACCAGGAACGACGAGAAGTCCGTGGTGCCCGGGAACGGATATTGTGCCGCACCCAGCACCTTGCCGCCCGCGGCGGTGACGAAGGCGGTGGTGTCGGACTGCAGTTGCTTGCCGAAGGCGTAGTCGGCGGTCAGGAAGTACCAGGAATCGCCGCCCGCCTTCACCATCGCGCCGCCGGTCGATTTGGCCAGCATGTAGGTGTCGTAGGTCCAGTGGACGAAGTTGGGCGAGCATTGCGCGCCGGTCAGCGCGGAACTCGCGGCGCCTGAGTTCAGGTAGACCTTGTTCTTCTCCCGCACCACCGATTGCAGCGCCAGCGCCACCGATGACGTCGGCACGTCCAGCAGCATATCGACGCCGTCGCGGTCGAACCACTGGCGGACGATCGAGACCGCCAGGTCCGGCTTGTTCTGATGGTCCGCGGAGATCACCTCGACATTGAGGCCCTTGGCCGCGACGCCGAAATCCTCCAGCGCCTGCTTGGCGCAGATCACCGAAGTGAGGCCGCCGGTGTTGGTGTATGGCCCGGACTGGTCGTTCAGGACGCCGATTTTGATCACCGGCTTCTGCGCCCGGGCGGGGCGGATGAGGGGAAGCGTGGCGGCCGCGGCCACCGTGGTCAGAGCGGTACGACGTGTGAGAGTCATGGTGTGAACCTTCATAGCTTCACGATTGAGCCGCCGCCCGATGCGGGCGGTCGGAACGGATTGCGGGCCGGGGGAGGGGGGACGGCATTCTCTTCCTCGTCGTGGCCCGGCTCGTCCGGGCCATCTGTTCCACCACCCTGCCGCGATAGGTGGCCCGGACAATCCCCCGGACGAGCCGGGGGAGGGCCATGACGAAGGGGGGCCGCACCTTTTACTCAAACCCCCAAATACTCGTGCAGCTTGTCCATGCTGCTGTCGAGCAAATGGTTCGGAATCATGTCCACGATCTTGCCATGCTCCATGACGTAGTGGCGATCCGCGACGGTGGAGGCGAAGCGGAAGTTCTGCTCCACCAGCAGCACGGTGAAGCCGCGGTTCTTGATCTCCCGGATGGTCCGGCCGATTTGCTGCACAATGACCGGAGCAAGCCCCTCCGTCGGTTCATCCAGCAGCAGCATCTTCGCACCCGTGCGCAGGATGCGGGCGATCGCCAGCATCTGCTGCTCGCCGCCCGACAGCCGCGTCCCGTGGGCGGTTTTCGCGCGCTCCTTCAGGTTCGGGAACAGCGTGTAGATCTCCGCGATATCCAGCCCGCCGGGCGCCACGATTGGCGGCAGCATAAGGTTCTCGGTCACCGAGAGCGAGCCGAAGATGCCGCGCTCCTCCGGGCAGATGGCGATGCCGGCGCGGGCGATCTGGTTCGGCATCAAGCTTATGGTTTCGGCGCCGCGGAACTTCACGTGGCCCTTGCGGCGGGGAACCAGGCCCATGATGGACTTCATCGTCGTGGTCTTGCCGGCGCCGTTGCGCCCGAGCAGCGTGACGACCTCGCCTTCGCGGACTTCGAAATCGACCCCGTGCAGGATGTGGCTTTCGCCGTACCAGGCGTTCAGGCCCTGAACTTCAAGCATCGGCGGTCCCCAGATAGGCGGCGATTACTTCAGGGTTCTTCGAGACGGTGGCGTAGTCGCCCTCGGCCAGCACCTTGCCGCGGGTCAGCACGGTGATCCTGTCGCACAGGCCCTCCACCACCGAAAGGTTGTGCTCGACCATCAGGATGGTGCGGCCGGGGCGGATGCGCCTGATCAGATCGACGATGCGGTCCACGTCGCCGTGCGCCATGCCGGCGGTCGGCTCGTCGAGCAGCATCATCTCCGGCTCCAGCGCCAACGTCGTGGCGATCTCCAGTGCCCGCTTCAGGCCGTACGACAAATCGGCTACCACGGTCTCGGCGAAGCCCGACAGGCCGACATCGAACAGCAATTCGTGCGCGCGATCGTCAAAGACCTTCAGCGCCCGCTCGGAGCGCCAGAAATCGAAGCTGGCCCCGCGCACGCGCTGCAGCGCCAGCCGGACGTTCTCCAGCGCGGTCAGGTGCGGAAACACCGCGGAAATCTGGAAGCTGCGGACCAGCCCGAGGCGCGCCACCATGGCCGGCTTCATGCCGGTGATGTCGCGGCCTTTGAACTTGATTTTGCCGCGCGTCGGCGGCAGGAAGGCGGTCAGCAGATTGAAGCAGGTCGTCTTGCCGGCGCCGTTGGGGCCGATAAGGGCATGGATATTGCCGGTTTCCACGCGCAGCGACACGCCGTCAACCGCCAGGAAGCCGCCGAATTCCCGCGTCAGGCCTTCTGTCTCCAGGATGGTGTTGCCTGTCACCCCCGGACGTCTCCCGTTTAGAATTGGTTTATTGATGCGTGGCGTTTTGCATAGACCGCCGAGTCATGCAAGGCCGCGACGATTGCCGCCGCGGGTATCGATATCATTTGATGCCGGAATTCGAGCATCGCCCATCGCGCAATATTACCGAATCCGAATCAAAACACCACCACGCCCCGAAGCCCGAGCACCGCGGCGTCAGCGGCTTTTCCGGCCGGGTTGTTGAAGCTCGGGGTGCCGCCGCCGGGGTTGAAAATGTATTGAAAGTCCGGCTGCAGCGTCAGCCACGGCGTCACCGCCGCCTGATAGGTCAATTCCAGGACGGTCTCGCTGGTGCGCTGCGGATAGGGCGCTCCGCTGAAGATCGCGACATCGCTGTCGGCCTGGCGCGCGTCTTCGCTGATCCGGGCGACGCTGACGCCGAGGCCGATGGTGTCGTCGGGACGTCCGCGGATGGCGCCTTTCCAGGTCGCGCCGGCGTTGAAGAACGCACTCACGGGGTTGCGGTCGCCGCTGCCGCCGGTAACCCGGGCGAACAGGCCGATCCCCTGGTCTTTGGTTCCCGGCTCGCGCCAGATCATCTGATCGGCCACCGCATAGACGCTGTAATTGCCGCTATGTGACAAAGGCACGCCGCTGCTTGCCGGATCGGCCAGTAGCAGGCCGTCGGCACCGTAGCGCTGGTCGGGGAAGGCGTTGGAATTGTACCATGCGCCGAGCTTGTAGGTGCCCGGCAGCCCGGCCGCCCGGTCCCCGGTGTTGATCGAATACTGCACCTCGCCGATGACGAAGACGCCCTGGTCGAGGACGAACGAGGTGCCGGAGGCATTGCGTATCTGCGGATCATTCTGGCCAACCGGCGCCGGATTGCCGCTGTAGACGCCAAGCAGGATGGCGAGATCCTCGCGCGGCTGCAGCTTGAGCCGCCCGCCAAGCGCGGCCAGCGGGTAGGCGGGACCGCCCGCGGGAAGTCCTGCGGCGGCGAGTGTCGGCCAGCCGAACGACGCGTTGATGAACAGGCCGCCATAGGTGCTGACCTGAAACTCCTCGTCGGCGGCCTGCTGGCCCACGCGGAGCGATACGGCCCCGCCGAGGATGGCCTGCTCGTACCACAGATCGAACAGGCGCGCCCCGGGCGCCGCTTCGATGTTGCTGACGGTGTTGAGGTTGCCAAGGTTGCTGTCGCTCAGGCCCTGGCCGTGGATCTGGTACATGCTGGCCCGGAAAGTCCCTCCGGGCAGGCCGATGGCCTTCGCGGTATCGATCTGCAAAGCCGCCAACGTGGCGCCCTCATAGATCGCGCCGGTGGTGTCGCCGCTGACGTTGCCCAGCACCTCGCTGGTTTCCTGCACGGTGGTGGAGAACCCGGCGTCCTCCATCCTGGAGCGGATGCCGCCGGGATTGCCGAGCAGGCGGTCGCGCTGCCACAGGCTGCCATCGGAAGGTGCTTCGTCCAGCGGTTCAAGCGGTTGCTGCGCGCGCGTCTCCGGCGCGCCCGGAAGGGCGCCGGCGGGCGGCTGCGACAGGGCGGGGCCGCCCGGGGCGCTGGACAAGAGGGAGGCAAGGGCCACGGCGGCTGCGTGCCTGCCCTGGACGGCGTCGAAAGGCATAGTGAGTCGTCCCGAATGCGTGATGGGTTTCGCCCGGCGAGGCGTCGAACCGCCCGCCGCGCGCCTGTCTGCGGCGGCGGGGAACGATAGTGCCGCGCATGGCGAAGTCCGTGTGACCGTTTGGGAACGCAAGGTGCTAAACTAAATGCGAGTGACTTGCAATCGCAGTGGGGGTGTGGAGCCGTCGCATTCCGTTGATCCGTGACAGGTGCGCCGTCCGCACCTATTTTCCGTGGGGAACAGCCCGGACGCGGCGGCGTGCGCCTGCGTTCGGGGATTTCCGCCCGCGGCGACTCCGGCGATGAATGCCGATGACCCGTGCCGCCAGAGGATATCCGGTTCTTGACCATCGGCCTTGCCCGCCTGACCGCGTTGTTGTCCGCCGCCGCCCTGATGCTCGCCGGCTGCGACCTCGGGCCGCAATACCACCGGCCGTCTCTGGACGTGCCGGCGGCCTATCGCGCGACGCCGCAGTCCGCGACGGCTGCCTGGCCGGCGGCGGACTGGTGGCGCGGGTTCCACTCGCGGGAGCTGAACGCGCTGATCGAGCAGGCGCGGGTGCAGAACTTCGACATCGCGGCGGCGATCGCGCGGGTGCGGCAGGCGGATGCGCAGGTGCGGATCGCCGGGGCGCCGCTGCTGCCGGATTTTTCCGGCACCGGCAACGCGACGTGGCAGCATGAGGGACTCGGCGCCACGACCACCGGGTCCGCCTATGGCCGCGCGTCCAATGCCACCATCGACCTGCACGAATACAGTTTCGGCCTGAATGCCAGCTACGAGTTGGACTTCTGGGGCCGTAACCTCGCGACGCGGCAGTCGGCCGTGGCCGCGGCGATGTTCAGCCGGTTCGACCAGCAGACCGTGGCGCTGACCGTCGTCACCGACGTCGCCAACACCTGGTTCACCGCCCTGTCCCTGGCCGATCGGCTGGGGGTCGCGCGGCGGAATTTGGCGGTCGCGGAGCAAGTGCTGAAGGTGATCCGCGGGCGGCTGGACGCCGGCACGGCCAGCGCGCTGGATGTCGCGCAGCAGGAAGCTTTGGCGGACGGCGAAAGGGCGCTGATCCCCGGTTTCATCAGCCAGTTGGAGCAGGAGGTGATCGCGCTCGGCATCCTGGTGGGGGAGCCGCCGGAGCGGATAAACGTGACGCCCGGGACGCTGACGGCGCTGGACCTGCCGCCGGTGGCGTCGGGCCTGCCGTCCGAACTGCTGGCGCGGCGGCCGGACGTGGCCGGGGCCGAGGCGCAACTGATCGCGCAGAACTTCAACATCAAAGTGGCGCGGGCGGCGTTCTTTCCGAGCATCACGTTGACCGGCAGCGCCGGATTCGAAGGGGAGGCGCTGAACCATCTGATCGGGCCGGGCGGGGCCGTGGTTTCCCTGGCCGCCGGGCTGACCCTGCCGCTGTTCGACGGCGGCACGCTGCGCGGGCAGCTCGAGCAGGCGAAGGGCCGGTATGACGAACTGCTGGCGGATTACCGCAAGGCGGTGGTGCAGGCGTTCACCGACGTCGATACCGCCCTGACCGCGTGGCGGTATGCGAGCGAGCAGGAGCGGCTGCAGCGCATCGCGGTCGAGGCCGCGACGCGGGCGGCGACGATCGCCACGGCGCAGTTGGGCGCCGGGACGGTGGATATCACGACGGTTCTGACCGCGGAGACGACGCAGTTCAACGACGAGGATACGCTGGTGCAGGTCCGGCTGGCGCGGGTGCAGGCGCTGCTGAATTTGTACAAGGCGTTGGGTGGCGGCTGGGTGGAGGCGGATCAGCCGGTGGAGGATCAGTTCCCGGGACTGAAGCCCGGGGTGGTGCGGGGAGGCGTGGCTTTGCCGGTGGGTGGGAATGTGGAGTGAAAGGCGTAGCTGTACACTAAAAGTCATGGCCCGGCTTGTTGTCCGGGGCACCTATTCCAGCACACTGCCGCGATAGGTGGCCCGGACAAGCCGGGCCCGTACCTCCCGCAGGAACGCAACCACCTGCGCCTTCAGCACCTCGCCGTTCTTCGACAGCTCGCTGGCCGATGCCAGCACCTGCGAGGCGGCCGCGCCGGTCTCACCCGGTCCCGATGGCGGCCGCGGCCCGCAGGTCGTCCTCGGCGGAGGTAACGGATGCGGCGGCGCGCAGCAATGGATCGCAGCCGGTGAAGGCCGACTGGACCTTGGCAACCGCGGCATCGACGGCGGCGCCTTGTTCCGGCACGTCATGGCGCACCTTCGCCATGTCCGCGGCGTAGATCTCCCGGGCCGCCGCCGCGGCCGACAGCAGCCTGGCATTGCCTTCGTCAGTGGTTTCCAGGGCGAGCTGTTAGGCTTGCGACTGGTAGGTTACGACGTGCCGGCCGGCCCGGGCCGTCATTCTGGTCGAAGTGTCCACGCGGGCGATCAGGTCGGAATAGGCATCGTCGATGCTTTTCATACGGAGCGCCGAAAAGCCCGCCGCGCCGATGGAAACAGCAGCGAACAGCGCCACGATCAGGGCGATCTTGGTGGTGATACGAAGGTTCTCGATCTTGAGGAAATCGGGCAAGGACGGACCTTTGCTTCGCACGATTGCAATCCAACGCCGTCAACAGAAAGGAAAAAGGTTAATAAACGGTTACGAGGCGGCAATTTATTTATATTGCGTAAACTGTACAACTGGCATGCGCGATTTGGATACGGTTCGCGCCGGCGGATAGTGTCCCGCGGACCGGTTTTGTTGGCGATGCGAATGTAAGCGTGCGGAGCCACCCTGGCCGTTGGCGATTGCATCCTCCCAGAGCCTGCGTGTGCAGGTGGGCGCCGGATACCGAAACCAAGGCTTCGACAGAGCCAGCTCCCGAGGGAGTTGCTTACTGGCCCAGGGGATGACTTGCCTGACGCACCGGGCAGCCCCGCCTACTTAACCTAGGGATGCTTGCCGCCCGCGGCAATGGCTTCCATCGCGGCCGCCTTCAAAGCGTCGCCATGACGGGTTTGTAACGGCGAGCCGGCTCCCACCCTGGTAGGACTGGCAAAACGGCGGTTCGCCCCGACATCGCCTTGTGGTAGAGGAACCGCCGCCCGGAATGGATGCCCACGTGGATGCACTGACCCGAGAACCCGTCCGCACCCGCGGCCGAAGCCGCCTGAGCCGCTGGGGGATGGTGCTGCTGTGCCTGCTGGTTGTCGCGGCGATCGTCTATGCGATCTGGTTCTTTCCCTCCGCAACGCCCGCCAAGAAGCTTGATCCAAGCGCCGGACAGGCGATCCCGGTTCTGACAGCGGTGGCCGAGACGAAGGACATGCCGATCTACCAGGACGGCCTCGGCACCGTTCAGGCGTTCAATACGGTCACCATGCGGGCGATGGTCGACGGCCCGCTGGTCGCGGTGAACTTCAAGGAGGGACAGGCGGTCCGCAAAGGCGACGTGCTGGCGCAGATCGATCCGCGCACCTTCCAGGCGGCGCTGGACAATGCGGTGGCCAAGAAGGCCCAGGATGAGGCGCAATTGGCGAACGCAAGGCTCGATCTGGCCCGCTACCAGAAGCTGGTGGCGAACGCCTATACCTCGGCGCAGCAGGCGGACACGGCGAAGGCGCTTGTGGCGCAGTATGCTGCGCTGGTGCAGCAGGACCAGGCGCAGATCGACACTGCGCGCACCCAGCTCAGCTACAGCACGATCGTGGCGCCGATAGATGGCCTGACCGGGATCAGGCAGGTCGATCCGGGCAACATCGTGCATGCGGTGGACGCGACCGGCATCGTGGTGATCACCCAGATCGAGCCGATATCGGTGCTGTTCACGCTGCCGCAGCAGACCCTGCCGGCGGTGGCGAGCGCGATGGCGGCGGGTCCCGCACCAGTATTGGCCCTGGCGCAGGACGCGGCGGGCGGCGCCCCGCAGGTATTGGATACTGGGACGCTAACGGTGCTGGACAACCAGGTCGATTCGACCACCGGCACGATCAAGCTTAAGGCGACGTTCCCGAACACTCAGCACCGCCTGTGGCCAGGCGGCTTCGTCAGCGTGCGGCTGCGTACCGAGGTTGCCAGGGACGCGATCGTGGTGCCGCCGTCCGCGATCCAGCGCGGCCCGCGCGGACCGTATGTGTTTGTTATCGGGTCCGACAACACGGCTAAGCGGCAGCAGGTCACGGTGGGATATGAGGACGAGGCGGCGTCGATCGTCACCGGCGGATTGAAGGCCGGGGAAACGGTGGTGGTGGACGGGGCCTCCCGTCTTGCCGACGGAACGAAAGTGACGGTGGCGAAACCGGATGCCGATGCGTCCGCGATGCCGGAGCAACCGGCGGCACCGGGAACCAACAGGCAGCATGCGGGCGGGTAGCGCAGTGGCGGGACATCTGCCCCCCTTTTCATGGCCGCCATCGTCATGGCCCCACCACCCGTCATGGCCCGGCTCGTCCGGGCCACCTATCGCCGCACGTGCCGCTACAGATGGCCCGGACAAGCCGGGCCATGACGGGTGGGGAACGGTTCCACCAAATCCGCCCGCTTCGGCTCATCCGTCCCGCCGCCCGGCATGAACATCTCCGCCCCCTTCATCGCACGCCCGATCGCCACCTGGCTGCTGGCCGTCGCCATCCTGCTGTCCGGGCTGCTCGGCTACCGGGCGCTGCCGGTCTCGGCGCTGCCCGAAGTTGATTTCCCAACCATACAGGTCGTCACCCAACTGCCGGGCGCCAGTCCGGAAACCACGGAAACCCTTATCACCGCCTCGCTCGAGAGGCAGTTCGGGCAGATCCCCGGCCTGCTGCTGATGACCTCCCAAAGCGCGGAGGGCACCAGCCAGATCACCCTGCAATTTGCGCTGAACCGGTCGATGGATTCCGCCTCGCAGGACGTCCAGGCGGCGATCAATGCCGCCTCGGCGACATTGCCGGCGAACCTGCCCTATCCGCCGACATACTCGAAGGTGAACCCGGCGGATGCGCCGATACTCAGCCTGGCGCTGACCTCCGATACGGTGCCGATCGACGTGATCAGCGATGCGGCGGATACGCTGCTGCAGCCGAAATTCTCCGAAATCGGCGGGGTGGGGCGGGTGACCGTGCAAGGCGGCATGCGCCCGGCGGTGCGGGTGCGGGTCGATCCGGCGCGGCTGGCGGCCTACGGCCTGGCGATGGAGGACGTCCGCACCGCGGTTGCCGCCGCCAACGTGAACGGCGCCAAGGGCGGGTTCGACGGTCCTCGACAATCCTTCGCGCTGGGCGCCAACGACCAGTTGGTCGATGCCGCCGCTTACCGGAACCTGGTGATCGCCTGGCGCAACGGCGCTCCGGTGCGGCTGTCGGCCGTCGGCAGCGTCATCGGCGGGGTGGAGAACGACCGCGTCGGCGCGACCTTCGACGGCACCCAAGCCGTCGTGCTGGACATCCAGCGTCAGCCGGGCGCGAACATCGTCGAGACCGTGCAGGCAGTGAAGGAGGCGCTGCCGAAGCTGCGCAAGGCAATCCCCTCCGGCATCCAGGTCTCGATTGTAACCGACCGCACCGAGACGATCCGCGCCTCGGTCCGCGACGTGCAATACACGCTGGTGATGTCGGTCGTGCTGGTCGTGCTGGTGATCTTCGTCTTCCTGCGCAGCGCGCGCGCCACCTTCATCCCCGCCGTCGCCATGCCGCTGTCGCTTGTCGGCACCTTCGGGATCATGCACCTGCTCGGCTACGGCGTGGACAACCTGTCGCTGATGGCGCTGACCATCGCCACCGGCTTCGTCGTGGACGACGCCATCGTCATGATCGAGAACGTCGTGCGCTACATCGAGCGCGGCGTCCCGCCGCTCGAGGCCGCCTTTCGCGGCGCCGCGCAGATCGGCTTTACCATCGTGTCGCTGACGGTCTCGCTGATCGCCGTGTTCATCCCGCTGCTGTTCATGACCGGCGTCGTCGGGCGGCTGTTCAAGGAGTTCTCGGTCACCCTGTCGGTCGCGGTGATCGTCTCCGCCGTGATCTCGCTGACGCTGACGCCGATGATGTGCGGGCGGCTGCTGAAACCGGCCGCCGACACAAAGCCTGGCATGATCGCGCGTTGGAGCGAGCGCGGCTTCGACCGCCTGCTCGCCGGCTACCGCCACAGCCTGGATTGGAGCTTCCGGCATCAGCGCTTTGTGCTGGCTGTCGGGGTGCTGACCTTGTTCGGCACTTTGGGTCTGTACGCAATCGTGCCGAAGGGCTTCCTGCCGCGGCAGGACACCGGCGTGATCCTGGCCGTCACCGAGGCGGCGCAAAGCGCCTCGATTCAGAAGCTGGCCGAGATGCAGACAAGGATGGCGGAAATCATCCGCCGGGACCCGGCGGTCACCGGCGTGGTGTCATTCGTCGGCGCCGGGACGATCAACACGACGCCGAATACCGGGCGGCTGACCATCGCGCTGAAGCCCGTCGGCCAGCGCGACCGGATGGATGTCGTGGTGGCCCGCATGCAGGCGGCGATCACCGGCATTCCCGGCATCACCGCCTTCTTCCAGCCCGTCCAGGACATCCAGATCGGCACCAGGGTCAGCCGCACGCCATACCAGTATACTCTGGTGGATACCGACGCCACCGAACTCGCCGCCCGGGCGCCGCGGCTGCGGCAGAAGCTGGCGACGTTGCCGGAACTGCGCGACGTCGCCAGCGACCAGCAGGACGAGGGCTTCCGCACCTTCGTTACCGTCGACCGCGACGCCGCGATGCGCTTGGGCGTCTCGATGCAGGCGATCCAGGACACGCTGTACGACGGGTTCGGCCAGCGGCAGATCTCCACCATCTTCGGCCAGTCCAACCAGTACCGCGTGGTGCTGGAGGCCGATCCGGGCTGGCAGGCGGACCCCGACAGTTTGCGGCTGCTGCGGGTGCCGGGATTGAACGATGCTCAGGTGCCGTTGTCGGCGATTGCCCGGGTTGAGCGGACCACCGCCCCGCTGGTGATCAGCCACCAGGAGCAGTTTCCCGCGATCACGCTCAGCTTCGACATCGCGCGAGGGTATTCTCTTGGCAGCGCCGTCGCCGCCGTGGCACGGGCGGAGACGGACATCGGCATGCCGCAGACGATCAGCGGGAGCTACTCCGGCGATGCGGCGGAGTTCCAGTCCTCGCTGGCGGCGGAACCCTGGCTGATTCTGGCGGCGGTGGTGGTGATCTACATCGTGCTCGGGGTTCTGTACGAGAGCTGGATCCATCCGGTCACAATCCTGTCCACCTTGCCCTCGGCCGGGATCGGCGCGCTGCTGGCGCTGATGATCTGCGGTATCGACCTGTCGCTGGTGGCCCTGGTCGGGATCGTCCTGCTGATGGGCATCGTGAAGAAGAATGCCATCATGATGGTGGATTTCGCCATCGAGGCGGAGCGGGCGCGCGGATTGTCGCCGCACGACGCGATGCGGGAGGCATGCCTGCTGCGGTTCCGCCCGATCATGATGACGACGATGGCGGCGCTGCTGGGCGCTCTGCCGCTGGTGCTGGAGCGGGGGGCGGGATCGGAATTGCGCTATCCGCTGGGGGTGACGATCATCGGCGGCCTGCTGCTGTCGCAGTTCCTGACCCTGTATACGACCCCGGCGATTTATCTGGCGTTCGAAAGGATTCGGCTGCGAGTATCGGGGCCGGGGTCGCCCGAACCGGCGGCAGCGGAGTAGCATGACCCGTCCCGTCATTGATTTCGCTAACCCGGATTCAATACTGGGTGCATCCGTTGCGGACATCGAGGCTGCTATCCCCGCCGATTGGCGAGTGAGCGCTGCAAAGAACGGATTGGGAAAGCGCTTTTCCGACCCCGGGCGCCCCGGTGATCAAGTGCGCATTATGCAGGGCAATCCGGCGGATCCGAACCCCGTTAAGCGTGGACCATATGTGAGGGTCAGCAGGCTGGGTATGGTGTGCGACCCTGTTCCCCTGTTGGGCAACCCTGTTCTAAATGAGGGCCGAAAATGACATCGATCGAGCTTCGCCGGCGCGTCATGTCGCAGATGACAGAGGATATCACGGGCCTTTGGGAGCTTTCGGCAACCAGAGGCGCGCCGGGCATTGACGAACTGATAGCGGTGCTCTCGGAGCTCATCGGCGAAGACCTTGTTACGGTCTACTCAGGAACCGAATTTGAGTCCGAGGAAGCGCCATTGCCGGTATCCACTGCAATGGCCCAAATCCGAGACCGCAGCTTTTGGGAATGGTCAGCACCGGAACGCGGGGTCCATCTGCGTGTTTTCGCTACGCCAGCCGGTCGAGACTGGTATTTCGGGCAGCGGCAAGATGGCACTCCACCTGCTCGGTTTCCTGACCGAGCGGGGCCGAAGTTGCCCGGGCCGGTAAAACCTGCTCGCAGGCGAGCGGGTCCGGCGGCGGAGTAAGCCGGACTCCTCGCCGCCTGGCACCGTTTGTCGCCTACGGGTTCACCGCCCGTTGCGCCGGCGCGCCGTCCGATCTCGCGGGGGCGGTTGCCGAGTTGGTCGGGGGATGCGGGTTCTCGGCAGCCGGGTTGGACGGCGGCGGCGCATTGCAGGCGGCCAGCCCGGTAAGCATTGTGGTACAGGCGAAAAGGGACAACAGGGTGCGCATCTGAACCTCCGGGACGGGCTGAGGCGCCGTAACGATGGCTGCCCCGGAGAGTTGCATGCGTGCACCTGCCGGGTGGTGGCGGAACGATCCATGACCGGGGCCGCGCCGCCAACTGGACCCGCAAGCGGCCGGACGCTATAGCCGCACCCATAACAGAAACGCGGCGGAGGACCCCAGCCATGTCAACGACCGAACAGACCCGTCCCGCCACCGGCGCGCTCCGCCATGTGCGGATGCTGATCGACGGCAAACGGGTTGACGCCGCCTCCGGCGAAGTGCTGACGGTGGAAAACCCCGGGCGGCGCACACCCATCGCCACCATCCCGCGCGGCGCGGCCGAAGATGTGGACCGTGCGGTGCAGGCCGCTCACGCCGCCTTCCCGGGCTGGAGCCGGACCGTGCCCCGCCAGCGCGGCCGCCTGCTGTCGCGCATCGCCGACGCCCTGGAAGCGCGCATCGAGGAACTCGCCCGCATCGTCGCCGAGGAGACCGGCAACGCCATCCGCACCCAGGCGCGGCCGGAAGCCACGCTGGTCGCCGATATTTTCCGTTACTTCGGCGGTCTGGCCGGCGAACTGAAAGGCGAAACGATCCCGCTGGGCGAGCACGTCCTGAGCTACACCCGCCGCGAGCCGCTCGGCGTCGTCGGCGCGATCATTCCGTGGAACGCGCCGGTGCTGCTGGGCGCGCTGAAAATGACCGCCGCTTTGTGCGCCGGCAATACGCTGGTGCTGAAGGCAGCCGAGGACGCGCCGCTGGGCGTGCTGCTGGTAGCGGAAGTCTGCCAAGAGTTCCTGCCGCCCGGCGTGCTGAATGTGGTGACCGGTCTCGGCGAGGAAGCCGGCGGCCCGCTGGCGGAACATCCGATCGTCAGGAAGCTGTCGTTCACCGGCTCCACCGAAGTCGGCAAGATCATCATGCGCGCCGCCGCCGAGCGGATCGTTCCGGTATCATTGGAACTCGGCGGCAAGAGCCCGGCCATCGTTTATCCGGACGCGGACGAGGACTGGGTGGTGGACGGCGTCATCGCCGGCATGCGCTTCACCCGGCAAAGCCAGTCCTGCACCGCGGGTTCGCGGTTGTTCCTGCACCAGGACATCTTCGACAGCTTCCTCGACAAGCTGACGAAGAAAACGACAGCGCTGAAGCTCGGCGATCCGTTGGATGAAGCGAGCGACATCGGCAGCATCATCAACGAAAAGCAGTTCCGCAAGGTCTGCGGCTATGTCGATGAGGGATTGAACCGCAAGGACGCCCGCCTGGTGTTCGGCGGCCTGCCGCCCGCCGACGGCCCGCTGAGCAAGGGGTATTTCGCCATTCCCACCGTGTTCGCCGACACCTCCAACGACTGGCGGCTGGCGCGCGAGGAAATCTTCGGGCCGGTGCTGGTGGCGATCCCGTGGAAGGACGAGGACGATGCGATCCGGATGGCGAACGACAGTCATTATGGCCTCGCCGCCTATGTCTGGACGCACGAGATCGGCAGTGCGCTGCGCACGGCACACGCGATCGAGTCAGGCTGGGTGCAGGTGAACCAGGGGCTGGGGCAGTCGCTTGGTCATTCCTACGGCGGATATAAGCAGAGCGGGATCGGACGGGAGTTCTCGCTGGAGGGGATGCTCGACAGCTTTACCCAGCGGAAGAACGTGACAGTGAATCTGAACACGCCGCGGCGGGCGTAAATCGGACAGGCCGCACGGTAATCGCGGCACGAGCGGCGGTCGCGTGCCCGCATTGGCCGGGCCGCCCTTGCCCTATATCCGTCATGGCCGGGCGCGGTCCCGGCCATCCGCGCACCGCCTTTGAAATGCAGATGGCCTGAACACGCCCCATTGCTATCAGGATAAGGGGGATGCGAAAGATGGCATTCTCCTTATTCGTCATGGCCCGCCTCGTCCGGGCCACCTATCGCGGCAGTCTGCTGAAATAGGTGGCCCCGACGAGCCGGGCGATGACGATGATACGCATGGGGACACGCCCGGCCATGATGATGAGGCAGAAGCCGTTACTCCGCCGCTCGCGTCTCGATCGGCGGCAGAAACAATCCTGTCTGGAAACACGTGCTCATGTGCTCGACCTTGCCGATGGCATAGGCGGCAGCCTCCGGCCGCAGCACGGCGTTGGCGCTGGTCCGGAACAACGCCACCCAACGGTCGAAATGTTCCGGCTTCAGCCCCAGCTTGAGATGCGCCGTGAACGGGTGGCCGTTGTAGCGCGTCGTCCCCAGCAGGCTGCGCGACCAAAAATTCGCCACCGTCCGCGCATGAGCGTCCCAGTCAGCCACCGTGCCATTGAATACCGGACCGATCACCGGATCGGCTTTGGCAGCCGCGTATAAGACCTCGACAAGGCGGGCGAGTTCCTCCTCGGTCGCGGCGATGCTGCCGACCGGCGGCGGGGCGGCGCCGGTTCCGGCGTCGGCCCGATCCGGGATCAGCGCGGCGAGTTCCGCGGCCGCCGGCGCCTTGCGATGCTCGGTGTTCAGCGGCGGGTGGTATTTGCCGATCAAATCGCGGGCGATATGGGCGCGCTGGCGCGGTTGGGCGCGCGGCAGCCAGAACACGCCATCCGTCGCATCCGCCGCGGCCGGGTCGTTGGCCCGCAAATCGATCATCGCGGCGGCGATATTCTCCGCCTCCCCCACCACCACCGGATACAGCCGATCGGCGATGCTCCGGGTGAGGATGAAGACGCCGGGCTCGTGCGGCGGATGTTCACCGCCTGTGAAGGCGAAGCCGGCGAAGATCGGCGCGGCGTCGTCCGAGCGCGGAAGGATCGCCAGGGTCGGGCCGGTGTGCGGAGGAGTGCCGATTGTAGCTTGGGTCATGACGGAAACCTTATCGGTTGCGGCGAGCCTTGCGGCGTCATACCACAATCGGATCGGGTGTGAAGGGCCGCCGCCGCGCTCCGGTCAGAGCGAGCTTCATGCGGGGGAGATTGGTTTCATGGTCCGCGCCACGCAGCGAATCTCATCGATAATCACCAGCGCCGGCGACGGCAGCATCGCCCCGGCCCGCAACGTCAGGCCGATCGGCCGCTCCGTCATCGGCAGGTCCACCTGTAGCTGCGAAAGATCGCCCGCCGCGATCTCATGACTGAGCTGGCGGGGCGAAATCGCCGTCAGCATGTCGCTGTTCAACAGCAGGCTGCGCAGCACCGCCAGGTCGCCGGTTTCCACCGCGGGCACGGGCGGCTTCAGCGACATCTCGCGGAACGCAAGATCGATCAAACCGCGGCCGGGCGCGCCGGGCCGGGGCAAGATCCAGCACTCACCGAGAAGATCGCGCAACGACGTGGCCTTACCCCGCAGCGGATGGCCCGAGCGGACGATGATCCCCAGCCGATCGGCGAACAGGCTCTCGGTGATCAGTCCGGCTGTTTTGTCCTCAGGACGCAGCGCGCCGACGATGAAATCGATATCGCCGTCGCGCAGGCCGGCCACGAGGAAATCATACGGGCTTTCAACCGTGGTTACACGAATGTTCGGAAACCGCCGCAGCGCGGCCGCAATCGCGGCAGGCAGCAGATGCGTCCGGCCCAGCGGCAGGGCGCCGATGGCGATATGCCCCTGCAGCGATCCCGAGAGCGCGGCGATGTCGGATTGCATATGGCGCAGCTCGGCAACAATGCGCTTGCCGCGGGAGATCAGCCTGACGCCGGCGTCGGTGGCGATCATGCCCTGCGTCATGCGCTGAAACAGTTTCTGCCCCAGCGCGGCTTCCATACGCGTCAGCGACATGCTGGCGCCGGACTGCGACAGCCCCATCCGCGCCCCCGCGGCCGAAAGGCTGCGCAGATCGGCAATGCCGATAAGCAACAGCAACCCGCGTCCGTTGAGCAGCAGGCGGGCAATGATGCTGCGGTTGAGGCCGGGATGCCGCTTGCCGGCGCGGGAGAAATCATCCAGCGCCTCGGCAATTTCTTCATCGATACGCATCGCCCGTTTCCGCACCGCCTCGCCGTAGGCGTTGAGCAGCATGCCTCGGGGCTTTCGCTCGAAAATCGCAACGCCAAGCCCGCGTTCGAGGGCGGCGACGGCGCGCGCGATCGCCGACGACGCCTTGAAGATCGACTCGGAGGATTTGGAGATCGACCCGGTCTCGCACACCGCCATGAAATCGCGGATGTGGTTCAGGTGGATTTCGATGCCGGCCGTCTCTGACACGGGCGCCTCACCTCGGTGCTGTTTCGCCGATCCCCGACGACCTGCCGGGGCGCATCACAAAAAAAGTCTTACGACGGCGCTGGAAAGCAGGCGTTCGCGCATGCTGCGTGCCTCCAAACCCCGCCCGGACCAGCATCCCACGCCAAGCCGGAAACGAGGCATCACAAAATTAGAACGTTTGATCAGGAACGGGCAATTCTGGCGCGTAGCCCGGGGAACTATACGGGAGGCCAGCAAGAACGCATCATAACGGGAGGGGAAATGTCCGCGCATACCGTCGTTGAAATCCGGTCGCTGATCAACCAGCGCAGCATGTCGTCGCGGCAGTGGATACTGACGGTGCTGTGCGCCGTCATCGTCTTCGCCGACGGCATGGACGTGGCGCTGATGGGGTTTGTCGCACCGCCCATCATCAGCGCCTGGGGCATTTCGCGGGCCGCTTTCGGGGCGGTCATGGGCGCCGCGCCGATCGGCCTGGCCCTCGGCGCCATCTTCGCCGGCTCGTCGTCGGACTGGTTCGGGCGGCGGCGCGTGCTGATCGCCTCGGTGCTGAGTTTCGGCATCCTGACCCTGCTGACCTCGTTCGCCAGCAACACCGCCGAAATGGCGGCGCTGCGGCTGCTGACCGGCCTCGGCCTCGGGGCGGCGATGCCGAATGCGACCACGCTGCTGTCCGAGTATGTGCCCGAGCACCGCAGATCGTTCCTGCTCGCCGCGATGTTCACCGGCTTCAACCTCGGTTCCGCGGCCATCGGCTTCGTCGCGGCGGCGCTGATCCCCGTACTGGGCTGGAAGTCGGTGTTCTGGTTCGGCGCCGCCATTCCGCTGGCGCTGGTGCCGGTTCTATTTTTCTTCCTGCCGGAGTCGGCGCGTTTCCTGGTGGTCCGCAACGCGCCGCAGCAGAAAATCGCCGCCGTGCTCTCGCGCATCACCGGCGCCAATATCAGCGGCGATCAGCGCATCACGCTTCAGGAGGAGGCCGCGCATGCGCGGCTGCCGATAGCGGTGCTGTTCACCAGGGCATTCGCCCCGCGCACGTTTACCTTGTGGGTCACTTACTTCATGGGCCTGCTGGTGATCTACCTGACCACAAGCTGGCTGCCGACGATGATGCGGGACGCCGGCCTGTCGATCGACCGCGCGGCCAACATCACCGCCATGTTCCAGCTTGGCGGCACCGTGGGCGCGATCGTCGTCGGCTTGCTGATGGATCGCTGGGGGGCCAACGCCGTTATCGCCGCGTTCTACTTCATGGGCGGCGGGCTGCTGGTCGTGCTCGGCCTGGGCGGCATCCAGTCCTTGCAGCTTGCTATCATCATCGCGCTCGTCGGCTTCTGCATGAGCGGCGCGCAGACCGGCCTGAATGCCTACGCTCCCGGCTGCTACCCGACGCTGGCGCGTGCCACCGGAGTAAGCTGGATGCTTGGCGTCGGACGCCTGGGCAGCATTCTGGGATCGTCTATCGGCGGGGTTTTGCTGGGTCTCGGCTGGGGTTTCGACGGCATCTTCCCGATCCTGGCGATACCCGCGGTGATCGCGAGCGTGGCCATCCTGATCAACCGCGTGGCGATGCACGGCCACATCAACTGAACAATCAAGGAAAGGAAACACCATGGCTCGCATCATTGGCGGCATCGCCTGCTCCCACACCCCCACCATCGGCTTCGCTGTCGATGGCCGCAAGCAGAACGACCCGGTCTGGGCGCCGATGTTCGAGGGGTTCGCGCCGGCCAAGGCGTGGCTGGCCGAGAAGAAACCGGACGCGGCGTTCATCATCTTCAATGACCACGTGACATCCTTCTTCTTCGACCACTACTCGGCCTTCACCCTTGGCATCGATAGCCAATACGGCGTGGCGGATGAGGGCGGCGGCGAGCGCGACCTGCCGCCGGTCAAGGGCCATGCCGCGCTGGCGCAGCATATCGGCGCATCTTTGATGGCCGACGAGTTCGACATGTCGTTCTTCCAGGACAAACGGCTGGACCACGGCAGCCTGTCGCCGCTGTCGATGCTGTGCGACGTGACCGAGGCCGGCTGGCCGATACCCATCGTGCCGCTGGCGGTGGGCGTGTTGCAGTTCCCGATCCCCTCGGCAAAGCGCTGCTACAAGCTCGGCAAGGCTTTGCGGGACGCGATCGAGAGCTATCCCGAGGACATTTCGGTGGCGATCATTGCCACGGGTGGCCTGTCGCACCAGGTCAGCGGCGCCCGCGCCGGATTCAACAATGTGGCGTGGGATCACCGCTTCATGGAGTTGTTCGAAAAGGACCCCGAGGCGCTGACCCGCCTGACGATCGCTGATTATGCGGAGCTGGGCGGCGTCGAGGGTGCGGAGATCATCATGTGGCTGATCATGCGCGGCGCGCTGTCGGCGAACGTAACCAAGTTGCATCAGTCCTACTACCTGCCGTCGATGACCGGCATCGCAACGATGGTGTTCGAGAATAACGACGTGGCGCTGCCCAAGCCGCAACAGGCGGCTCAGTTGGCGCGGATCAATCACGAGCTTGCCGGTGCGGAGAAGATCGAGGGGATTCACCCGTTCACTTTGGACGTGAGCGTCAGGGCGTATCGCCTGAACAAGTACCTCCACGCGCTGGTCGATCCCGATCATCGCCGCCGCTTCCTGGACGCGCCGGAAGACAGTTTCGCCGCGGCCGGCCTGACCGAGGAGGAAAAGGACCTGGTGCGCCGCCGCGACTGGGACGGGCTGATCCGCTATGGCTGCATCTTCTTCATGCTGGAGAAGCTGGGTGCTGTGGTCGGCGTGTCGAACCTGCACATCTACGCTGCCATGCGCGGCCAGACGCTGGAGGAATTTCAGGCCACGCGGAACGCGCCGGGTGCTTTGTATTCAGTCGCGGGAAAAGAGGGCCAGGCGAACCTGCAATGGGATAAGCGCTGAGCGGGGGTACTGCAAATCGGCGCAGGGATTGGCTTCCACTGTCATGGCGGGCGAAGGCCCGCCATCCACGCCGACCCCGGTCGGGGCTGCGCCGCCGGAGCGTCCGCGCCATTATCGGGTGGTGTTGATCTATTCGTCACCACGGGGTCACTGTTGCCGTCCGGGCCGGGCTGCTACGTCCGCGTGGGTCATCGGCACAAGACCGGCCAGTACACAATGGACAGGCTTCTATTCGGGCAACGCCCCGGGGAGGAAACATCGCAATGACCGCACCCAACGACATCGATTTCGCCGAAACCACCGAATGGGTGGACGCGCTGAACGCGGTCTGGCAGCACCGCGGGCCGGAGCGGGCCAACTTTTTGGTCAACGCCGTCGTCACCGAGGCCCGCCGCGACGGGCTGTTCGTGCCGCACGCGCTGACCACCGCCTACAGGAACACCATCCCACCCGAGCAGGAAGCCAAGTCCAGCGGCAACCGCGCGATCGAATCGCGCATTCGCTCGCTGATCCGCTGGAACGCGGTCGCCATCATCCTGCGCGCCAACAAGGAATCGTCGGAACTCGGCGGCCACATCGCCAGCTTCCAGTCATCGGCGCTGCTGTACGACATCGGGTTCGGCCATTTCTGGCATGCCCCGACGGCGGACCATGGCGGCGATCTGGTCTACATCCAGGGCCACGTCTCGCCGGGCATCTATGCCCGCGCCTATGTGGAAGGCCGCCTGTCCGAGCAGCAACTGCTGAATTTCCGCCAGGAAGCCGACGGCAAGGGCATTCCGTCCTACCCGCATCCCTGGCTGATGCCGGATTTCTGGCAGTTCCCCACCGTGTCGATGGGCCTCGGTCCGCTAATGGCGATCTATCAGGCGAAGTTCCTGAAATATCTGGAAGGACGCGGCCTGGCGAACACCCGCGACCGCAAGGTCTGGGGCTTCCTCGGCGACGGCGAGTGCGACGAACCCGAATCGCTCGGCGCGATCTCGATGGCCGGTCGCGAGGGGTTGGACAATCTTATCTTCGTGATCAACTGCAATTTACAGCGACTGGACGGGCCGGTGCGCGGTAACGGCAAGATCATCCAGGAACTGGAGGGCGTGTTCCGCGGCGCCGGCTGGAACGTCATCAAGGTCGTCTGGGGATCGGGCTGGGACGCGCTGTTCGCCAAGGACAAGGACGGCATTTTGCTCAAGCGCATGGAGGAATGCGTTGACGGCCAGTATCAGGACTTCAAAAGCAAGAACGGCGCCTATGTCCGTGAGCACTTCTTCAACTCGCCCGAACTGAAGGCCCTGGTGGCGGACCTTTCGGATGAGCAGGTCTGGAAGCTCAGCCGTGGCGGTCACGATCCGTTCAAGGTTTTTGCCGCGTATGATGCAGCGGTGAAGCACAAGGGCCAGCCGACGGTGATCCTCGCCAAGACGGTGAAGGGCTACGGCATGGGCGAGTCCGGCGAGGGCCAGATGATCAGCCATCAGGCCAAGAAGATGACCTCGGATGCGCTGAAGCAGTTCCGCGAGCGGTTCTCGATCCCGATCACCGACCAGCAGTTCGAGGGGGTGGAATTCGTTCGCTTCCCGGACGACAGCGCGGAGATGAAGTATCTGCGGGAACGCCGCGCGGGGCTGGGCGGCTACCTGCCTCACCGCCGGCAGAAATCGTCGGCGTTGCAGGCTCCGCCGCTTTCGACGTTCCAGCGGCTGCTGGACAGTTCGGGCGAGCGCGAAATTTCGACGACCATGGCGTTCGTGCAGATGCTGGGGACGCTGGTGCGCGACAAGACCATCGGCAAGTTCGTCGTGCCAATCGTTCCGGATGAGTCGCGGACGTTCGGGATGGAGGGGATGTTCCGGCAGCTCGGCATCTACTCGGCGGTTGGACAGTTGTACCGGCCTCAGGATGCGGATCAACTGATGTATTACCGGGAGGACAAGTCGGGGCAGGTGTTGCAGGAGGGGATCAACGAGGCCGGGGCGATGTCGTCCTGGATTGCGGCGGCGACGTCGTACAGCACCAACGATGTGCCGATGATCCCGTTCTATATCTATTACTCGATGTTCGGACTGCAGCGCGTCGGCGATTTGGCCTGGGCGGCCGGCGACATGCGCTGCCGCGGGTTCCTGTTGGGCGGCACCGCCGGGCGCACGACGTTGAACGGGGAGGGTTTGCAGCATGAGGACGGCCACAGCCACGTGCTGTCGTCCACTATCCCGAACTGCGTTTCCTACGATCCAACCTTCGCCTATGAGGTTGTCGTGATCATCCGCGACGGGATCCGCCGCATGTATCAGGAGCAGGAGGACGTTTATTACTACATCACCCTGATGAATGAGAACTATCAGCACCCCGCCATGCCGGAGGGGGCGGAGGACGGCATCGTCAGGGGGATGTATCTGCTGAAGGATGGGGGTGTTGCCACCGGACCGCGGGTGCAACTGCTGGGTTCCGGCACGATCCTGCGCGAGGTGATTGCGGCGGCCGATTTGCTGCGGGATGACTGGAACGTGGCGAGCGATATCTGGAGCGTTCCGAGCTTCACCGAACTCCGCCGCGACGGCATGAGCGTGGAGCGGTATAATCTGCTGCATCCGGCCGAGACGCCGCGCAAGAGCTATGTCGAGACGCTGCTGGAGAAACGAACCGGGCCGGCGATCGCCGCGACCGATTACATGCGGGCGTTTGCGGACCAGATCCGCGCCTGGGTGCCGGGACGGTATGTGACGCTTGGAACGGACGGGTTCGGGCGCAGCGATTACCGGGTGAAGTTGCGGGCGTTCTTCGAGGTCAACCGGCACTACGTAACGGTCGCCGCGCTGAAGGCGCTGGCGGATGAGGGCAAGGTCGACCGTTCGATCGTTGTTGAGGCGATCAAGAAATACGGGATCGATGCCGAGCGGCCTGATCCGTGGACTGTGTGACAGACGGCTTAGGCTGAATCGACGCATGGAACTCTCGCGTTCGTCATGGCGCGTCCCCCGCTCGTCATGGCCCGGCTTGTCCGGGCCACCTATTCCAGCACGTGCCGCGATAGGTGGCCCGGACAAGCCGGGCCATGACGATGGAGGAACCATTTGCGCGGTACCGGGACAAGGCCCCCATGAGACCAACGGACGCGGCCTACACAGTTACGACTGAACAACAAGCTCTGAGACCGGGGTAGTCCAATGACAATCGAAGTAAAAATCCCCGACATCGGTGATTTCGCAGACGTACCGATCGTCGAGATCATGGTCAAGCCGGGCGATACGGTGAAGCCGGAAGACGTGCTGCTTACACTGGAGTCCGACAAGGCGACGCTGGACGTTCCTTCGCCGGCCGCCGGCACCGTGGCAGCGGTGAATGTAGCCGTCGGCGACAAGGTCAGCGAGGGCAGCGTGATCCTGCTGCTCGATGCCGGCACCGCGGCGCCGGCGCCGGCGCCGCCGAAGACCAGCATCTCCGCCCCGCCGGCCCCGGCCAGCGCGCCGGCCGGGGTGGCGGAGGTCCGGGTGCCGGATATCGGCGACTTCAAGGACGTGCCGGTGATCGAGATCATGGTGAAGCCGGGCGACACGGTGAAGCCGGAAGACCCGCTGATCATGCTGGAATCCGACAAGGCGACGATGGATGTTCCCGCGCCGCTCGGCGGGGTGGTGCAGGATCTGAGGGTCAAGGTTGGCGACAAGGTCTCGGAGGGGTCCGTGATCCTGCTGCTGACGACCGGGGCGCCGGTTGGCCTGGCGACGACCGCCGCGCCGCCGAACGCGCCGCCGCCTCCGGTGACGCCCGCCGCAACGGCCGCGCCGGCTGCAATCGGAGGCGGCATCGATGAGGCGGCGTTCCGGCTGGCCTATGCCGGTCCGGGGGCGCGGGCGCTGGCGCGGGAGCTTGGGGTCGATCTGGGGCGGGTCAAAGGCAGCGGCACCAAGGGGCGCATCCTGAAGGAGGACGTTGCGGCGTTCGCCAAGTCACCGCCTCCGCCCGCTCCTGCTGCGGCGCCCTCCGGCTCCGGCGTCGGGGTGGACCTGCTGCCCTGGCCGAAGGTGGATTTCGCCAAGTTCGGACCCATCGAGGTCAAGCCGTTGTCGCGGATCAAGAAGATCTCGGCGGCGAATCTGCACCGCAACTGGGTGATGATCCCGCACGTCACCAACCATGACGACGCCGACATCACCGAACTTGAGACCTTCCGGGTGCAACTGAACAAGGAGAACGAGAAAAGCGGCGCCCGCGTCTCGATGCTGGCCTTCATGATCAAGGCGGCCTGCGCGACGCTGAAAAGGTTCCCAGAGTTCAACGCCTCGCTCGACGGCGACAATCTGGTGCTGAAGAATTACTACCATATCGGTTTCGCCGCCGACACGCCGCAGGGGCTGGTCGTGCCGGTGATCCGCGACGCCGACCAGAAGGGCGTCATCGCGATCGCCAAGGAGATGGGCGAGCTGGCGAAGCTGGCGCGCGACGGCAAGCTGAAGCCGGACCAGATGCAGGGCGGCACGTTCACGATCTCAAGTCTCGGCGGGATTGGCGGGACGTATTTCACGCCGATCATCAACGCGCCCGAGGTGGCGATTCTGGGCGTCTGCCGATCGGCGTGGCGGCAGGTGTCGGCGGATGGGAAGAACTCCGCGTGGCGGTTCATCCTGCCGTTGTCGCTGTCCTGGGATCACCGGGTGATCGACGGCGCGGCGGCGGCCCGCTTCAACAGCCACTTCGCCGCGCTGCTGTCCGACATGCGCCGCGTGCTGATCTAGAGGGAGGGAACAGTCATGGCGATCATCAAAGTCGCGGTTCCCGACATCGGGGATTTCACGGATGTCCCGGTCATCGAGGTGCTGGTCAAGCCGGGCGATACCATCCGGTCCGAACAGGCCCTGGTCACGCTGGAATCCGACAAGGCCACGTTGGACGTGCCCTCGCCGGTTGATGGCGTGGTGACGGCGATTGGCGTTGCCGTTGGCGACAAGGTGTCCGAGGGCAGCTTCCTGCTGGACGTGGAGGCGGATGTCGCTCCGGCCGGGGTCGCGCCGCACCAGAAAGTCTCCGGCGACGCACGCACCACCGCCAGTGGGGCGCCGCAAGCCGATTACGGCACGGCCGGCGTCTACGAGACGATCGACGTGCGGGTGCCCGATATCGGCGACTTCAAGGACGTGCCGGTGATCGAGGTGCTGGTGAAGGCGGGCGACACGGTCAAGGCCGAGGACCCGCTGATCATGCTGGAATCCGACAAGGCCACGATGGACGTGCCGGCCCCTGTCGGCGGCACCATCGGCACCGTCTCCGTCAGGGTTGGCGACAAGGTGTCGGAGGGCAGCCTGATCCTGACGCTGTCCACCGGTGCTTCGACTGCTCCCCCGGCGGCGGCCCCAGCAGCGCCGGTGCCGGTCCCGAACGCGGCGGCTTACGGCGGCGATGCGGATATCGAGTGCGAGATGCTGGTGCTCGGCGCCGGGCCGGGCGGCTATTCGGCGGCGTTCCGTTCGGCTGATCTGGGAATGAAGACGGTGCTGGTGGAGCGCTATGCGGCGCTTGGCGGCGTCTGTCTGAACGTCGGCTGCATCCCGTCGAAGGCGCTGCTGCACGTGGCCTCGGTTATCGATGAAGCGCGAGCGCTGGAGCACCACGGCATCAGCTTCGGGACGCCGGAGATCGACCTGGACAAGCTGCGCGGCTTCAAGGAAGGCGTGGTCAGGAAACTGACCGGCGGCCTGGCGGCCATGGCGAAGGGGCGGCAGGTGGAGGTCGTGCGCGGTGTCGGCCGGTTCCTCGATCCGTATCACTTGCAGGTCGAGCTCACCGGCGGCGACAGCCAGGACAAGACGGGCGAGACCAGGACGATCCGCTTCCAGAAGGCCATCATTGCGGCCGGGAGCCAGGCGGTGAAGCTGCCGTTCATGCCGGACGATCCGCGGGTGATCGATTCGACGGGCGCGCTGGCGTTGACTGCGATCCCGAAACGCATGCTGGTCATCGGCGGCGGGATCATCGGGCTGGAGATGGCCACCGTCTACTCGACGTTGGGCGCCCGCATCGATGTCGTGGAGATGCTCGACACGGTCATGGCCGGTGCGGACCGCGACCTGGTGAAGGTCTGGGAGAAGCGGAACGCGCCACGGTTCGATCGGATGATGCTGAAGACCAAAACGGTGTCGGCGAAGGCGACCGAGGCCGGCATCGAGGTCGGGTTCGAGGGTACGAACGCGCCGCCCGAGCCTCAGCTTTACGACCTGGTGCTGGTGGCCGTTGGACGCAGCGCCAACGGCCGCGCGATCGACGCCGACAAGGCCGGCGTTGCCGTAACTGATCGCGGCCTGATCCCGGCCGATCGGCAGATGCGGACGAATGTCGGGCATATTTATGCGATCGGGGATATCATCGGGCAGCCGATGCTGGCGCATAAGGCGGTGCACGAAGCCCATGTCGCGGCCGAGGCGGCGGCCGGCCGCAACAGTTACTTCGATGCGCGGCAGATCCCCTCGGTCGCCTACACCGATCCGGAGGTCGCCTGGGCCGGTCTGACCGAGGAGCAGTGCAAGGCGCAGGGAATTAAGTACGAGAAAGCGGTGTTCCCGTGGGCGGCGTCCGGCCGCGCGATCGCCAACGGGCGGGACGAAGGATTTACCAAACTGCTGTTCGACGAAACGACGCATCGTTGCATCGGCGGCGGCATCGTCGGGACCCACGCGGGCGATCTGATCAGCGAGGTCTGTCTCGCAGTCGAAATGGGCTGCGACGCGGCGGATATCGGCAAGACGATCCACCCGCACCCGACGCTGGGCGAGTCGATCGGCATGACCGCGGAAGTGTTCGAGGGCGTTTGCACTGATGTGCCGCCGCCGAAGCGGAAGCGACATTGAATTGTCGCAACGGTGCAGTCCTCTCCACGCGGCTGAAGATGCCACGGCACGCTATTCGGCCGCACGCCGCGGGACATTCAGGCCGAGTTCGCTGATCCGGCCGGCGATGAGGTCAACGAACAACTTCACTTTTTTCGCCATCAACCGGTTGGAGGGATAGACGGCATAGATTCCATATTCGATCGTCGGCCAATCGCCGAGCACCTCGACCAGTTCGCCGCGCGCCAGGTTCTCGATGATCATCCAAGACGGGATCGCTGTCAGGCCGATCCCCGCCAGCGCCGCGCTGCGCAAGGTTTCCGTCGCGTTGGTGCGCACCAACGGCCGGATCGGCACGTTGACGGCCTCGCCGTCCTTGAGGAAACGCCATTCGTGGCCCCAGAACATCGGGGCAAAGCCAATCGTGTCGTGCCCGGCCAGCTCGGACGGGTGGCGCGGAATCCCCCGCGCCGACAGATACGCCGGGGCGGCGGCGATCACCACCCGCGACGAACCGAGCCGGCGCACGATCAGATTGTCGTCCAGCACGGTTGCGATGCGGATCGCCAGATCGACGCCAGCCTCGAGCAGGTCCACCGGCGCCGCGCCCTCTACAAATTCAACCTGCAGGCCGGGCCAGGCGGCGAACATGGCGGGCAGCAGCGGTGCGACAACCGTGTGCGTGAACGCCTCGGGGATTGCCATGCGCAGGCGGCCAATCGGCTGTTCGTGCAGGGCCGCGGCCTCGGATGAGGCAGCCCTGGCTTCGGCCAGCGCCTTGCGAGCGTGACGAAAATAGGCCTGGCCGGCCTCCGTCGGCACTACCCGGCGCGTCGTGCGGTCGAGCAGGCGAATGCCGAGCCGCGTTTCCAGGCGGCGCACGGCCTCGCTGACCGTGGACTTGGTAAGCTCCAGTTCGGCGGCCGCGCGGGTGAAGCTGCCCGCCTCCATCACCCGCACGAAAGCCGCCATGCCGTCGAATGGGTCATCCAGCATCGTTCGATTTTTCCGAACAGTGTGTCGATAAACCTGATCTACCACACAATGTCGGCGAATGTCAGTTTCTGTCCATCGACCTGAGGCGGAGGAGAAACCATCAATGCAAATAGCAACCAACGTGATCGAGGTGATTGGCGAAAAGGCCGGCGAGGTGGTCAACGTGCTCGGCGCCCCTATCGTCATCAAGTCCGGCGGGCGCCCTGACCAGTTGTTCTTCGCCGATCATCCGGTGCCTCCCGGCTATGGCGTGCCGCTCCACGTGCACGCCGTGGAAGATGAGTTGTTTTATGTGCTCGAGGGCGAAATCGAACTGCTCAGCGCCGAGGGCAGCACCAGCGCCGGCCCCGGCACGTTCGTCCACCTGCCGCATGGCGTGGCGCACGGCTTCCGCAATGCCGGCGCGAAGCCGGCGCGAATGCTGGTGGTGACGACGCCGGGCGGCGGGCTGGAGGGACTCTTCCGCGGCCTCGATGCGGCTTCCCGCCGCCCGGCCCCGCTAGACCCTGCCGCGATGGCGGCGATCTGCACCGCTAACAATGTCAGCATGATCTGAGCGGCGGGGAGCTGCCGCGAACTACTCCAGCGGCGGCGTGCCGTGGGTGTGGAAGCTTTCGATCGTCTTCAGTCCCCAGGCCTGGCCCTTCTTGCGTTCTTCTTCAGTCCAGACGATCGGCTTCCAGTCCGGCGCCAAAACGAGACGCGCGCCGGCATTGGCCACTTCGACGCGATTGCCGCCGGGTTCGTAGACGTAGAGGAAGAAGGTCTGCTGCACTGCGTGCTTGTGCGGGCCGGTCTCGATGAACACGCCGTTTTCGAGGAAGATATCGGCCGCGCGCAGGATCTCCTCGCGGCTGTCGAGCGCGAACGTGACGTGATGGAAACGTCCGCCGACGCCGTGCGCTTCGCGCGTATAGGCGAAGTCGTAGCTCTTGTTGGTGCAGGTCAGCCACATGCCGGCCTCGGTGCCATCGTTCAGCACGATCTGCTCGGTCAGGCGAAGTCCAAGCGCACGCTGGAAGAATTCGCGGTTGGCGCGGATGTCGACGGCGAGGCAGTTGAAATGATCGATCCGCCGCACGTTCACGCCGCGCCCCGGGAAGCGCTGCGCCTGGTTCTTCAAGGCCGGGCGTAATGATTCGGGCGGCTGATACCATTCGGTCTCGTAATATAGTTCCAGCAGATGGCCGTCCGGGTCCCGGAACTGATAGGCCGGACCGTGACCGATCTCATCCTCGTGCCAGCCGACGCCGCGTCCCTCAGCCTCGATCGCGGCAACGCGCCGCGCCAGGGCTTGCGGGCTGCGCGCGCGGAATGCGGCGTGGCCGAGACCGGAGGTCTTCGATCCCGTCAGCTTCAGCGAGTAACGCTCGTAATCGTCCCAGCCGCGCAGGTAGACGGAGTCACCTTGCCGCCCGCTTTCCGTCATGCCCATGACGTCGACGAAGAAGCGCAGGCTTTCCTCGGGCTTCGGCGTCAGCATCTCCAGATGCCCCAGATGGGCGACATCCATGACCGGTTCGTCGTGCATCGGTTCGCTCCCGTTGATCGTGTTGATTGTGCTGAAGCCGAGGTTGCGCCGATAGATCATCGTCGCGGGGCGCAGACATCGCGAAGGTTCGATGATCGCATTGAAGGGCGCCTTCGGCGGGATCAGGTTGCACCGCCGCTGCCAACGCATCAAGCGTGCTGCCGTTGAAAAATCAGCGCCCGCGAACGGTCTGTCCCTGCCAACCCGATCGCCTTCCAACAATCCAAAGCGAGGCGTCCAGCACCGCTCGGCATCGGGTCCGGCAGGCCACCTCCATTGCGTCCCTGATCCCGGTTGGCGTTTACTTCCGCTAGCAAAAGCAACGGGAAGGAATCCGGCCATGGGACCTTTGGCGGGGGTGAAAATCATCGAGTTCGCCGGCATCGGCCCGGCCCCGCTGGCGGCGATGCTGCTGGCGGACATGGGCGCCACCGTGCTCCGCATCGACCGGACCGCGCCGGCCGATCTGGGGGTGCCGATGGCGGCGGAGCATGAGTTTACCTTTCGCAGCCGGGCCGTGCTCAATCTGGACCTGAAGAAGCCAGAGGCGATCGCACTGGCGCTGCGGCTGATCGACGGCTCCGACGCGCTGATCGAGGGCTTCCGCCCCGGCGTGATGGAGCGCCTTGGCCTCGGCCCGGACACATGCCTGCGCCGCAACCCGAAGCTGGCGTTCGGCCGGGTGACCGGCTGGGGGCAGGACGGACCGCTGGCGCAGGCCGCGGGGCATGACCTGAACTACATCGCGCTCACCGGCGCGCTGCACGCCATTGGCCGCGCAGGACAGAAGCCGACGCCGCCGTTGAACCTCGTCGGCGATTACGGCGGCGGCGCGCTGTACCTGGTGACCGGGCTGCTGGCGGCGATCATCTCCGCCCGGGTCACCGGCGTCGGGCAGGTGGTGGATGCGGCCATGGTGGACGGGGCGCTGTCGCTGATGACGCCGATTTACGGGATGCAGGCGGGCGGGCGTTTGACTGCGCCGCGGGGCGAGAACATGCTCGATTCCGGTGCTCCATTTTACGAAGTCTATGAATGCGCCGACGGGCAGTTCATCTCCATTGCCCCGATCGAGGCGCGGTTCCACGCCGAGTTGTTGCGGCTGCTGGAGATCGATCCGGTGGGCATGCCGCCGCAGCGTGACAAGGCCGGCTGGGAGCGCTGGAAGACCGTGCTGGCCGAAAAGTTCCGAACCCGCACGCGCGACAACTGGTGCCGGCTGCTGGAAGGCACCGACGCCTGCTTCGCCCCCGTCCTGGCGATGTCCGAAGCGCACGCCCATCCGCACAATCAGGCGAGATCGGCGTTCGTCGATGTCGGCGGGTTTCGCCATCCGGCGCCGGCTCCGCGCTTCAGCGTGACCCGGGCTGACCCGCCGCGCCCGCCCGGCTCGGTGCCCGCGGCGGAGGCGCTGGCCGCCTGGGGGCTGTCCGCCGCCGAGATCGAGGCGGCGACGCGGGCCTGACCCTGTATCGCACAGTCGTTACCAAGCGCCGCTACAATCGCGGTTCCGGCGGCAGATATCCCTTGTGTTGTTTCGCTACGAGGGGATCGGCGATGCTCACACGCAAAAGGTTTTTGGGCGGTGCGGCTTTGGTGACTGCCGCGGCGCTGGGGGCGCCCGTGGGGATGTCCGCCGCGGTGGCGCAGAACGACCAGCAGGTCGTGGTAGACGGGGCCCGCAAAGTGCTGGCCGATTTGCGGCACGACAAGGCATTCGGCAATGCGCGGCACTTGCTGCGGCAGGCCAAGGCGGTGCTGATCGTGCCCAAGCTGCTGAAGGGCGGCTTCATTGTCGGCGGCGAGGGCGGCAACGGCGTGCTGCTGGTGCAGCACAAGGGCGGCTGGAGCGATCCGGCTTTTTATGCGCTCGGCGCCGCCTCGTTCGGGCTTCAGGTGGGGTTGGAGCAGTCGGAACTGGTGCTGCTGATCATGACTCAGAAGGGCCTCGACGGCGTGCTGCGGGACGAATTCAAAATCGGCGCCCAGGCCGGGATTTCCGTCGCCACCCTGGGGTCGGGGGTGGAGGGCGCAATCGGCGGCGCAAGCCTGCCGGATATCGTCGTGTGGTCCTCCGCCACCGGGCTGTACGGCGGCCTGACGATCGACGGGTCGGTTATCCGGGCGGAGCCGAACCAGGATTCGGCATTCTACGGACGGACCTTGACGTCGCGCGACGTGCTGTTCGGGCGTTTGGAGAGTCCGCGCGGAGCGGCTCTGCGGCGGGAACTGAATAGCATCGCCTAAACGCCGGGAAGCCGTTGCGAGCCGGGTAAGGGCGTGCTATTGCGCCCGCCCGCGCCGAGAAGCGGCATCCCGTTGGGGGATAGTTTAGCGGTAAAACTCCCGGCTCTGACCCGGGCATCCTTGGTTCGAATCCAGGTCCCCCAGCCAACCCAATGATTTCAATAGTTTAGCTGCCTCAGTCCGGGCTGGTGGGGGACTGTACCACAAGCCTGTACCACAACCCTGTACCACAGCGGGTGGCGGATGGGCAGCAATTTGCGGCGCCGGGGCGGCGTCTGGTGGTTCCGGCGCCGGGTTCCGGACGGGCTGCACGCGCGGCTCGGGCTGGCGGAGATTTCCAGAAGCCTGCGAACAAGTTCTTTCATGACCGCGCGGGCACGTGCTAAACGTCTCTGGCTTTCAACCGAAAGTTTATTCGTAGAGATGTCAAACAACCCATCGTTGACCGAGAAGCAGGCCAAACTCATCCTCGATCAGCTCGCCGGAGAGCCACTGTTCGCTTCGCCGACCGCCGACGATCTGGTTGCTTCGGTCGTTCAGGGCGACGGAAGCCTGGCCTCCCTGCTCTTCAATGGAACCGCCCTGGACCTGGCCTTCTCGCTGCCGGATGAGCAGCGGCAGGTGATCGCCGGGCATCTGGCGCGGATCACCGACCGGATGGAGGCCGGCGTGGCGCGCCTGGGGCAGGCCGTGGCTTCGGAACGGGCCGGTCTTGCCGGGCATATCGCCAGCCGCGAGCGGAAGCGGGCCGACGAGGCCGAAGCGGCGCTTCGGCAATCAAAGATGGCGGCTGCGGTGCAGGCCGAGGTCAACGCGAGACTGACTGAACTGGCGGCGGCCCGGCCGGCGCCTCCTGCGTCAGCGCCGGTGATCCCGGCGCCCGCAAGGCCGTCCGGTCCGTCATCCGTTGCCACCGGAGTGCCGCAGATCCAGCCGGATATCGCGGCGGGCGACGGGGGTGACACGGCCGCTCTCGAGGCGCGCAGGGAAAGCCGGGCGGCGGATGCCGGGACGGAGGCGGAGCCGCATCGCCTGTCCGGCTTTGTCGAGCGGTTTTTCCGCGCGAAGCAGTATCGCGGCGATGTCGAGCAGCAGAGCCGCACAACCATCCGCATGTGGATCGAGGTCAACGGAGATATGGCGCCCCGGCGCTACACGGAGGAGCATGCCTTTGCGTTTCAGGACGCCCTGCGCCAACTGCCTTCCAGCCACGGCAAGGGCGGACATGTTCCGGTGCGCAAAGCCATCGAGAAGGCGAAGGTCCGGCCGGAGAAACCGCGGCTGAAAGAGAAAACCATCGAGCGGCACTTCTCGACGATGAAGCAGTTCTGGGAGCACATCGGGAAGCGATCCGCGGACCAGAGCATTTTCGACGGCATTCAGCACAAGGTTATCGAAAGCCAGCGCTGGCCCTGGACGGAGGACGCCCTGGACAAGCTGTTGCGGGCACGCTGGAACCCGTCCTGCCGGCCGGCCAACCGGATCAGCGAGGAAACCCATGCCTGGTTGGTCGCCATCGGCGGCTACATCGGCGCCCGTGTGGAGGAGATCGCGCGCCTGCGGGTGATTGACATCGAAGATATCGACGGCGTGCCCTGCTTCATCGTTCGTGCTCAGGTCACCGCGGCGTCGGCCGCGCCGGTGCGCTCGGCGGATCAATGGATGACGAAAACGGCGTCCGGCGAGCGGGCAGTTCCGGTGCATCCGCGGCTTATAGATGCAGGGCTGCTTGACCTCGTTGCCAGGCGCCGCGAACAGGGGGCCGACCGCTTGTTCGACCTGAACGCCTCCGGGCCCAAAGGCTTTCTGGCGGTCGAATACAGCCGCGAGTTCAGCCGGCATAAGATCGATCTCGGGATTCCGGAAGACATTGTCTTCCACAGTTTCCGGCATAACGTCGAAACGCTGCTGGGGAGCAAGCCTCTGAAGCAGGAATGGATCGATGTGATGATGGGGCATAAGTTCGAGAAGAAGGGTCAGGCCAGGAAGTCGATCGGAGTCCTTATCTATTTGCACGGCCTCGAAATGGCCGTGTTGCAGCAGACCGCTTACGCGGTCGAGTATCCCGCACACCTATGTCCGACGCTGCTGTTGCGGCGGTTGCGTGGGGAGGTTCCGTGGGAATACGACGCTCAGCCTGCGTTTGGGCGCTGCCCGGTGACGGCCGGGAAAGCGCCCGGCGAAGATTGCCAAGCGCGCGCAGACTAATCGAGGCCGCTTCCTGACCAGCGTCTGGCTAATCGTCGAACTTTATCAGGGTGCATTTGAAGTCCTTCCAGTCGCCCTCGCCCTGCCAGGACTCAACCCTTAATATGCATCCTGCGTACCCAAGTTTTGGGTAATCTATACCACCCAATTCCCGGGGCTGTGGCACAATCTCCACTTCGCCGCCTGGCCTGGCACCACACGGTTCCATGACGAGCGCCGCCCACCATGTCGGGTGCGCTTGGACCGAAACACGTTCGCCGACGGTCGGAAGGACAGTGACGTTGCGAATAATGCAATAGGTCACTTTATCCTCCGATGCCGCCCGTTCGTGGCGCAAGACCCCGGCCGGCACCCAAGTAAATCGACTGCGGGATCGGGTGCCACCTCCAAACTTCCGATCGCCGACCGGGCGCCGGTTCGGAGCGATGGGTGTCTTGCGATCTCCTCGGTGCTGGCAGTCACGATTGCAGCCATGGTCATCTCCCTGTGAACGATGAACGGAAGTAGCTTGTTACCCTCGGCAAGCATGGAAAGGTCGTTGTATTACACGTATAAGGGTACAGCGCACGTTCAAAGACACGTATAAGTAGCAGATTTGGTTCGGCGGCCGGTAGTAACATTTTCAGCCGGCTTCGACAATTATCGCTTGTGCCCCGAAGACCCCGCTCGACCGCGCACCGTCCGGAAAAAACCGGATGGTCCTCGCCCCCTTGCAGCGGCGTTCCGCTCGCCTGCCTCGGACGCGGTTGCCTGGCGGCCTCGTGGCGCCGGCGCGGCCGACGTGATCGCGATCATCAAGGCGCACCATATCGTCGATGTCTGGTCGAACGAGGTCGCCCAGAACAACATGCGCAACGCCATCGACGACTACTTCTTCGACGTGCTGCGCGATCGGAACGGCGTCGAACTGCCGGTTGATCTGCTCGACGAGCTTGAGCAGCGCCTGATGGACCTTGCCCGCGCGCGGTTTCCCGACTGATGGGCGATATGCGCCGGGTCGAATACGGGACGCATGTGATTGAGTTTCGGGTGGAGCGCCGCGATCCGGCGACCCGGCGTGTGTGATTGCTCACCGATTTGGCTCTCCTGCTCGGCGGCGAATCTCGCTGCTTTGCGGAATTCCACTCATTGCCCTGTTCAGATTTTCCCGGCCACCTCAGCCCGACTGCGCCTGACGCTGGACGGTCGCTCCGCCAGGCTCTGAAACTGTAATCGGCCGAAATTGGTTCAGGTCTGAGGTATGCGAACTTCGGAAATGCGGTTACCCGAAACCTGAGTAACCGGGGGCCGAGACATCCAATAGCCGATCAGAAGGCCCGGAGGTTGCGTTACCCGGAGCTGCATGCGCGGGCCCCGACGGGCTGGAGGCGAGGCCGCCGAAATGACTGACCGTTCCCCGGCGCTGATGACGCCGCCGATGACGAGCGCGACAGCCAAAGTCGATAAGTCGGCTTTCTGGCTTTTGCGCAGGACCCCTGTCTCCGTTCATCGCCGGCATGATCGGACACGCCGCCGCCGACACGGAAAACCGCAGACTTCCGACACATTTCGTCGGACGGCCGATCATTGGCTAGGTCACGGGCAGACCTGGCAAGCCGGAACGCCGGATCGAGGAGCGCGGCGAACGGGCGCGGGTAATGGCGGGTCCGTATCTCCGCCCGACCCAATACACGAGCCCGCGCGGGACGGCGGCAAGGCGCCCGCCAAGTTGAGGCGATCTGTCAGCCGTAAGCGATAGGGTTAGCCGAAGCCTTGCCGCATGCCGCCCTACGTCCCCGGATATACCGTATTTATACGGCGTTTCGCGGTGAGGCGGCGGCCATCTACGTAGCCAGCGAATTCGACGAACGTATTACACACCGCCGAATCGGAGTTACCTCACCAGAGTAATGTTTTGCGTGTTTCCCGCCAAGCGTTGCGCGGTCCCCGAAAACTGATTCCTGAAATTAGTAAGCCGCTCAATTCATTCATGTTGCGAGCATGCGCCAGGAAGCGTAGTCCGGGTTCTCCGTTCCGGCAGAGGCATGCGCAACCGCGAGAGCGCGCGGCGGTGGCGGAAACCTTCGCCGAGTTCGCCGAGGTCGCAGCCCGGACGGCAGCAGCAGCGGACTTCCTCTAACGTGTGGCGGCCGCAGCGCGGATATCGCGACCGCCGGCTGCTGTGGATGATCCGCTCCGGCCGCATCGACGTCATGCGGACTGGCCTGCGAGGACCCGATCCGTTTCTCCTGCCGGGGCGAGTGCGCTGCGATCCCCATTTTCAGCCTCCGTCTTGGACATCCCCATCGCGATGGGCCCGCCGGAATGCCATTCCGGGCGCTTCGCAGCGCGGAAATCATCCGGCCGTTCGCGCGCAAACTCCGCGCCGAGCCGCGACGGCGCCTTCACCTTGGACCACAGTATGCGCCGCCCGGCGCCAATACGGGCCTGGAAGAGACCGGGATGCGGGAACGGCAATCGCGACTTCGGGGGATGGCGAGCCGCATCGCCATTGGTCCGCACGATCATCCTGACGTCTGTACATGCAGACGGCGCCGCCGAGGGTGCTCTAATTTGCAGACGACGATTTTTTTGTCCCTCTCTCTTGCAAGCGGTCGATCCACGATTGGGCATCCGAAACCCATCAGGGGAGAGACCCACGATGAACACTACCGAATACACGACCATTCCCGCCGGCGGACGCATTACATTGCCGACTGCCACAGGTCGCGACGCGCCAGCGGCAGCTACATACGAAGTGCGAGTAGACTTCATGGTCCTGGCGTATCATCTGCGCGCGGCAGCCGAAGCAGCGGATGACTGGATGGCCGCGATGCTGCTGGATATCGAAGAAAAATGTTGGTCGGCTGAATATGAGGTGGCCAGCAACCTAGCGCTCGTGCCGATCGTCTGCGGGCAGGTGGATCTGGCAGCGCTGGATACGTGGCTGACCGAGGCTATACGCGAGGCCATTGCGACGAGGCATTATATCGATCCGCCTGGCATTTGACCCGAGGGCACGCTCGCCCTCGGCGTCATGCGGGCGCATGCCGCCCACGCCTTTGTTTACACAGGGAAAGAACGTGGTTGCCGACCTCCGTCGGCATGGCGAGGAAGGCCTGCGCACCAAAGCGTCTGAATTCCGCGCCAAGGCGGACGACCTGTGCGAACTCTCGGCTGCGATGATTGCCGACCGGGCGCCGGTTCGGAGTGGTAGGCGCTTTGCGTTCGACTGATCATAGACTCCCTGGCCTTGCGGGGCTGCGGCTATCAGCCCCGTTCGATATCGTTGACTGTAGCCGTTCTCGCTGAAATCGTCGGCGGCGGCTCGGCGCCCTTTGAAGCGGCTGCGGCCGCGCGTCGCGCGCGCAACTTGGCGACTCCGTCTCGGTATCCGGCGCGATTGTAAGGCAAGAGATGCGCCAGACGTTGGCCCGGTTGAAATCGCCGAGACGGCTTTTCGCCCCGGTCGGTCACACCGCAGGTCACTCCGTCGTCGTAGGCCGCCCGTTCAGCCTTCGGGAGCTTGAGGCGGTCGAGGACGACCGGCAAGTCGTCGGGCAGCGCCCCGCTGGCCGGCTTTGCCCCGGTTTCGTCCGACGCCGGGGGCGGCACCGTGACATCCGGTCCGGCCGCGCCAAGGCGCCGCGCCGGGCGTCCGCGCGTCTCCACCCCAGTGCGAGCCTGTCGAACGGCGTTACTGGACGACGGCGGATCGGTCGTCTCCGTTTTCCGCCTTTGCTTTTCGACGTCGGCAGCACGCCGTGCCTCTTCGACCGACAAGCGGGCGGCGGCCGCCTCAGCGTGCGCGCTCGCAACGTCCGCCGCGGCCTGCTTGCGTGCCGCCGTCGCGGCCGCTGTTGCTTGACGGGCGTCGTCGCGGGCCTGCCGTGCGGCCGCAAGCGCCGTCTCGCGGGCCGCTTCGGCCAATGCCGCCCGCCGTGTCGATGCCGGTCGAAATCCGTAGCTATTTGCCGATGTCCGGTCTCACGGCCGACCTCCGCAACAGCGTTCCGGATTGTCCAGGTAGTCCATAGGAGGGACCCGCCCCCGGAGCGGAGCGCCCTTCGCGCGCAGCGAAGCGGAGGGGGCGGGAGGAGCCTGTGGACCCAC
>Ga0326727_10001886_pt1 | contig 74906 bp, 76 predicted proteins | sample MB2enrmetagenome_FD_207643 | JGI IMG/M metagenome (GOLD analysis project Ga0326727, IMG submission 207643) | Lab enriched peat soil microbial communities from McLean, Ithaca, NY, United States - MB29MY | ecosystem: Environmental > Terrestrial > Soil > Wetlands > Peat | place: USA: New York... | reverse complement strand
GTTCAGTACATCGCTATCCCTGCTTGTCATCTCTGCCTCCTTTTCCTAAATCAATAAGAAAAGCAGATAGATGATGACCAACAAACTGTTATCTGTCAAACATCAGTTTGGTACGTATAGCAGGAAGTAGTCCGCACAAGGCAGGTAGGTAGCCTAACCGAAAGATGGCAATCTTTAGATTATTTCTTACAAGAAGTTAGATCTGCTTTTACGACAAGCTGAATTTAACATTTTAGAAAGAATGGTTAATAGTAGCTGACTTTAAAAATAATAGTTCCATCCAAGGTTTACTGCTGGCCTAAATCGTTCAGGAACAATATCAAAACCGGTTTAGAACGTGATTGCTGTCAATAGGTGTAGCTCCCCCTTAGTGTAAAATTAGTGTAAATTAGATTGATTTCTATTGAAGATATTGAACATATTTTACATATTGAACGTCTTAAGAAAGTCTTCTATTGTATTGAAATTAAAGGAAAAGGCTAATATATCTGCATAATTTAAAAAATGAGCCAGTTTGATTCAAGTCCCGGCCTTGGCACTATAATTGACATCAAGAGGTTGGCTCGGAAACGGTCAACCTCTTTTGTTTTTCGATAAACGCCGGCCTGGTGTTTGCTGGCGAAGATTACGAGGGCCAAAATAGCTCCGCGACGAACAGAAAGACTATGCTCCCCGAATCAGGTTAAACAGAAGACGGTCGACAATGTCGATGAGCCCTTTGAAATCGCCGCCGTGACTCATGGCAGACCCGAAGAGCTCCAGCCTCAGGCGGTTTATCTCCTCATCTGCACATTCCAACGGGGAGAGAGGGACCGTATTTATGTAGAACCGCTCCCTGACTATGAGATGCTTCGCCTTCTCCACGAAGGGAATGAGATGATCCCGGATTTCCGAAGTCTCCTCTCTCAAGCGTAAGAAATCCAGCAATGCAGCATTTGCCTGCCCGCCATCAGCACCATCGATGCGTTTACAGACTTCCTCCACCATTACGGTCAGTGTGCCGTACTCTAGTCCGCGCACTCCCCGGCGCCACTGGAGGAGCAGGGGGTTGCGCCAATACCAGAGGAAATTTCTCTCGCCTGTAGAGATCAAATCCGAAACAGCCCTCTTAATCTCGTCGATAATGTCGCGAAATTTCGGCGAGAGTCTGGGAAGAGGCAGACTTCGTGGACGTGCCTTTCTCATCAGAGATTCTGAAGACCAACCCGTTGCCAGATAGTCCCAGAGGTTTCTCAAGACAGCAGCACCGTTTCGGTGTCCGGGCGTATCAAAATGGATGAGCGACAGAAGGACTTTGCCTCGACCAAAATAACTCTCCAGGACGGCGGGCTCACCATGCAGGCGCGCCGGGTCCAAGAGAATTCCGTAGCGCGCCTCCAGGGTCGGCCAGTCAATGACTCGGCCGTCGGCCACAGGTATATCTGAGCTGAAGGCATCCGGTTGCACCGCTTCGTAGCAGGCTAGCACACGGGTCTTTTGATCTGCGGTCTGGAACTGCGAAGGCCACCACGCAAAGAAGATGGGTGTATCAATGCCTTTCCAGATAATGTGACCGGCCAAGGAAAGTCGGACGGGACCGCTCACGCTGGGAACCCTCTCCGTCGTGGGCTTCCTATGGATGGGCATAAGACCTATACCGTCCTCGGTGGCCATGCCCGCACCACCGCAGATTCCCAGGTAGCTGCCTCCCTCCTCAACAAAACGCCTTATCTCTTCCTGTCCCCGATCTCCCACGGCAATGAGCTTCTGTGACGCCCAGCCGCCGGGTACATACAGCATGCGGTAGCGGGAAAGCGCCCCTCCTCGGATTTCTTCTGACCGGAGGAGATCGAAAGCCAAACCGGCCTCCGTGAGAGTCCGGTGGGCCATTAGTCCCCAAGCGAATGATTCATCCCAGAGTAGAGCGCATGCCCTCTTTGAAACGTCTTTTTGCCGGGGCCGAGCCCCGGTCGTTCTTTCGGTCATAGGCTTTTTTCTGCGGATGAATTCTCCAGGTAGTGGTTTCCCGGAGATTCTTCATATTCTGCTTGCTGACCACCCACCCAAAACAAAATCGACTAAATAAAATCACCTGGCTGCAAATGATAATCCCTAAGCAACGAGACATAGTAGCGGTCAAAGAAAATCTTGACAGACTATTTCATTCTATCTAACATGAAATCATATATCTTGTCCATCCGAACCCTTAAATAAGGGGTGCATAAACAATGACAGAGAAACAAGTTGTTTTATTGAAAGGAGGACGTTATGAGCGGTAAAGAATTCGAAAAGATGTGGAAGACAGAAGACTGGTGGTCCGTATGGTTGGGTCTGGGCATCGTGCTCCTCGCGATCTTCACTTTCTGGGCGGGCGGATCCATCAAAGGCTGGGTCGTCGTTCCGGCCAAGCTTACCGAATTCAGCAAGGTCTGGGCGGACCTGGCAAAGAATTTAACGGGATACCTGGCAATCTTTATCCTCTTTGGATCGGTATTCAGCATATCCATGGCCATCATGGGCCATAAACTGAAAGAGTTCATCCCCGGATTCATAATTCTTTTTGTCGGTTCCTGGATCATCTTCTATCTCGCCGGTTGGAAGCTGATGGAGGACCTCAATATGGAAGCGCCGCTGCTCGCTCTGATCGTCGGGCTCATCATCTCTAATGCTGTGAAAATCCCTGCTTGGATGAAAGTCTCCTTGCGAACGGAGTATTACATTAAAACCGGTATCGTTCTTCTCGGCGCAACCCTCCCTCTGACCATGATCATCACGGCTGGGCCCGTCGCCATGCTCCAGGCGACTATCGTTTCTATTGCCACGTGGCTCACGATCTACTTCGCAGCGACAAAGATTTTCAAACTTGAACCCAAGTTCGGAGCGGTGCTGGGCGCCGGCGGAGCCGTCTGTGGTGTCTCCGCTTCCATTGCGGTGGGCGGTGCCGTGAATGCAAAAAACGAGCACACATCGATCTCTATTGCCGTCGTCACGGTCTGGGCCATTGTCATGATCTTTATCCTCTCCTTTGTCATGAAGCAGATCGTTCCGGGAACAATCACCCCCGGGGTGGCCGGAGCCATCGTTGGCACATCGGAGTTTGCGGACGCAGCCGGGTTCGCCGTTGTCGCTGAATTGGCGACGCGTTTCGGTGAGGCGACGATCCATACGTTTACCCTGATGAAGGTTATCGGGAGGGACATCTGGATAGGTATCTGGGCACTCATCCTGTCCGTTATCTCAGTCATGTACTGGGAAACGACTGAAGGCGAAAAGAAGGCAAAAGTGGGCGGCGGTATCATCTGGGAGCGTTTCCCCAAGTTTGTCTTAGGATTCCTCGCGGCCTCCCTTATCATGAGCTTTATTTCCACCATGGTGCCGGCAACTTATCTCGGCAAGGCCAACCTGGAAGGAAAGTTTAAGAACAAGGACTACAAGGCGGATTTCTCGCAGTACCAGATACCCTCGCAGTATGCGGATCGCATTACGGTTGACGCGGAGAAAGGGGTGGCCACTGTCAAAGGTGAACTCACGGACGTGGATCTGAAAGCGCTCACTGCCAATGCCACGCCGGAGCAAGCGATTGTGTTCACTCAACTCGTCTCCAATTCGAACTGGTTTGACAAGGTGTTGAATCCCGAGGTGATCACGCCGATCAAGAAGCTCCGCACCTGGGCATTCGTGTTCTGCTTCCTGTGCATCGGCCTCTCGACTCGTTTTGCGGAGTTGGCACACTTCGGATTGAAGCCATTCTGGGCCTTCACCCTAGGGGTCATCGTCAATGTCCCGCTGGGCATCGTGCTCTCTGCAGTTGTATTTAAGGATTACTGGATGAAAATAGGATGATGTAAGATAAGGAGGTAAACAACATGGCAAAATCAGATACGCCCCTTCTGGACCAGTTGGAAGGGGGGAAATGGCCAAGCTTCATCGACGACATGAAGCAGGCTGCCAAGAAGAAGCCCATGGTTAAGGATCTTCTGGGGCAGCTGGAGCTTTCCTATAAAGAAAAAATCGGCCACTGGAAGCACGGCGGCATCGTCGGCGTCAAGGGCTACGGCGGCGGTGTCATCGGCCGTTACTCGGACTGCCCGGAGAAGTTCCCAAACGTACAGGCGTTTCATACCCTGCGGGTAAATCACCCGACGGGTTGGTTTTATAAGACAGAGGCCCTGCGCAATCTTTGTGACGTGTGGGACAAACACGGGAGCGGCCTTACGAACCTGCACGGCTCCACCGGTGATATCATTCTCCTGGGGACCACAACGGAGCACCTCCAGGAGTGCTTCGATGATCTCTCGGCAAAGGGCTTTGACCTCGGCGGCTCAGGCTCGGCCCTACGGACGCCCAGCGCCTGCGTCGGTCCGGGACGATGTGAATGGGCCTGCATCGACAGCCTCGATACATGCTACAACATCACCATGAGTTACCAGGACGAGATCCACCGCCCCATGTTTCCCTACAAATTCAAGATCAAGATCGCGGCCTGTCCCAATGACTGCGTCGCCTCCATCGCCCGGTCGGATCTGGCCATCATAGGCACGTGGAGAGGCGATATCCCGATAGACCAGAAGGAAGTCGCGGCCTATGCCGCTGCGGGCCTCGACATCCAGAGGGAAGTCTGCAACCTCTGCCCGACGAGATGCATGGTCTATAATGGGAAGGAATTGAAAATCTACAATGAAGACTGCACACGGTGCATGCACTGCATAAATCTCATGCCCAAGGCCCTAAGGCCGGGAGGGGACAGGGGTGCGACACTCCTGATAGGCGGCAAGGCCCCCATCGTGGAAGGGGCGCTCCTATCTTGGGTCATCGTGCCCTTCATAAAGCTGGAACCACCCTACACGGAATTGAAAGACCTCATCCTCAAGATCATAGACTGGTGGAGTGAAACCGCCCGGTCCCGCGAACGGGTGGGTGAGCTGATCAAGCGTGTGGGCATGAGGACATTCCTCAGGGCCGTGGGACTTCCCGCGTTGCCTCAGATGGTAAAGGCCCCGCGGACAAATCCATACGTCTTCTTCTGGCCTGAAGATATCAAGAATAAGGAGGTAAAATGATATGCCAACCGATATCGGACCCCCTGACTTTAAGACAATGCTCCCTCCCACGATTCAGCGCAATTACGGGAAGTGGCGCTATCACGAAATCCTCCAGCCCGGTTTGATGGTGCACGTTGGCGAAACGGGAGATGCGCTCTATACGGTGCGTGCAGGCTCGCCGCGGCTCCTTTCAACGGACCACATCCGGGAGATATGCGATATTGCCGAAAAGTACTGCAATGGCTATCTCCGTTTCACGAGTCGCAACAACATCGAATTCCTCATCGAGGACAAGGCGAAGGTAGCTCCTCTCCTTGCGGAGCTGAAAGCGAAAAACTATCCTGTGGGCGGCATCGGGCATGCGGTTTCGAATATCGTCCACACCCAGGGGTGGGTGCACTGCCACACGCCGGCAACGGACGCCTCGGGCCCCGTCAAGGCGCTGATGGAACAGATCTACGAATATTTTGTGACTATGAAGCTACCCAATCATGTGCGGATCGCGCTCGCGTGCTGCCTGAACATGTGCGGCGCCGTCCACTGCTCCGATATTGCGATCCTCGGCATCCATCGGACTGTCCCCAAACCGGATAATACCCGCATTCCGAATCTCTGTGAAATCCCGACGACTGTGGCGTCGTGTCCGACGGGCGCCATCCGTGGGGATAGCAAGACCAAGACGGTCAGCATCAACAAAGACAAGTGCATGTACTGCGGGAACTGCTACACTGTCTGCCCGGCCATGCCCATTGCCGATGCGGACAACGATGGGATATCCATTTGGGTGGGTGGGAAGGTCTCCAATGCCCGGAGCAAACCGATGTTTTCCAAACTGGCGATCCCTTACCTGCCGAACAATCCTCCGCTGTGGCCGGAAACAGTTGCCGCTGTGAAGAACATCATTGAGGTCTACGCAAAAAATGCGAGAAAGCACGAGCGGGTCGGCGAGTGGATAGAGCGCATCGGCTGGGAGAGGTTCTTCAACCTGACCGGCATCCCCTTTACGGACAAGCATATTGATGATTTCGATCTGGCGACAGAAACGTTCAGATCATCGACGCAGTTTAAATGGAGGTGAGCATGAGCGAGGATCTGAAAGCGAGGGTCCTTGAAGCGTTCTGCCAGAGATCGAAGGGCGAAAAGAAGATGTTCTATATCCGCGACGTCGTCAAATGGTTTCCCGATGAAGACCGGCATGCCGTCCAGGATGTCGTGAAGGCCCTCATCGAGGAGGACGCCGTGAAATACTGGTCAAGCGGAAGCACGACCTATCTTGTGCTGGCGGAATGTTATCCGAAGGAATAGCAATGGTGGCTTGCGTGGGTGATGGAGCATGAGCCGACCCTGTCCCCGGCTGGTTATCGGGGCTTTACGCGGCAGCGCCGGCAAGACGACGATTTCTGCGGCGTTGGCTGCGATGCTCTCTAAGCGCGGCGTCAGTGTGATCCCTTTTAAGAAGGGGCCGGATTATATAGATGCGGCTTGGCTGGCCATGGCGGCTGCGAACCCTTGCTACAACCTCGACACCTTCCTGATGGGACGGATACAGGTCGCCCGCTCCTTTTCGCATCATGCCCCTTCGGATGGCATTTCGCTGATCGAAGGGAACCGGGGGCTTTATGACGGCGCGAATGCGGGAGGAGAGCACAGCACGGCCGAGCTGGCCAAACTGATCAAGGCACCCGTGGTCCTCGTGATCGACTGCGACAAAGTGACACGGACAATGGCGGCTATGGTTCTCGGATGCCAGCGCTTCGATCCGAAAGTGGATATTCGGGGATTAATCCTGAACCGTGTGGCAGGAAACCGACATGCGGCGATTGTTCGCAGGTCTGTGGAAGACCACTGCGGTGTTTCCGTTCTCGGCACCGTTCCCAGGATGGGGGACATCCCTTTTTCGGAAAGACATCTCGGGTTGATCCCGCCCCAGGAACACGACAGGATCCGTCAAGCCTTGCAGAAGGCGGCAGACATCGCCGGAAGTTACCTTGATTTGGAAGGCCTGATACAGGTCGCCCAAAGCGCTCCGCCATGGGAAGATCTTTCAGTTCCGGATGTCATCCCGGCAGTAGAGCCGGCAGACCCGGTGACCATCGGCGTGATCAGGGACAGGGCCTTTCAGTTTTATTACCCGGAAAACATCGAGGCGCTTGCGAAAGAGGGCGCGAGGGTCATAGAAGTGAGCTCCATCAGCGAGCAAAGGCTGCCGTCTCTGGATGCCCTGTATATTGGAGGCGGTTTCCCGGAGACGCAGGCTGCGCTTCTTGCCGACAATAAGGCCTTTCGCCGCTCCATGCGGGACGCGGCAGAAAAGGGACTGCCGATATATGCAGAATGCGGTGGGCTCATGTTCCTCGGGGAATCGCTCACAGTCAGCGATAAGCAATATCCCATGGTCGGCTTCCTGCCCATCTCGTTTGGGATTGAAAAGCGGCCGCAGGGTCATGGATACACTGTTCTCCATGTGGAAGAGGAAAATCCCTTCTATCCTCTCGGGACGGAGATTATGGGTCACGAGTTTCATTACTCCCGGATGCTTTCCCGGAAAGAGGATGAGGGACATCTGGCGTTCCGGGTCAAGCGGGGGATCGGCATGGACGGGAAGAGAGACGGGTTCTGCCGGAAAAATGTGCTGGCCACTTTCACCCACGTGCATGCCTTGGGAACGCGGGAGTGGGCGGAAGGTATCGTCGGCATGGCAAGAAAGTTTCGCGCCGAGAGGAAGAATTGAGCTTCTTCAGTAAGCCATAAGCAGGCCAAACAGCAATGAGAAAGTTTTCAAGAATGTATTGTGAAATATTTCACGACAGGAGGTTTCAAGCATGCCCCAGATAGAACTGGCAGGAAAGACGTATGAAATTGATGAAGACGGGTTCCTTCAGGAACTGGATAAGTGGAGTAAAGAGTTCGCCCAGGCCTATGCGAAAAATGAAGGCATCGAGGGGCCACTGACGGAAGAGCACTGGAAGATTATCAACTATCTCAGGGATTATTTCCAGAAGTTCGGTATCGCGCCCATGATCCGCAAGCTCTGCAAAGACAACGGCATCGATATGAAGAGGCTCTACGAGCTCTTCCCTACAGGGCCTGCCAAAGGTGCCTGCAAGCTCGCCGGGCTTTCGAAACCGACCGGGTGCGTCTGATGACAAGCGCAGAGTTCATCGCCGGCATCTTCCCCTATATCGCTGTTACGCTCTGCCTGCTGGGAACGGCATGGCGGTTTGTGCGCTGGCTATCCCTGCCTCCCCACGTGAAATGGACATTATACCCGGTACCGGAAGGACTCACGGGCGAGTTGAAATACATGGTAAAGGAAATGTTCACCTTCGAGACCCTTTACAAATTCAACCGCCGCCTCTGGTTCGGGTCGTTCTCTTTGCACATGGCGATGGTGGGAACTGTCCTTTTTTTCATCCTGTACCTTGCGGGATGGTCAACGAAGCTTGTCGTACAGTTGTGCCTCTTGGCTCTCGTCATTGCTCCAATCTATATCATCGGATTGCGGATGTACGATAAGAACCTCAGACTGCTTTCAAACTTTGAGGAATTCTTCAATCTTGCATTTCTTGGAGGTGCCGCTGCGGCTGGACTCGCGGCCTCGGTTCCTCATGTTCCCGTCTCTCTCCGCCTGTACTTCTTAGGCTTGATGGAATTCCGGCCCGACGCGTCATTCCTCTCCACGGTACATATTCTGGCCGTGTTTCTCGGCGGACTTTTCTTGATGTATCTGCCGTTTAGCAAAATGGTCCATTACGTCTCCAAGTACTTCACCTATCACCATATCAACTGGCAGAAAGAATGACAGCAGCATATATGACAAAAGAGAACGAGCAGAGCAAAGATACAGACCCCCAATATCCCTTCCGCAGCGAGAAGATCCTTCCGCGCAAGGAGCGGGTAGTGCGTTTCCTCGAGACCCTCCAGGAGGTCTTGGGCGCGAAGATCTACAATCTGCCCTTGGAGACGTATCTCGGCACCTGTGCCAAGTGCAACAACTGCGCGGAGCAGTGCCAGGTCTATCAGGCCTCACGTGATCAGCGGGATTTGCCCGCCTGGCGGTCCGACCTCCTTCGGAAGGTGTACAAGAAATATTTCACCACCTCGGGAAAGCTACTCGGAAAACTCGTTGGTGCAGAGGCCCTTTCGGAAGAAGACATCGACAACATGGTGGATGCCTTCTACCGTTGCAACATGTGCCGGCGCTGCGGTGTCAACTGTCCGTTGGCCGTCGATAACGCCCTGATCACGCGTGTCGGCCGGGTTATATTGGAGCGGCTCGGGTTCGTTCCTTCGAATATGACCTTGAGCACCAGAACGCAGCTCGGTGAGATTGGCAATACGTCTGCCATTCCCAAGGCGGCCTTCATAGACACACTCGATTTTCTAGAAGAGGAATTGCTGGACGAGACAGGCATTACCATCCCTATCCCCCGCGACATAGAAGGCGCTGAATTTTTCTTTGCGGCTCCGGTAAGCGACTACATCATGGAGGCGGATACCCTCCTCGGCATCGCAAAAACGTTTTATGCTGCCGGGGCAAGCTGGACCGTCAGCATGGAGAACTTCGACGCCATCAATTACGGGTTGTTCTATAGCGACGCGGATCTGGAGAAGGTCCTCAACCGCCTTCTGGAAGCTGCCAACACGCTTAAATGTAAAACTATCGTGATCGGCGAGTGCGGCCACGCCACAAAGGTCGGCCTCCTCTTTCAAAAGGTCTACGGCCAGCCGGAATACCAGGGCATGAAGGTCAAGAACATCATCGAGGTGAGCCATAACTTCCTCACGGAAGGAAAAGTGACGTTCGATCCGACGAAGAACCCAGAGACCGTGACCTATCATGATCCCTGCAATCTGGGGCGAGGGTCGGGTCTCTATGAACAGCCGCGGGAACTGTTGAAGGCGGCGGTGATGCATTTCATCGAAATGACGCCAAACCGGCAGATGAACTATTGCTGCGGCGGAGGCGGTGGGCTCGTCGTCGTCGAGGATCTTCATGACTGGCGCATGTCCACCGCGGGACTCAAGAAGGTGGAGCAGCTCCGCGCGACAGGGGCGAAGCTCGTCTGCGCCCCCTGCGCCAACTGCAAGAAGCAGCTCCGGGAACTCATGCGGGCGCATAAACTGGATATGGGGGTCGTGGGACTCCATGATCTTCTCGGGAAGGCCATCGTTTTATTGAGGAAGGCATAAAATAACGGCCCTGAAAAGGTAACAGATAATGAACATTATCTTTTCTCTTCTTGCCATTGTGATCCTGATTTTTATGGCCATGGGTGGGGCCGCGATCGCAGGACTGAAGCCTGTATTTTTCCTTGTCATGCCCTGCGGCGCCTTTGCTGTTTTTGTGGCATGCTTTGTCTATCGCATTTTATCCTGGGGAAGAGTGCCTGTCCCCTTTTCCATACCCACGACGTGCGGCCAGGGAAAATCACTGCCCTGGATCAAGTGCGATAATCTGGAAAGCCCTCCGTGCACTGCCACTGTCATAGGCAGAATGGCCCTCGAGGTTCTCCTCTTCCGTTCGCTCTTCAGAAACACCCGGCTGTATCTCTACGATAACCGCCCCGTCTATTCGAGCGCCAAGTGGCTCTGGTTCTTCGCGCTTCTCTTTCACTGGTCGATGCTCGTAATTATCGTGCGGCATATGCGTTTCTTCATCGGGCCTGTTACTCCGCTCATCAACAGTATCGCAGCCATAGACGGTTTTTTTGACATCGCCATACCGACATTCTTCTTGAGCGATGCAGTGATAGTTATGGCATTGACGTTTCTTTTCATGAGGAGGGTCGTCGTCCCTCAGCTTCGCTACATCTCTCTTTTCACTGATTATTTCACCGTTGGTCTAATCCTTGGTGTGGCGACTACGGGCATCCTTATGAGAAATTTCTTTCCCGTCGATATTGAAGAGGTGAAGACCATGGCGTTAGGCTGGGTGACCTTTGTGCCCTATATCCCCAAGGGAATGAGCGCCCTCTTTCATATTCACCTTCTTCTCGTTTCAGTCCTCCTCGCGTGGTTTCCTTTCAGCAAGCTCATGCACATGGGGGGAGTTTTTCTCAGTCCGACACGGAATATGGCCAACAACAGCCGGATGAAGAGGCATATCAATCCCTGGAATGCGCCCGTCAAGGTTCACACCTACGAGGAATACGAAGATGAATACCGGGACAAGATGAAGGCGGCAGGACTGCCGTTGGACAAGGAGTAGGTATGTCCATCAAGATACCCAAACCTGAAGAGATGATCCGGATCAGCTACAAGCCGCCGCAGACACCGTGGATGGGCACCCCCGTCGATTTCCGGCCGGGTACATGGAGCTACAGCGGCGCCGCGAAGAATCTCATCTACTTGGATTTGCCGAACCCCAGGGCCTGGCAACCATACGAAGAGGATTGGAAACTTCCGGAGAACTGGAAGGAGATAATCATCGAAGGAATGCGTGAACGCCTCGACAAATACCGCTCCTTCAGGCTTTTCTTAGACCTATGCGTGCGGTGCGGCGCCTGCGCGGACAAGTGTCACTTCTACATTGGCGGCGGCGATCCGAAGAATATGCCCGTCCTGCGGGCGGAACTCCTGCGCTCCGTCTATCGCCGCTACTTTACGGAATCGGGAAAGCGCTTCGGCAGGCTCGCCGGCGCACGCGATCTTACCGTGGACGTCCTCAAGGAGTGGTTTTACTACTTCTACCAGTGCACGGAGTGCCGGAGGTGTTCCGTGTATTGTCCCTACGGCATCGACCAGGCGGAGATTACCATAATGGGTAGGGAGCTTCTCAATCTCGTCGGGTGCACCATCAACTGGGTCATAGAGCCTGTGGCGAACTCATATCGTACGGGAAATCACCTCGGCATCCAGCCTGGCGGCGTCAAGGACATGCTGGAATTCCTGGCGGATGATATTGAGGAACGCACTGGCGTAAGGGTGGAGGTTCCCATCAACAAAAAGGGTGCGGACATTCTTTTCATCACGCCTTCCGGCGACTACTTTGCCGACCCAGGAACATACACATGTATGGGTTACATGATGCTCTTCCATGAGATCGGCCTGAATTATACCTTCAGCACCTACGCCTCCGAAGGGGGGAACTTTGGCCTCTTCACATCCCATGAGATGGTGAAGCGCCTCAACAACAAAATCTATGCAGAAGCGAAGAGGCTGGGGGTCAAATGGGTTCTTGGGGGTGAGTGCGGGCACATGTGGCGGGTCATTCATGAATACATGGATACGATGAACGGCCCCGCCGATTTCCTTGAAGAACCGGTGTCTCCCATAACGGGAACGCTGTTTGAAAACGCCCGGTCCACGAAGATGGTGCATATCGCAGAATTCACAGCCGACCTCATCAGGAATGGAAAACTGAAATTGGATCCAGTGCGCAACGACCATCTGTGCATCACCTTCCATGATTCCTGCAATCCCGCGCGCGGCATGGGACTTTTCGAAGAGCCGCGCTATATCATTAAAAATTCTGTGCGTCATTTCCACGAGATGCCCGAAGACACCATACGGGAAAAAACCCTGTGCTGCGGTGGCGGTGCCGGTCTCGGCAACGACGAAAACATCGAGATGCGGATGCGGGGAGGCATGCCCCGTGCGATGGCCGTCAAGCATGTGAAGGAAAAGCACGGCGTGAATCGGATCGCCTGCATGTGCGCCATCGACCGCTCGACACTGACCTCGCTGATGGAGTACTGGGTGCCAGGTGTCACGGTGACGGGCGTCCACGAACTGCTGGCCAATGCCCTTGTAATGAAGGGTGAAAAAGAGAGGACAACGGACCTGCGCGGCGAATCTTTTAAGGAAAAGACGGACGATGAAGCTCTATAACCGGAGGATAATTATCGCAGGGATAGTGGTCTTCCTGATCGCGGTTACCTTTCCGTTCTGGTATGGCCGGGGGAAAACCATTGCCCCGCCGGCAATCGAACTCGACACGCCTGCGATACAGAAGCTTGCGGACAAGCGCTGCGTGGAGGACACCGCCTTCATGCGTGACAATCATATGAAGCTTCTGGCATCGTGGCGTGAAAGCGTAGTACGGAAAAATATCCGCGTGTACACATCAAAAGATGGAAGGGTATTCGAAATGAGTCTCACCGGCAACTGTCTTGCGTGTCACGAAAACAAGTCTCACTTCTGCGACCGGTGCCATGATTATGCCGGAGTCAAGCCGACCTGCTGGAACTGCCATATCAACCCCGAGGAGGTTCTGTGATGGTGCCCACCCGGAGGGAATTTCTGATTATAGCGGGCCTCTCAGCAATTGGCGCTGCCTGCCCGCCGCTTGGCAGGATCGTCGCCAAAGAGACGCTGTCGCGGGTAACTCATCTTCCCGGCGCACCGGGGAGCACCCCGGCCCTGAAGGCGAAGCGCTGGGCCATGGTGGTGGATGCGAATAAGTGCTGCGGCGACTGTACGGACTGCATGACCGCCTGTCACGAAGCGCACAATGTCCCGGCTATAGGGAATCCCAAGCACGAGGTCAAATGGATCTGGCCGGAGCGGTTTGAGAACGTGTTTCCTGCGCAGAGCCATACCCACATTCAGGAGTCCTTCCGAAAACATCTTGTACCGGTTCTCTGCAACCACTGCGACAACCCGCCCTGTGTACGGGTGTGCCCCACTAGTGCCACATTCAGAAGGGCGGACGGCATAGTGATGATGGATTCGCACCGCTGCATCGGATGCAAGATCTGTCTTGCTGCCTGTCCTTTCGGGGCGAGAAGCATCAACTTCGTGAATCCCCGTCCCTTCATCCGCAAGCTCAACCTCGATTTCCCGACGCGCACCAAGGGAGTGATCGAAAAATGCAATTTCTGCGAGGAGCGCCTGTCACGGGGCATTCTCCCGGCCTGCGTAATGGCCTGCCAGGAAAAGGCCCTGGTCTTCGGGGACGTGGAAGATCACAACTCTAAAGTCCGTCAGATTCTCGACAAGAAATTCTCAATCCGCCGGAGGGCGGAGTTGGGAACGAAACCGCAGGTCTATTATATTTTGTGAGGTCGCCATGCTGGAAAAAGCGCTGACAGGAAGCCGCCGATACGGAATCTTGGTGGGAATCCTCCTTGCCCTATTCGGTATGGGCGTGTATTTCTACCTCCGCCAGCTTGAGTACGGCCTAGGTCTCACCGGCATGAGTCGCGATGTATCATGGGGATTGTACATCTCCCAGTTCACCTTCTTGGTCGGGATTGCCGCTTCGGCGGTGATGGTCGTCCTGCCCTACTATTTACATGACTACAAGGCATTCGGAAGGATCACCGTCCTCGGGGAATTTCTCGCCATAGCGGCCGTTATCATGTGCGTCACTTTTATCTTTGTCAATCTCGGCCAGCCCACGCGGGTACTGTATGTTATGTTCTATCCATCCCTCACATCGGTGCTCTTCTGGGACATGGTGGTGATCAGTGTTTATCTTGTGCTCAACGTCGTCACCGGCTGGACGGTTCTCTCCAGTGTAAAAGAAGGCGTTCCGCCGCCGACTTGGGTAAAGCCCTTTATTTATCTCTCCATCCCGTGGGCCATCAGCATCCATACGGTGACGGCCTTCATCTATGCCGGCATGCCGGGCAGGAGCTTCTGGCTCACGGCGATCATGGCTCCCCGGTTCCTAGCCGCCGCCTTCGCTTCCGGCCCGGCGCTTCTGATCCTGTTGTGCTTTGTGCTTCGGCGCTTCGGCGGATTTGACGCCGGGAGGGACGCTATTCAAGCCATGGCCAAGATCGTGACCTATGCCTTCATTACGAGCATATTCTTTGTGTTGGTGGAGCTCTGGACTGTTTTCTACAGTCAGGTTCCGGACGACTTGGAACATTACCGTTTTCTTTTCGTGGGACTGGAGGGCTATAACACCATTGCACATGGGATGACTGTCGCCGTCATCTCAGGAGCGGCAGCCGTTGTGCTGCTGATAAATCCCCGGACACGGGAAAAGGAATCATTTCTGGCCGTGGCCTGCGTCTTGGTATTTTTTTCCCTGTGGATCGAAAAGGGTCTTAGTCTGTTGGTGACCGGTTTTGTCCCCTCACCCTTAGGGCACATAACCCGCTACACCCCCACTGGGCCAGAAGTGGTCATTGCCATCGGTATCTGGGCCATGGGGTTTCTAATTATCACGGTGCTTTACAAGATTTTTCTCTCCGTAAGGGAAGCGGCGGAACTGGATTAGGATACGTTGAAGGAACATCCGTAAGAACCCCCATGTTGACTCTGGAAGCTAATGGGAAGCGAGGAGTACCACAGGGGGGAGTAATTTGCCCTTGCTCAGTAATCTCTATCTCAACAAAGTGGATGAGATGCTGGAACGGGCGAAGGAAGTCACCCGACAGGGCAGATATACATACATTGAGTATGCAAGATTTGCCGATGATCTGGTAATCCTTGTAGACGGCTTCCGGAAATGGAATTGGCTTGAAAAGGCGGCCTATCGGAGACTTCTTGAGGAATTGAACAAGATTGACGTTCAAGTAAATCAGGAGAAGACTAGGATAGTGGATCTTACTAAGGACGAAACATTCAGTTTTCTTGGGTTTGACTTTAGGCGGATGAAAACCCGTCAGGGCAAGTTGGGAGTGCGAATCGCACCGAGAATGAAGGCACGAACTGCTTTGCTACAAAAACTTAAGGATGTGTTTCGCCGCCACAACTCACAACCCGTAGATAGTGTCATATACCTGATTAATCCAATTCTCAGAGGATGGGTTAACTATTTTAGGGTTGGGCATGCCAGTGGATGTTTTAGATACATCAAGGACTGGGTGGAGAAGAAGATTCGGCGGCATCAGATGCGTGCAAGGAAACGCTGTGGTTTCGGCTGGAACAGGTGGAATAGGGACTGGTTCTATAAGAACCTTGGGTTATATAATAACTACAGGGTCAGATATTATCAGGCCTGAAAGCGCTGCCAGACTGGTAGGTCATATAAACTTTTAGGTGAAATTAATAGGAAAGCGTAGTGCAGGAAATCTGCATGCTGCGTTTGACGTGGCGGGGGCTGGAAACGTACTAACACTCAATGGCGCATCAGTCCTCGACCCTACTGACAAGAGGGAGCTGGAGATAGAACCATTTGGCGATTACGCCAACTCTGTACTATACTGTAGTTAATAATCATCGCTCCCTTAATAAATATCCACTCACGAATTATGGCGACACAATACTTAATTTCAGTATGAAAGATTAGCGTTCATGAGATAATTGAGTATGATGCCCCGACAATAGCCGAGGCGGGAGCTAGACATTAGGGAGATCCATCATGATCGATGTTGAACGGAAGAACAGTCATCAACACAAACCAACAAATTTCGAAAAGAAGAGAGCCAGCTACTTTTCAGGCATGATTTCCCAAGCCATCCTGGTGATGTACGTTTTGGTCGGTTTCACTGCCTGCTCGCCCGCTGTCTATCACATCGATCTGAAGTATGAACCATCGGGACAATTTATGAAACTGGAGAAATCTGGACCTGATTTTCCTGTTACAGTTGCTATGTTTAACGATATTCGAAAGGCAGATGACAGGCTGGTCCTGGGAAGGGTTACGACTATAGATGGCGATCTGATCCCCATTCTCCCAAGATATTATAAAGTGACTGAGTCTGTGACTACAAGCGTCAGGGAATATCTTTTTAAGGCTGGCTATAAAGTCTCAAATGAAATGCCCAATTGGGATTTGAAGGAAGAAACAATCGGCAACGACTGGGGGAAAATATTGATCGGCGGCAATATCGACGAGCTCGAGATTGTTTGTGAGAAATCGTTCCCGGTGAAAACTTATCAGGCTAAAGCAAAATTGAGTTTCGTCTTTGCCAATGTTCCGGATAAGAGAATATTCTATCGCGCTAGCGTGGAAAATAGTAATTCCCTGAAGGATGTTTCGTTTTCCGAAGAATTGTTGGGAAAGCAGATAAGTGCGGTGCTTTCGGACGCCCTGGAAAAAATGTTTAACGACCTGAAAATGAAAAAGACAATAGAAGAAGGGGCGAAGGTTAAGAAATAGTGCAGCAGCAATGAAGAGAAAGGAGGAAAACAGAAGATGGCACAGGCGTTTACCAGCAAGGAAAAACGGACTGCAAAGAAGAGTGTGAAGAAGGTGACGATGAAAAGCAAGAAGCCTATTGCAAAGAAAAATGTAAAGAAAGCGGCGCCAAAGCGGAAGAAGCCTGCGGTAAAAAAGGCCGTGAAGAAAGCGACACCGAGAAGCACTAAGCGGGTGGTAAAAAAAGCCGTGAAGAAGGCGACGCCCAAAAGGAAGAAGCCTGCGGTAAAAAAGGCCGTGAAGAAAGCGACACCGAGAAGCACTAAGCGGGTGGTAAAAAAAGCCGTGAAGAAGGCGACGCCCAAAAGGAAGAAGCCTGCGGTGAAAAAGGCTGTGAAGAAAGCTGCACCGAGGACCACAAAGCCGGCAGTAAAAAAGGTAGTGAAGAAGGCTGCGCCAAAGGTCACAAAGCCAGCGGTCAAAAAGGTTGCCAAGATAGCGGTACCAACGACCCAAGCACAGGCAGCAAAAGAGGACATGAAGGCCACGGTCGTCGAGAAACCCCAATGGCCTGTAGTGAAAAGCGGACCACACCTGGAAGTGTTCGGCGCATGGGAATTCTCGGTTAAGAATCCAAACATTGCCGCGCTCAGATTTTTGAAACTTTAATAAGAAGAGACAGACACGACCAGCAATAACTTAATGATCACCGGTAAGCTGCTCGTACAGATTGTTAGGACTGGAACTGGACTAATTCATATCTGCTTGTGTGTTTTTGCACATGGGAAAGCGGACAACTAAAGTCTGCACTCGGCCATTCCCTTTGTCTTAGTATGCATGTTCTTGCAGGCAGCTTAACAATTTCTGTTGCTTCAAGCCGGAAAATCTGTAAAACTTTGTCTATCAGTGCTTTCTCACGTTCTCAACCAAGGCATTATAAGTGACATGAGAAAAGATATTAGAGATAAGTTCGAGAAATCAAATTTCGATTTTATCATCCGGAAGATTCCGTTTCTGTCCTGCCTGTCAGAAGATGAATTGACCGATCTGAAGAAAGATGTCGTTGAGAAACACTTCAAGAAAAATCAGGTTATCCTGCACGAGGAGGATACTCTCAATTACCTTCACTTTTTATATTCCGGCAAAGTTAAGGTCATCCAGCTCAGCGCGGAAGGCCAGGAGAGGATCGTTGCCATTAGAAAGAGAGGCGAATTCTTCGGCGAGATGGCCATACTCGACGGGATGACTGCACCGGCAACAGTCGTGGCGATGGAGGAGACGAGCGTCGGATTTATCTCCGCAAAAGATTTTCAAAGCCATCTATTGCAGAACAGGAAAGTACTGATGGAGATTATATCCATGCTCTGTTCGCGGTTGAGAGAGGCATGGCTGATGCTCAAGGTGTTGAGCTTTGCCAGCGCAGAGCAGCGGATAAGAGTGGTGCTGAAAAATGTCGGCGACCAGTTCGGCGTCAAGGATCAGCGAGGAATAATTGTAAACATAAGACTGAAACACAAGGATATTGCGGAACTTTCAGCTACCGCGAGAGAAACAGTCACCCGCTCCCTCAAACGCTTTGTTCAGTCAGAAGAGATTGAAATACTAGAGAATAAATGTATCCTTCTGAAGCCCGCCTTTTTCAAAAGGATTGATCTCTAAATAGTTCTCGGCAGCGATTCTCAGCACTGTTGCGCTTTCGTCTCTCCCGGCTTGAGCATTGCGTAAGCGAACCGCATCACCGGTGTAGGTACATTTTTCTCTGCGCCCATGCGCACAACGACGCCGATCAACGACTCCAGCTCAGACGGCTTTCCGGCCTCCACATCACGCTGCATCGACGGTTTTATGCCAGGTGCGCTGCCGTCAATGAAGGCTTGCGTCTTGGCGAGTATGTCGGCATCAAGTTTCACGCCTCTGGCTCTCGCCACAGCCGCCACTTCGCTGATAGCCTCGCCGAGCACCGCGCGCGCCTCCGGCACACTGCGGTACTCACCAAACGTCACGCGCGTCAGGCTGCCCATGGCGCTGACGGATGAAATGAAAACGAATTTAGTCCAGAGGACTTTCAGTATATTATCGCTTATTTCAACTGCCGCACCGGTTTCCCTAAGCAGGTCATAAACGGTAGTGAGCCGCGATGTCGTCTTCCCGCTAAACTCGCCCAATGCGATTCGGCGGAATTCACTGTACTGGCCGATTACGCCCGGTCCCTCGATTGCCGCGGAAAGCCACGTGGCCCCGCCAAGCAAGTGATCTTCACCTACCACTTGCCCGATGCGGTCTGCCGCGTCTACGCCGTTCTGGAGTGGAACTACCACGGTGTCCCTACCGACCATGGGTTTTATCGCCTTTGCCGCTTCGTCGGTCTGATACGTCTTTGTCGCAAATATTATGAGGTCAACCGGTCCGACGTCAGCAGGTTTGTCAGTTGCTTTGGCCTTCGCGATCTGGAAATCCTCGTGGACACCCTTTACTTGCAGACCGTGCTTTCGTATTGCTTGAAGATGCGCGCCGCGGGCAATGAATGTCACATCCCTGCCTTTTTTAGCAAGCAGCCCTCCATAGTATCCTCCGACTCCCCCTGTTCCCATTATTGCAATTTTCATACGCACCTCCCGGATGAATGACAACGATTAGATCATATGGATTATTGTAATATATAAATAATTTTTCGCAAATATAATTTTGAAGCTTGGTCAGACGTTGAGCAGTCTTAAAATGTTGTGACTTACGATATTTTCGAAATTCTCTTTTCCGAGGTTCATTCCCTTAATTTCCTGAAGTTCGCCCTTGGGCGTACCGAAGGGGAAATCGCTTCCGAAAATGATTCTCCTGCTTCCATACCTCTCCAGGAATTGCGCGATCTCACGCGCCGAGGCAAGGGCAGTATCGGCATAGACAGTTTCGTCATCCCAGGTCCCTGACTTGAAGTGTGCGGAAAAGCCGCCGTTAAGTGCCCCCATGTGGGGAATGATGATGGTGGTTCTTCCATTGACTCTTTTTATGAAAGAGCGCGTGTTCGGTAAAGATTCTTCGAGGACAATGGGCAGCTTCAGACGATAGACCTCCTGCAAGAACGTCTCACAGAGGGGATCGTCGTAATGATACACCGGTTCGTATTCGTGGCGATGCCATTTGATTGCCTTGTAGCCTTTCGTGAGCTCATCCTTTCGGAAGTCGTTCCATACGAAGTAATAGGCAAAGAAATTCTCATGGGTCCGCTGGACGTCCAGCACATACTCATTAGCATGTTGCCTGCAGGTGACCCACGCGAAATTATCTTTGAAGTCATAGTCGTACCGGCCATAGATATCCTCGACCGGTGCAAAAAGGCATGCCCCGTGGATTCCTGCGGAATCGAGGTATTTCTTGATGTCCTCAAAAGGAAGATTGGAATTCTGAATGCCGCAGTGCATATGGGAATCAATAATCATTGCAGTCATCTATCATTCCTTGTATTCCACTTTGTGCAAGGGGGACTGTCTCGTAATGTCATTGCGAGGGAGTGAAACGACCAAAGCAATCTCGCAATGAGTTTAAGAAAGAGAGCCACGCGCCCCCTTGGTCGCTCGCAATGATACCGTACCATTAAAGAGATCGTACTTGAGAAAATTTATCGTACCTGAAAGTTTCCCCAACATCCTTTCATAAAGGGGGTAAGAGAGAAAGCAAGAAAACATAAAACCCCGTCCTCATGTGAATTCGAGAAACGGGGCTTCACGAAAATAGCAGAAAATCACAATTATCAGACTGAATCTAAATCACTTTTTTTTGGCCTTGGCAGCAGCCTTTTTTCCGGTCTTCTTCTTGACGACCTTCTTTGCTGTTGCTTTCTTCGCCTTGGAGGTGGTCTTCATTTTGACCATTTCCTCATCACAGCAAATAAGTCCACCCACTGCACAGCCGCACTCTTCGTCTACGATGACGACAAGGTCGCATACTTCACATGTTAAATAGTCTCCTTTTTTCAAAGTTGCCATTCTCTTCACCCTCCTCTAAAATTGTTTTTCCCCCAGTCCCTGACTGGCGAGTTAAGTAGTCCTATACAAATTATCTTATAATACGCATGATGGTTGTCAAGACATTATACAATTTATTTTTTGGGAAAAGATGATGTGCGCTACCCAACTCTTTACGTATACAAAAAAATGTTCTATTACGATAGTTATACATTTTTCACAAAATCGTTGATGACTGCCGCGATTATGGAGGGCTGTTCCATAGGGATGAGATGTCCCGCATCCTTCACTACAATATGAGAGCCTTTCTTCAGCATAGAGACAATCCGGTTGAAGTCGACAAAGTTCTTGGTGTCGCTGTGCTCTCCCTCGACAACAAGGACAGGACACGAAACCTGAGGTAGCAGAGGCCACGGGTTATATTGAACACCGCCCATGAAGAGACCTGCTTCCATTTCGGGTTTACAGACCAATTGAAGCCCGCCCCCATCTTTCGGTTCCATGCCGTACGCGATATAGAGTTCAAGCATTTCCTCATTCCATTTTTTGAAGAGCTCTCTCGATTTTAGATAATCCATAGCCTCCGACTCGTTTTTCCAGTAGTTCCTACGTTTAATTGCCAGAGAAGCCAGGGGATGGTCTTTTACGGTAATTTTAACGCGATAGAAATCATCGGAGAGGAGAATGGGCTCTATCAGGACCATGCCTTTTGCTTTTACGCCGTGGGCCGCATTTGCAATCGTGCAGATAGTCGCTCCCATAGAGTGACCCACGAGGATTGCGTCGGCGCTATCGATGCTCTTTAAAAGAGCGGCAACGTCTCTCGCAATCTTTGCCCAGCCGAGACCGCCCTTTTCAGGATCTTCTATCCGATAGTCGCACATGTACGGGGCGATGATCCTGTATGATGGATATAATTCTCTTGCGATAGGGTGCCATAGCCAGGGCGAGAAACCCGTCGCGTGAAGAAGGATTAGTGTGGGTCCGCGGCCGTCGTATAAGAGATACGGCAGCTGGGCATCACCGACATCCTGAGTCATCAATACGGGCTTTACCGGGCCCTTAGCCTTGGCAGGCATATCAATATCACCTTCCTTCCATGATAAATGACTCACACTGTAACCTCACATCGAAATTATCAATGCAAGAAATTTTGAAGCTCTCCGCAGCAGACTGCGGAAAATCTTCGATTCTTAAGGAAAAGTATCGTTCATTATTCGCTCGCTACAGAATTCAATCCTCTTTGGCAAGAGAGGGAACGATTCTCAAGAGGCGGGCAAACGTGAATGCCGCGACGATATAGAGTGAGACGGCTATCAGCATAATGAATTTGAAACCCCAACTAATTGCGATCAGCACTGTTGCCGAACTTCCAATAACGGATAAGAAACCGTTTATGCTCCACGCCCAGGCGATAAAGCCTCCTCTTTCTGTAGCTAGCGCGCTCAGTCCACATGGAAAAGGGATGCCCATGGGAATGGCGAGGGGAGCGATGAGCAGGCTGCACGTTAGCATTCTCAGTGAGAGAGGAAACCCTGCGAGGACATTATGCAGCCATCTGTCGGTGGTGATGAAAATGATGACCGCGAAACCAATGGCAAGCACAGACCAGAATATATGTCTCGATCTGATGGGACTGACATTCCCGGCGATCAGGCTTCCTATCCCCGAATAGACGAGAAATGAGCCGATTACGACGCTCGCGGAGAAGACGGGATCGTAAAGATAGCGGATGAATTGCTGGAAGATGGATATCTCCAGAAACATATATGCCAGTCCCAGAGAGCCAAAATAAATAATAATCGATATAAAACCTCTGCGGGAAGTAATAATGAATGGCATGGGAGCGAGGATGAAGATTGTGCCTAAGATAAAAACGACGCACGCTGTTATCCAAACCAGTAAATATCCCCAATCTAGGAAAGGAATCAGGGCGCGGTTGGATGAGCCGAGATATTTTCCGAGCATTTCAATTTTAAAAAAGTGAGAAAAGAAAGGCCTGTCGTCCGTGGCCGGTCTTACATAATAAGGATATGTTTCGTAGAACTTATCTCTTTCCTTAGATAACAGGCTGATTGCGGAAGAATAAAAAGGGTCTCCCTCAAACTTATTAAAAATATTTGTCTCTTTCCCTGTAACTCCCGGATAATAGGAAATATCGAAAAGATGCGCCTTGCAGAATTTCATTATGGTTTCCGTTTCTTTCTCGTGAAAGCTACCGTCTTTCAGAAGAAGTGTTGCGGTTTGCCAGCTTCTGATCATGACGATCGATTGGGCAGGAGCGTTTTTGGCGTTCTCTTCAATAGCCTCCGTAGCCATGGCGAGAAGTTTTATGTTGTCCCGCGGAGGATTCTTGATCCAAGTGGAAATGGAGAGCATGCCGCCGGGTCTGAGGCGCTCCAGGCACAGCCTTATTGCCTCTGTCGTAAAAAGATAATTTTCGTTGAGGGAATAAACACCGGCAGATGCGGATCCCATGGACTCTAATAGGCTGATCTCAATGAGATCAAAACGTTCTGCCGTTCTTTGTAAATACCCACGCCCGTCTTCGACAAAGGCATGAGTGTCCGCGGTGTTATATATATAACCGCTGAATGCTTTATACGGCCCTTGCATAAGATGGATGATGTCCCTGTTTAATTCCACGACGGAGATACTCAGAGCTCCGTGGTACATTGCATTGAGTATTTCCGTTCCGGAACCGCCGCCGATAATGAGCACATGAGGGCGATCTAATATCTTATACGCGACCGAGGTGGTGCGGTAATTCATGAAGCGGATGTCACTTAGATTGCCTGAGAATTCATTTATTGCGCCAACAGTGTTTCCATCCAGAAAGAGCCCCTTCTGCCGAGGCAGTGGGTATGGACAGTTCAAACTCAGATCAGGGAGATAATGGTAGGCGGTGGTGTCCAGTACCGTAATCAGACCAAAAGGGCCAAAAATTTCCAATTCCTTTTTTGCGGATATGAGATTTTCAGCCTGGGAGAGTTCTTTGAAATCGCTCATCGGGAGTGGCAGTGAACGGAAGAAGAAAATATAGATAATTATTACTGCAACCCCGGCAACTAAGATGATTCCCTGCCGGACATGGGTTGTGCTTACTCCCATTGCCGCGAGGATTGTTATTAGCGTAATTGCAAGCATTATTTCATAAGGGCCGATGTGAAAAAAAGCAAGAAGGACAATCAGACTCCCCAGACCAGAACCTGCCAGGTTGGCAAAATATATCCTGTGAATGTAATTGGAGGCGGCCACGAAGCTGACTCCGATGCACAGGGCGCCGAGAAAAAAAGGGATGAAGAGGGAAAGGCTGAGATATAAAAGACGGAAAATCTCGGTCCTGTCCCAGATGATCATGAGCGGATTGAAAGCAATCATCCGGTTCAGACAGATGTTCATCCAAATGGATAATATGAAAAGAAGAGAACAGGAAAACATGATAAGCGGGAAATGATACTTAAGGGTTTTGCGAAAAAGGAAGATGAAGGTGCCGCTTGCCCCGAAGCCCAGGAGGGCAATGCTGATGATGAGATAAGTGAAATGATACCAGAATTGTATGGAGAACATCTTGAAGAGCAGAATCTGGTAGGAAATGAGGGCTACGGAAATAAAAAAGACGGAAAGCTGAATGCGTCTTATTGATAGTTGGGCAGCCATAGTCAATTATGCTTGCCGGTCATGGGAACGAAACGTACGGGTATCAGATTTCTCGTAGTTACATTGCCATTCTTATCCTTAGTTACCAAGATGAGATTCTGAGCCAGGAAAGAGCCTCCCACGGGGATTACCATTCTGCCATTATTCTTTAGCTGTTCTATGAGGGGCGGCGGAATGTGACCGGCCGCCGCGGTGACTATGACGGCATCAAACGGAGCGTATTTACTCCAGCCGTAGTAGCCGTCACCTATTGCCACGTCAACATTATTGTAGCCTAAATTTTTCAGACGGGCAGCCGCAGACGTTGCCAGTTCAGGGATAATCTCGATTGTATAGACCTGTTTCACGATGGGGGAAAGAATTGCGGCCTGGTAACCCGATCCAGTGCCGACTTCCAGAACCCTGCTGTTCTTATTCAGGTTCAAGATCTCGGTCATATACGCCACAATATACGGTTGGGAGATGGTCTGTCCATATCCGATCGGCACGGGGCTATCGTCATAGGCCCTATTTAAGTAATTCTCCGAAACGAATTTATGGCGCGGCACTGCAATTATCGCCTCTATCACACTGTGCTCTTTGACACCCCTTTTCAAAATTTGTTCTTTCACCATTATCAGCTTTTGTTTCTGGAAGTCATCATCGGTGAACTTAGCGGCGTACGCAGGTGGACATGCTGATTGGATTGATAGAACGACAAAGAGGGAAATAAAAAGAAGGCTGAATAGAATACTGTAGAGCCTGTTCTTCATAGATACTCTAACTATTACTACGAAAAAAGACGAACAGGAAATCTGATCTCAACAAAGTGTGAAAAAGGCGATGCCCACGTGGCTTCGCAACGGACGCGCTGTCAATATGATTCAGAAAACAAATACGGCAGCGGCAACGACTGTGGTATACCCTGAGTTCTTTACAATTGCAGACTGGGTCACGTTGCGCGTCCTTACTATCTTGCCACTGATCTTGAAGATTTCTTTCTTCTCGTCCCAGCTTTCATCGACATCAAAGTCAATGCCCAATGTTGATGCCAGCATGGCTGCGGCAAGGTCTTCAGCATAATCACCGGCCTGCTTCTCCGTCTGACCAAATGCATGGTATTCACTGATATACCCGTAAGATGATACGTCAGCCGGGACGGCGCAGCCAACGGATGCAGCGAGGAGTCTCTTCGGTTCATTACTGCAGCAGCGGCTCATGACACAGAAGGTCATTGCGCCTGGAATCATTTCCTTCAGTCCCTGGGCCTTTGATACCATTTTGCAGTATGGCGGGAATATACTCGATACCTGAACAAGATTGAATTTTTCTATGTCCGCGTCCCTCAGGGCCCGCTCAAACGAGTGGAGTTCATCCTTATGCGTACCGGCACCCTTCGTAAAAAAAATCTTCTTGGGAACAAGATCTTTCATCTTCCACCTCCAAAAATTCGTTGTCCCCTATGCGCGGGTCGAGCAGTGACATTATCGTTACGATAACGTGTATTGGTGGACTGATTTATCAGCTTGTGAATTATATGTCAACAATAAGGATGATTACTTCGATGCCCCCTTTCTCAGCGTCACAAAGAAGCTCATTTCTCCCCTCTTGATGAGAAGCAAAATTGTCCCCTCCTGGGATTCCTTCTTGATTTCGCTCTGAAAATCTTTCATAGAAAAAACTTTTACTCTGTTGATCTGCAAAATTATATCCTCGATCTGCAGCCCGGCGTCATCGGCTGGGCTCCCGTCGCGTATTTGGGAAATTATAACCCCGCCCTTTTCGGAAAGGGCGAGATGCTTTGCCATATCAGGCGTGATATCTTGGACTGTCATGCCGTAGTACTCACGGGTCTTGCCTTTGAGGGCTATCTCTTTTTCCTCTTTCCTTTCACCGACTACGGCGGAGAGTGTTTTCTCTTTTCCATCCCGCAGAATCTTCACCGTGACTTCTTCTCCGACTGTGAGGGCTGCAACGATCCTCATCAATTCGTGAGAGCCCGCTATCTTCTTCCCCGCGATTTCAATGATTATATCGCCGGTTTTCATGCTGGCCTTATCAGCAGGATCACCTTCAAAGACATGACCCACGAGGGCGCCTTTCACGTCCTTCAGCTTCAAATTTTCGGCAATGTCTTCCGTTATATCCTGTATGGAAATACCCAACCAGCCCCGTGTAACGCTGCCCTTCATTTTGAGATCGGCAAGAATACTTTTTGCCGTATTAATCGGTATGGCAAATCCGATCCCGTGCCCCTGAGCAACGATGGCCGTATTGATGCCGATGACTTTGCCTTCCATATTGAAGAGAGGACCGCCGCTGTTGCCTGGATTTATGGAAGCATCCGTTTGTATAAAATTGTCATACGGCCCTGAACCTATGACGCGGCCCTTGGCGCTTACAATTCCCGCTGTGACCGTGTGTTCCAGACCGAAAGGGTTGCCGATGGCAAATACCCAGTCTCCTATCCTCAGTTTATCAGAATCACCGAGCTCAACGACAGGAAGACTACCCTCCGGTTTTATCTTTATCAGGGCGATGTCGGTAGTGGGGTCTTTGCCTTTAACTTCCGCGTCATATTCCTTGCCGCCCGCAAGCTTCACCTTTATCTTATCGGCTTTCTCGACAACGTGGTTATTCGTAAATATGTAGCCGTCGCTGGATATGATGAATCCCGAACCAAGACTCCTTTGTTTGAATTCCCTTTCCGGCGCCTCTTCAAAAAATCTTTTGAATGGGTCGTCCCTACCGAAAAACCTCTGGAAAGGCATATCATTTTCAAAAGGTGAACCCGCGCGGCTTTTGACAATAGTTGTTGTACTGATATTTACCACCGTGGGGCTCCATTTCTCTGCCAAATCGGCAAAGGAAAACGGTTCTCTGACAACTTTTTCTGCTGGGGCGGAAAAGGCCTTATGTGTGCTCAGTTCCGCGGGCAAGGAATTGAAATCTACAAGGAGAATAAAAGGCAGCAAAATCAGAAAAGGAATGCAGATAAAGAGTTTCTGTAGCTTACTAACCATATTGAACGTTGAACCTCCCCGATAGAAGAAATGACAGTTCATAAAGACAAGAATATTACGCTGAGGAGAAATTTGTGGCACCAGTATTGGGCCGATCACCGATCGGCTCTTATACGCCTCAGGTGCCTCCGTAACCAATTTTTACCCTGCCGCCTTCCAGAATGACGGGAACTTGCTTGAGGCCGCCTGAAAGCTTGAGCATCTCTTGCAATTGTGCGTTATCAGATTTCACATCTACGTACTTTGCCTTATTTCCATAGGCCAACCGGGCCTGGTCTGTGAACGGTCAGCCCCCCTTGCCGTAAATGATGATCTCCTCGGCCATGAAATTTCCTCCTTCATTAGCATCCGACAAAACAGAAAGGCCTCGTTCACCGACCAGTATGATCTCCGTGTGGGTCAGACGGGCAGCTACTATTTTTGCAATTGCATGCATAAATTTTAGTCCTAAGGCCTTATCTGTGTTTAACACCTCTCACTTTCGCCGAATTAAAATTAATCACTTGCGAATCATCGATGCATCTGGCCCCCAATGTATAGATGTAAGGCTCAACGACTGCCGACCATCCCATGGCATCGCCCTTCGTGATAATATCTACGGTCACCTGCGTCGGCGGTCTAGTGGGTCCTGCAAAGGTATCCATTGTCATGAGAACCTTTCCCTCTTTCATCAGGGACAGATTTTCTGCGGGTTCTCCCTTTTTCCATATCTGGACACCGGCCTTATAAGATGCCTCAGTGGCAATGTCCGCAAATTTCTTTAACTCTTCATTAGTGAAACCTTTGAAAAAGCTATAATTCTTAAGCAGATCTGTTGCAACCACGCGCTGTCACCAAAATGGGATAAAGCTGATAGTTGCTTTTCCCAAGGTCCTCTTTTTTTATACCAATCTTTTCTTCTGAATTCCATAAAAAACTGTTTTCCGGAAAGCCTTGACACATAAGGAATATATAAAGTATTGCATACCTGAGAAGAAACACATAATATAGGAGACTACCGTTACTGGAGTCCATGGTGTTCGTGAGATTACATAACATTGCCGTTTTGTTGACCCTGATTCTTATTATGTCTGCGTGTGCAGGAACCACTGAGACAATAAGGGACATCGGGGATCTCAAGCAGGACAATCTGTTTTATGTGGACAAAACTGCTTCTGATCGCGGGTTCTTAACCGGTGATGATCAAAAAAAAATGGATGCCAATTATGACTCCATGTTTTTTTCCCCCTGGCATAGGGCAAAAGCATTCTACTCTAGGGAAACAGTCGAAGCGGGATTCAAAAAATACAGAAATAATCTGGGCTATGGTGAAAATAGAAGAAAACACGATATGTCCTGGATGAGAGGTCTGACTGTCAATGCCCATCTGGAGAATTATCCGAATGCATGCTTCGCGGCCATTACCATTGATAATTGCGATTTGAGGGTTTTGCCCACGCATAAGCCCCGCTTCTATGACGCTGATACCGATCGTGGATTTCCCTTTGATAGCCTCCAGGAGTCTTCTGTCGCTGCGAATACGCCCGTTTTCATATCCCACATGACGAAGGATAAGGCCTGGGTCTTAGCGGAAACCCCATATGCGGTGGGTTGGATATCAGCACGAAATATAGCTCGTGTGGATGGTAATTTCATAAAAGCATGGGAGATGGGCCGGTACGCAGTTATCATAAAGGATAAGATCCCTATATACGACGAAGAAGGACGGTTTCTGTTTAATGTCCCCTTAGGCTCGGTGTTTCCCAAATTCGGGGAAGATACAGAAAACATCAAACTGCTTGTGGCTGTGGCAGATCAAAACGGCAAGGCATTTATGAAGTACGCCATCGTTTCTAAAGAGGCAACGGCCTTAAAACCGTTGAGACTGACGAGCTCCAATATAGCTAAAATTGCCAACGAGTTGATGAATGAATCTTACGGTTGGGGCGGTTTATATCAGAACAGAGACTGTTCAGCTATGATAAAGGATCTCTTTGCCCCGTTCGGACTCTGGCTACCAAGGCATTCAGCAGACCAGGCAAAAGAGGGGGGCACATTCATAGACCTCCAGAAACTTTCTTCGAAGGAAAAGGAACTGATGATTCTGAAGCAGGGCATACCTTATTTGACATTGGTATGGCGCAGGGGACACATTATGCTGTATATTGGAAGTCATCAGGGCAGTATCCTCGTTTTCCATAATTTTTGGGGAGTCAGAACAAAGGATTTTCTAGGCAGAGAAACGAGAAAAATAGTCGGTCATGCGGCAATTACAACACTTCATCCGGGAATAGAACTCCATGATGGTGATAAGACCGAGATGGATTATCTAAATGGCATCCTGGGCATGACCCTGTTGATAAAACCCAACAATCCAGAAATATTTAAACAATGAGAGGGAGATAATATGAACGGTCTAAATGCTATATTCTCGCCGGAATCTGTTGCTATCATAGGGGCCTCCAACACACCTGGAAAAGTGGGACATGACATCTTTGCCAACATCCTGAGTGGCCACTATCAGGGCACTCTGTATCCTGTTAATCCCAAGGCTAAGTCGATTCTCAGTGTCAAGTCCTACCGCTCGGTTATAGAAATACCCGATAATATAGATCTCGGAATTATCATTCTTCCGCCCGTTGCGTCCCTTGCTGCAATAGGAGAGGGCATCAAAAAAGGCATAAAGGGATTTGTAATTGTTTCTGCTGGTTTTAGAGAAGTCGGCGGTGAAGGGCTTGAAATTGAAAACAGGATTGTCGCCATGTGCAGAGAAGCAGGGGTTAGACTCGTTGGGCCCAACTGTCTCGGAGTGATCAATCCCATTCCCACCGTCAGCTTGAACGCGAGTTTCTCTGCCCGCATGCCGTCGCCGGGCAATATTTCCTTTATTTCTCAGAGTGGAGCACTGTGTACGGCGGTTCTCGATTTTGCCGCAGACAGAGACATCGGCTTTTCAAAATTCATCTCCATAGGCAACAAGGCCGATGTGGATGAACTTGACCTCTTGCAGTTCTTTCACGAAGATCCTGATACAGCGGTTGTCATGCTTTACATTGAGGAACTAAGGAAGGGCGTCGAATTCGTATCAACCGTAAAGGAGATTACATCAGGGGCGAGACCCACTCCGGTTCTTGCCATAAAGTCGGGGAGGACAACTGCAGGCGCCGCGGCAGCAGCTTCTCATACAGGCGCTCTGGCAGGAACAGAGGCAGTATACGATGCCATCTTTAAGCAGTCAGGTCTCATCCGCGCGGATTCCATTGACGAGCTCTTTGACTATGCAAATGTTTTTGCCTACAAACAGGAGAGCAAGCTGGGAAAACGGGCGAGAGTCCTGCCCAAAGGAAATCGCGTCGCCATTGTCACCAATGCCGGTGGGCCGGGGATCCTGGCGACGGATATGACGGTTTCATCCGACCTCTTGCTTGCCAGGTTTGAGCAGGCGACGATTGATGATCTGGCAAGCCATCTTCCCTTGACAGCGAACATACATAACCCTGTTGATATCATCGGGGACGCGCCTTCCGATCGTTACGAGCATGCCCTGAGGGCGGTAATAAAGGATAAAGGAGTCGATGGCGTCCTTGTCATCTTGACTCCCCAATCCATGACAGATGCCCTCGGTACGGCTCAGGCCATTGCCCGTGTTGCGAGAGGGGCGCAGAAACCAATGATATGCTGCTTCATGGGGATTGTCGACGTTTCTGCCGGCGTGAAATATCTGCAGGAGAATGGTTATCCTGTTTACAGGTTTCCGGAAAATGCGGCAAAGGCCTTCGGCATACTTTACCGATACTCCCATTGGCTGAACAGGGAACACCTTCCTCAGTTTGCCCTGACGTACGACAAAGACAAGGCGGCCGATGTGATTGACCGATGTCTTGCTCAGGGGAAAGTGCAACTTGGAGAGATGGACAGCGTCGAGCTGCTGAAGTGTTACGGATTCAGTCTCCTTCCGTCACAACTCGCGAAAAATGCGGATGAGGCCGCCGATATCGGAGAACGCATTGCCTTCCCGGTAGTCATGAAGATCGCTTCTGCGCAGATCCTCCACAAGACGGATGCAAAAGGTGTTGTCCTCGGAATCAAGGGTAAAGATGACGCGCGAAAAGCCTTCCGCGAGATAATTGAGAATGCAAGGAAGTTCAAGCCTGATGCTGTAATCGATGGAGTCATGGTGCACAAGATGGCCGCGCAGGGGGAAGAAATGATACTAGGCGTTAACCGTACCTCTCTAGGCCCTTTGCTTATGTTTGGTCTTGGGGGGGTCTTTGTTGAAGTGTTTCAGGATGTCGTATTTCGTCTTGCTCCGATATTTAGAAATGAGACTCACAGGATGGTTCAAGAAATCAAGGGTTACAAGCTTCTCATGGGCTTCAGAGGGCGGCCACGAGCGGACATTGACGCAATTGAGAGAGCGATTATAAGTCTATCGAACATGGTTGTCAATCATCCGGAAATCAAGGAAATGGATATAAATCCGCTCATAGTTCACGAGGAAGGGAAGGGAGCATCAGTTGCTGACTGCAGAATAATCCTTGAGGCAGTAGGTTGCGCAAATAAATAACGACGTTCATGGCAATCTAATTACTGAAAAAATATCAGATCACTAATTATAGATAAGATACGTAATAACTGTCATTCCAGTTTTTTAAAGGTTGACGTAGGTGGGATTTTGAAATCTTCCCCTTCATAAGCCGCGAAGGGGATTTTTTGTGAATAATGCATAAGTATAAAATTACGCTTGAGTACGATGGAACCAGTTACAGAGGCTGGCAGTCGCAGAGGAATGCGAGGAGCATACAGGACACGCTGACTCATGCAGCGGGAAAATTATTCGGAGAAGAGGTAGAAATTCAGGGTGCAGGCCGTACGGATGCGGGAGTCCATGCCCTTGCCCAAGTTGCCCATTTAGGGACAATAAAGGCAATGCCCGTGCTAAAGATACTGGAAGGCTTGAATGACCTGCTTCCCTCCAATATCAATATCCTCGATGTTGAGGAAGTCCCCGTCAGCTTTCACTCCCGCCATTATGCCGTAGGCAGAAGCTATATCTATATAATTTCGAAACACCGTACGGCCTTCGGGAAAAGATATGTCTGGTGGGTTCGAGACAAGCTGGATGTCAAAAAAATGCAAACCGCTGGTCGTATCTTTCAGGGATTTCACGACTTCATGACTTTTGCGGACAAGAGGATGGATAAGGACGCATCAACGAAAGTGAAACTTGACACAGTAGAACTAAAAGAAGTGGATGATTTGATCATATTAAGATTTGTTGCATCCCACTTCCTCTGGAAAATGGTCCGGAGGATGGCAGGAATTTTGGTGGAAGTGGGAAGAGGAAACCTGACACCGCAAGATGTTGAAGCTATGCTCGAACAACCATCCGACCTGCCGGCAAAGTGCACAGCACCCGCTTCTGGCCTTTTTCTGGAGCATGTTTTTTACGAAGGCGATGCGGAGAAAAGGGTGAAGCCGGGTGGGTTATTTTCCCCACTTCTTTTTTCCAGCCGCTAAGAAGAATCCGAATCTCTCGGTGCTATATTTCCCTTATCCCTCGTATGCCGAGTTGCATACCTGGCATCGCCGTATGTGACGACGCAATAAGGGACGCAATATGTAACTGAGAGTTTGAACCAGTCTAAGGCGTACATGTCGCCATGTAGGACGATGTGGTCGCCATAATTGATCAGCGTGAGGATTGATCCGACAAAGAAAGCTGCCCTTGCCGCTGTGGCTACAGTGCGTCTATCAAGAGATGTGTCAAAGAATAGCTTCACTAATTAGTATCTCCCTTGCTTTAACGGGCCTGTTCCTTGCTGATGCGCAGTACAGGCTTGATGGTGTGGCCAGCTTTCGCATCAGCAATGGCCGCATTGACCTCGCTTAAATCATAGAACCTCACGAGGCGGTCAAAGGGAAACTTTCCTGCCTTGTAGAGTGCAATCAGTTTGGGGATAAATAGCTGCGGCACGGCATCGCCCTGAATTATGCCGATGGTTCTTCGCCCGTCCGGCAGGGTAGTGCCGCTCTCGCCGGTGAGAAGCGCAACCGTGCCATGCGGATTCAACACATCTATGGCGACCCCGTGCATATCTTGGTTTGCGGTTGTTTCCACCACGTAGTCGACGCCGCTCCCGGTTATATTGGCAATGAGAGAGGTAATCCGATTACGGCGATTGTCAATCACGTGGGTTGCTCCCAGCTCCATTGCGAGTTTGAGTCTCTTCGGGATAATATCGACGCCTATGATGGGGTTGGCCCCGACAATGCGGGCCGCCATTGTCGCCGCCAGACCAACCGCACCCGTACCAAAGATGGCGATGCTTGCGCCTTTGGCCACCTTCAAGGAGTTCATCACCGTGCCGGCTCCCGTCTGCAGACCGCAGCCCAGCGGTGACAGGATCTCGAGATTTAATCTTTTGGAAACCTTGACAATGTTGCGCTCGGTTGTGAGTGCATGCGTGGCAAACGAAGACTGGCCGAAAAAGTGCCCCCGGACTCCACTGCGATAGAGGGCATTGCTGCCGTCGAGGCGTGCGAAACCGAAGTTCGCCTCGTAGAAGCGCTCACAGTCCGCGGGGTGACCGCGCCGGCACTGGCGGCAGTGGCCGCATGACTGGTAGGAGAGTACAACATGATCGCCACACCTGACACTCTTCACCTTCTTGCCTACCTGTTCCACCACACCTGCCCCTTCATGACCGAGGACTACAGGGCCGTCCGCCTCGTCCCAGTAGTCGCAGAAACCTATGTCGGTGTGGCAGATCCCGGAGGCGACGACGCGCACGAGCACCTCGTCATTCAAAGGACCTTCCATCTCGAGGGACTCTATCTTCAAGTGGCCGCCCCTTTTCCGCAGTACGGCGGCCTTGATCTTGTGTACCTGCATATTGCAATGGCGAGCCAATGTCCGGTTCCTCCCTTTATTGCTGCCACGAGTCGGATTTAGCCCGCGGCAATATGATGGCCATTTATGGTTTGTCCCTCAAGACACAATCTCCATTCAACCTAATACCGGGAGACAGTGCCACGAGGTCTCGCAGAAATCCCGCCTTGTCTTGCGGCGAGATCATCATTCTAAGACGACCCTTGCCATAACAGATGTGAAGCCGGTCCAGCGAACACGCAGGGCTTGAAAGGAGGTCACGTTTAGGGGAAACATGCGTGATCGACTCCAGGTCAATAACCCAGCGAAACGGACCCGACTGAACAATGAGGGCGTTTTCCGTGAGTGTATAACGTGTTCCATACAGCGTCCATAGTACGAAGGTGGCAACAAGAATCAAGAGAAAGGAGATCAACAAGCGTAACGCGAATGGCGCCGATGCCCTCCAAAGATTACCGGCGGCGAACAGCATGAGCGCCACTGCCACCCACAGCAGGATGACAATCCAGCCGTCCCTCTTCGATGGATAGACTTGTTTCATTTTTTCCTCATTTATCGCATAGTATTTCTTGTATTGATCCCACAAAGTAGCAAACGAGCGGTGAAAGTAAAAGAAAAAATATGGCAGAGTGGCCGCAAATCGGCATAATGATAAATATGACGTTGATCAGACGGAATTAACTATGGATGATTATCTGGTGCATGTAAACGGCGAAAAAATAAACGTCTGGGCACTGGAGGCGCTTGTAAGGGTCGGTGGTCGTTAGGTTCGGACGGACCAGGCGTCGAAGAGAGAAAGATACCGGAGTGTAAAAATGTCGCCATCCGTCATTTTCACTTTGAAATAATTTGTCGTCGGCCTGCCCGGATCGACACCTCCTTCATACCAGCGGTCAACAATTTCTTCCACTTCCCTGCGGCGTCCCTGATAGGTAAAAGCAACAGGCCGTTCATTGGCTTTATAGCCGCTGTAGCATTCCACACGTATCCGTTCATACGAGGCAGGCACGATGTTCCGCGTTCTCGTTCTTGTCGTCATTTGATTCTTAAAGGCCCAGTTCTTCATTAATCAGGACGACCTTGATTCTCCCTTTCGGGAAGGATCTTTCGGTGATCGTCCACGTGTTACAGAGTCTTTGAGGGCTTTTGCATTCTGCGCATCGGGAGGTCGTTGCGCATGGGGTCTTGAATTCATGGCGTATTGCGTTGATGGGTGCGGCATAGTCCTTGACGCGCGACATGGCGCCTTCGATGTCGGGGACTATCTTATTTCGCCCAGCGAGTATGACCACATTTTTCGGACCGAAGGTTATCGCCGCGACCCTGTTTCCCACCATATCCAGGTTTACAAGCTTTCCGCATTCGGTTATGGCATTCGTGCCGGTTATAAAGAAATCGACGAGCATTGCCCGGCGCCTACGTTCGATAATCTCCGCGCGGGGAACGCCGACTTCAAAGGTTTTCACGATGGAAAGGTCGGGACAGGTCAGCAAGGCGTTTAGAATTCCCGTCACGTGGAGAGTCATGGAATCTCCCCAGGATGCACTTTTTGCGCCGGTCGTAGGAAAGATTTCTTCAAGCACGATGTTTCTTGCCTGAATTCTATCTTCGGCAACAAACGCCTCAAATGCGTTTTCCTGGAGGGCCTCTCTACAATTTTTCATCCTATCCCGCCAGTACTGCTTGCTGAACGTATCCATATTCTATTTTTTACTAACTGTGATCGAGGAGGGTAGTGGAATCACGCTACCCGGCTATTGTCGAGACACCGCTTGCCGCAGGAAGATAGAACCGTTGGGCATAGTCTATGACCATGCGGTCTGCGCTGAAGCGCCAACCGAGGCTTTGCATCGCATGCTTCATTCTCTGCACCCAAAGATGCGGAATTCCGCTTGGGTCCCTTTCGTAATAGAGTGGGATAACCTCTTTTTCTAATGTATCATAAAGATAGTCTGCATCTCTCTGGTACTGCACATTCGGGTCGTTATGCATGCCGCCATGACCGATGGCAAATCCATTCTTGCCGTCATATGCTTCATTCCACCATCCATCGAGGACGGAAAGGTTTAGTCCTCCGTTTAGGACCACCTTCTGGCCGCTGGTACCGCACGCTTCTAACGGCCGCCGTGGATTGTTTAGCCACACATCAACTCCTTGGACGAGGTGGCGGGCCAAGTTGTAATCATAGTTTTCTACAAAGACTACCCTCCTCATGCTGGCTGGGCTATAACTGTACTGGGCAATTCTCTGTAATACACGCTTACCCTCGTCATCGCGCGGGTGGGCCTTCCCGGCAAAAATAATCTGTATCGGCCGTTTCGTGTCTTCAACCAGTTTTGCCAAACGCTCTGCCTGAGATAATATCAGGTCTCCCCGCTTATAGGTAGCAAACCTGCGGGCGCAACCGATCGTCAGTACATCCGGGTCAAGAAACTGATCGATTTGTTTTAATGTATCGTGATGACCTAGACGCTCAGCCTGCAATTGCAATCGTCGACGGACGAAGCGAATAAGGCGCATCTTCAGACTCTGATGCGTTTCCCACATCTCCCCGTCGTCAATCTCGGTTATCTTTTCCCAGATGTCTGGGTGCACCATGCGCGTGGGCCAGGCTTGGCCGAGGCGCGTCTCAAACAACTGGTACATCGGCGGCGCCAGCCATGATAATACATGAACCCCGTTGGTAATGTGGCCGATAGGCACTTCAGACTCGGGACGCTGCGGCCAGAGGGGATGCCACATCAGACGGCTCACAGTCCCATGAATAGCGGAAACGCCGTTTGCCCAGCGTGAAGATTTTAGAGCGAGGACCGTCATACAGAAGGTTTCCGACCTGTCATACGGATTGATGCGCCCTAAGGCCATAAAATCGTCATGTGAAAGTCCCAGGCCTTCTCTAAAAATGCCGAGATGTTCTTCTACTAGATCCGGGTGGAATCGGTCATGGCCTGCGGCTACGGGAGTATGCGTGGTAAAAACCGTGCGCAAGGTGACGCGGCGAAAAGCGCGGTGAAACGGAATCTGGTCATACTCCATAACCCAGCGGGCCTCTTCGAGGATGGCAAAGGCACTGTGTCCCTCATTTAAGTGCAGCACCCCGGGGATAATATTCAATGCTTGCAGGACGCGCGCACCACCAATTCCAAGCAAGAGCTCCTGTCGAATGCGTAATCTGTCATCGCCGCCATAGAGGCGGGATGTCAATTCGCAGTCCTGGGCTGTATTGCACTCGACATTCGAATCGAGGAGCAGCAGACGAATTCTGCCTACCTGCGCCAGCCAGACCCGTGCACTGAGGAGGCCGCTCCGGGTGTCAATGCGTATGAGCAATGGCTCTCCACTCGCATCAAGGACAGGTTGCAACGGCAAATTATTTATATTGAGGTTCACGTAGTTTTCTTGCTGCCAGCCCTCTTTGTTCAGGCTCTGATTGAAATAACCCTGCTGGTAAAGGAGCCCGATTCCAATCAAAGGGACTCCCAGATCGGAGGCGCTTTTCAGGTGGTCCCCTGAGAGGATGCCTAATCCGCCGGAGTAAATCGGCAGCGATTCATGCATTCCGAACTCTGCGGAGAAATATGCAACCGGCCTATGGTTCAAGTTTCCACAGTGCGTCATTCCCCATGTCTTATCTTTTTCGATGTATTCATTCAGCCGCCGGAAGGCGTAGTTTATCCGGCTGTGCAATACAAGCTCAGAGGCCCTCTCCTCAATTTGTTCCGGTGTGATCTGATTGAGAAATGCTATCGGGTTATGGTCAACCTGCCGCCAAAGATGCGGGTCCAGGTCGGTGAATAGGCTGATAACCTCCGGATGCCATGTCCACCATAGATTCTGAGCTAGGGCGCGAAGACGGTCATGGAGGTTTATTTTCGTTCCTTTCATTGGAAAGACTCCTTATTTTAGTTAATTAATGGAACGTATTTGGGCAGTTTCAGAAAAAGGCAAAACACTTTACTGCTTTGATTACCATAAAAGTCACGAATATAAAACGAGAAAATATGCCGTTCAACAAAATTGAGGTTCAGACATCTCCTCCTGATTCATCTTTCGATTTCCGGTAGGACAAATAGCTGTGTAAAAACCACCCAAGAGCAATGCCGATAATCAAGAGAAGAAATATCAACAGGGCGCGGGACATGGAGACGTTCCAGAATAGGAACCTTACGTCAACTACTGTGGCATTTTGGATTATAAAAATAACGGCGAGACTCGCGAGGATAAGGACCAATATCAATTTGAGATTCATATTTTTCACCTGTGTGTTGGTGCCGGGCGACTACTTGAAATTAATATTCCATTCGAGATTGCTGTCTTGCCTACTTTTTTCTGAGCGTCACTCGAAATAGTTTTCGGGGAAGTTCTTCTTCTTCGAATTCATCTATACTCACTATCTCAAAGCCTTCTGTGAGGCGTTCTACCATTGCCCGGCTGAAAAAATGGACGATGAAGCCGCCGATTTCGTACATATCCTCGCCGCGGTGAATCCCTTTTCCGTAGTGAGGGTCTTTCGTGTGTCTGACTGTGTAAATGTGAAGTCCATTGGGGCGGAGAACCCTTCTCACCTCTCGTGAAAGGAACTCAAGTTCTAGTGTTGTCAGCGCCATACAATAGAGCATGTGCGAGTAGCAGCCATCCATGGATTCATCCTCGCAAGGAAAGGCAACACGTACATCATGCTGAATTGCTGTGACATAGCCTTCTAAACCAAGTTTGCGCGCCTTGTCGGTAACCGTCACGACGGCGCTCTCGGCATAATCAAGCACCGTTACGTGAAGACCTTTCCTGGCAAAGAAGATTGCATCCCTTCCCTGTCCGCCGCCGAGTTCAAGAATAACGGTCTTCCCTTCCTTCTTGAACAACTCCATGGCTATTCTGGCAGGATCGCTTGGCAGAGCGCCAAACATATCTGGATTCCGGACAAATGCCTCCTGCCAGTGCCGGCCCTGAGCATCCAATATTTCCACCACGCTCAATCGCTCCGTCTAATCTTTTCAGTTTAGCTATATGTGACGCCGGTTAAGATTAGCGTTTTCAATAATGAAGTAAAGCGCACGCCATGACAATGACGAAGAAGAAAGGAATGCTGATAATTAAGACTTTGATGATCTCCACCGCATCGGCATAGAATGCATCCTCTATGCTGAATTGCTGCGGATAAAAAGATTTTAAGTAATGGATCTCTGTCATCGAATGCCAGCACACAGCAGAAACGGTGATTGTACTGATGACGACTGCCGAGCGAATCAGTATTTTAGATATCCGGTTCTAGGTCAGCGCATCATGTTATGCCATTTTACCGATAAAGTCTTTCGCAGAAAGAACTCTTGCATAAGGCACAGCCAAGGCAGCCATGAATGCCGCCTGAACTTTGCCCTGCTCAACCATTGTGCCTTTGTATTCGAGATTGCAGGTGGCACATGCATCTTCAATAACGGTGCATCGAAATCCCAAATCAAATGCTGCACGTGTTGTTGCATCAACACACATATGAGTCATTGCCCCACAAATTACCACTTCATTCACCGCTGACCTTTTGAGAATATTTAAAAGATCAGTTTCTCTGAATGCATTGGGAAAATATTTTTCAATTATGGCTTCCCCAGTATGTGGAGCCACGGATTTGTGAATTTCAGCACCCTTTGTGTTCGGGAGGAAGAATGTCGCTCCCGGGCGTTTTGAAAGATGTTGGATATGAAAGACAGGGAATTGCCTATTCCTCCACTCCTTAAGCAATAGTCCTGCATTCTCCGCTGCTTGTTCCATTCCAACAAGTTCCATATTCCCGCCAGGAAAATAATCATTCTGGATATCGATTATAATTAATCCGCTTTTCATTTGCTCTCCTTATTTAGCTCGGGCGCCTGAAGACGGTGACTTTTCATATCCTCTAAATTGCTTCATAGAATGCTCATGTCCAATCGCCAGAGCATTCATTGCATTCGAACCAGCCTTCAGGGCTTATTTGATCAGATTTTCGTTAACACGGTTAATATTAGATTGCGACATGCCCGTGCAGCGTTCCTTTATCAAGTGGTCAATCATTTAAAAGGGAGAAACGAACACGATATACCGAAGAACCAGACGGATTCCGGGCTCCGCTGGAAGTTCGAAATCATGTATTTGCCGTAAGCTGTTCCCCTGCTGCATAATATCCGATTGTAAACCTGCCAACAGCGATGAAGCCTAAGGCACCTCCAGCCCCGGTAATATCGCTGATAGCGACGATGCTGTGGGCGTGACCTCGTATCTCGCCTTTATCTTTAGCACCTCCAATTGCGACATCAAAGAAGGGCAGTCTCAGTACAATTCTAGCTGAACGTGTGCGAATTCCCCTGTAAGTCTGTTGCCGCGCCATATCTTCCTCTGTCAAATATGAGCTGCCGGCTAATCGATAACTATGCACTTGTTTTGTTAAAACACTTTAAGTAAAATATACTTGTCTGTCAAGGTACTTATCATGCAAGTACTTATCATGCTGACATCGGTTGGAATTAAGTTAAAATAAACTGGGCTTTCATTTAATTTCAACTTAAAGTAGATTGCTACTAGTCACTCTCATGCACCATTATGTTTTGATGTGCATCAGGAATGAATGAAGGTTCGTAGAGCTGAAGGGAATATATAAATATGAGGGCCATGATACTTGCGGGCATTTCCAATATCCGTGAGAAGAGAATGCCATTGCAACTCATCGATATGCCGGAGCCCATACCGGCTGAGAAGGAAATCCTCATTGAGGTTTCCGCCTGTGGAGTCTGCCATACGGAGCTGGATGAAATCGAAGGAAGGACACCACCGCCTGTATTCCCCATTATTTTGGGCCATCAGGTCGTGGGAAGAGTGGTGAGAATGGGGAAAATGGTGACGAAGTTCCGCGCGGGTGAGCGAGTCGGTGTGGGCTGGATATTTTCTGCCTGCGGCCATTGCCGCGCGTGTCTTGAAGGGAATGAGAATGTCTGTGAGGATTTCAGGGCTACGGGTAGGGATGCCAACGGTGGGTATGCCCAGTTCATGACAGTGACGGAGGATTTTGCACATCCGATCCCTGAGATATTTTCTGATGTGGAGGCAGCGCCACTACTGTGCGCTGGCGCCATCGGCTACCGGTCTCTGCGACTCGCCAACCTGAAAAATGGGCAGAATCTGGGTCTTACGGGTTTCGGCGCATCGGCGCATCTGGTTCTTAAGATGGTCCGCCATAAGTATCCGAATTCTGCGGTTTCCGTTTTTGCCCGGAGCGAGAAGGAGCAGGTGTTCGCCCGGGAGCTGGGGGCTGTGTGGGCGGGAAATACCGATGACGAACCGCCGGAAAAACTCCATGCCATAATTGACACCACGCCGGCGTGGAAACCCGTCGTTGAGGCCATGAAGAACCTGGAAAGTGGTGGGAGGCTGGTTGTCAATGCTATCAGGAAAGAAGAAACCGATAAAGATTGCCTCCTGAAACTCAATTACCCGACGCATCTTTGGCTCGAGAAGGAAATCAAGACTGTCGCTAATGTGGCGCGGAGAGACATCAGTGAATTTCTACAACTGGCGGCGGAGATTCCGATAATACCGGAAGTGCAAGAATTTTCATTGGAAGAAGCAAATGAAGCCCTCGTCGAACTCAAGGAGGCGAGGATCCGCGGGGCCAAGGTGCTCCGCACGGACTGACAAGACAAGAGCGTCTAAAATATTTATTCTCTGTCGTTTTGACGGAATAATCATTACGGATTTCATCGATGAGAAATTTCAAGGAAGTTACACCGGGGAAAAAATCGCTGAAAAAATGTTATGTGGCTGCCATGATGTGGTTTATGGGGAGAGCCATTCAAGCCTCGGCTGCGGTAGACAAGTCAGTAAGAAAGGAATTCGTCGACATGCCTGATGAGTTCACCTTTGCGCTCTCTGTTATGCCGAAGGGGCCGCACATGATCATAGCAAAGGATCAGAGGGGGTTTGTGAGATACAGCGGATGGGACCCTGAGGGCAAGAAAATAGACCTGTATATGAAGATCAAAAATATCGAGGCCGCCGTGCTGATCTTTACCTTTCAGGAGAGTACCGTCGTTGCCACAGCGAGGGACCGATTGGTTGTCGATGGTGAAGTGGCACACGCATGTGCAATCGTTCGCATTCTTGATGTTGTCGAGGTCTATCTCCTTCCGAAGATCATAGCAAAGTTAGCGGTGAAGAGGTATCCGGACTGGTCTTTCCGCAGAAAATATCTTGGCCGGGTGCTGATCTATATCCGATGCATATTTGGCTTTTGATGAGGACGCTGATGTATTTGCCGGAGCACTATGAATTTTTCTGTCCCGTGAAAATAAACTCGGGGAACAAGGCGTTGGAACAGCTGCCTTTCGAGCTGGATGCATTAAATGCGAGAAAGCCTCTGGTGATCGTGGGAAAAGATGGCAGTGGAAGGGGCCTAGTTGATGTGATCATAGATGCCTTCAAGGATTCGAATGTCACCATCGGCATCTTCGAAGGCGTGCCATCTGCTCCTGATCTGAAATTGATCAGAGATCTTTTCAACATTTATCGTGGCAGAGGCCATGATGCAATCATTGCCATTGGCGGAGGGCCCGCAGCAGATACGGCAAAGGCGCTGAATATTGCCGTTTCTGGTAAACCGGAAGATATCGAGGGATGTGCTGGAGATGACCATGTCAAAGAACCCCTGAAGCCTCTAATCATCGTGCCAACCTTAGCCGGCACTGGCTATGAAGTGTCCAAATATGCTTTCTTCGATGGCAAGAATTATGCCTCTCATTTCTTGATGCCCAATCTTGTAGTTATTGATCCTCGCATGACTATCCCGGAGGACACGGTAACGACTATCGCCACTGCACTTATTGCCCTCACACACGCTGTGGAGACCTATACAGGCTCCGGCAAGAATCCTCTAGCTGATGCCTACGCTTATACCGCGATTCAACTAATTATGGAAAATCTGGCGAATGTAATTGGAGATCAACAGGATGGGAACGGACGTCTGTCCCTTGCCAATGCCCATGCCATGGCGGGCTGCGCCTTCTCTAACGTGGCTTTGGGTGTTGCTCATAATCTCGGAAAGGTCATGGGCGACATGTGTCACGTGCCTCCGGGGTTGTGTATGGGGATGCTTCTTCCTCGCGTTCTTGAGAAACAGATGTCGGAGGGCGGTTATCATATATCGGACCTACTGCTACCACTGGCGGGGTTCGATGCATATGCAAATATGGTGGAAGATCTGAGGGCCCGAAGAGCAGTCGATATTCTCCATGATTTACTGAAAGGTATATCGGTAGCGAACGGTGGCGCTATTTCTCGGTTATGGAAAGATGCGCAATTATCGGAAGATACTTTGCAGAACATAGCACAAATAGCCGTCGGTAATGGAGCAATCTTCGACATGGAAGGTTGTATGAAAATTTTAAGAGAAGCGAAAGAGGGAAAATAGAAGGAGTCCGCGATGGATATGCCAGGGTACTATGAATTCTGCTGTCGGGTCAAAATCATATCCGGCCATAATGCCCTGGAGAAGATCCCAGGCACCCTTGCTCAGCTAAATGCGGGAAGGCCGATGATCGTCACAGACAAGGGCGTAGTCAGTGCCGGCTTGATTGACATCGTGATTGATGCCATCAGCAGCAGCGTTAACATCGCCGCGATTGCTGACGATGTTCCTCCTGATTCAGACTTGAGGATTGTAAACAGCCTATCAAGGTTGTATCGTGAGAAAGGTTGCGATTCTCTCATTGCCGTAGGCGGCGGTTCTGTCATGGATACGGCCAAGGGAATCAATATAATCGTTTCTGAAAAGGCGGACGATCTGATGCCTTTCAGCGGCGCCAACGCCCTGAAGAGGGCGTTGAGACCCCTGATAGCGATACCAACGACAGCGGGAACAGGCTCCGAAGTCACTGTGGTGGCAGTGATCAAGGATCATGAAAGGCATCTGAAAATGGCCTTCGTTAGCAATTTTCTTATGCCCGATGCTTCTATCGTGGATTCCCGGATGACTCTCACCCTCCCACCAGTTATCACGGCAGCTACAGGCATGGATGCACTTTCGCATGCTGTGGAAGCGTATACCTGTCTCGCGAAGAATCCGCTCAGTGATGCCCATGCCTTAGCGGCCATCAGACTGATCAGAGACAATCTCATTAAGGTGACGGTGAATCCCGGTGATAAAAAGGGACGCCTCGGCATGGCCAGTGCCGCGACCTTGGCAGGCATTGCCTTCGGGAACTCCATGGTCGGCATGGTGCATACCCTTGGCCATTCTGTTGGTTCGGTCTGCGGTGTTCCCCATGGAGCATGTATGGCGATCCTCCTTCCTTATGGGTTGGAGTATAACATGCACAAGAGCGGTCATCTCACGGCGGAGCTGCTGCTGCCCATGGCAGGTGCTCTGGTGTATGCCGCAACTCCGAAGGCAGAGAGGGCCCAAACAGTTATCGCACTCATCCGCCGCATGAATCAAGACCTCTACGAAGCAACAGGCGGAAGACATGCGCGCTTCTTTAAAGAGGCGCTGGGGAGGGATGGAAAAGAAATGGTGCCTAAAGAGAAGCTAACTGCTATTTCTGAAGCAGCCTTAAAAGACGGCTCCATCTATTACAATCCCGAAGACTTGGATTACAACGACTTTCTCATGGTCATGGAAGCGGCTTGGGAAGGAAGACCCCTCGACACAGGGTTGATAAAAAAAGGATAAGACAAAATTAATTATTCCAGAGACGGACGGTCATTTGCCAGTTTACGTCTCTCAATTGGATCAACTGTTTTTCTCTGCTTATGGAGGAGATCAAGGTGCATTTCGGATATATGGGTAAGATCTTGATGGTGCATCTTTCCACGCGTGTTATACGAGAGGAGACTGTTCCAGGCCGTGTTTACGAACAATATCTCTCCGGCATGGGTTTGGCTGCTTGCATTCTCTATGACAGGATTCCTTCCGGCGCCGATCCCCTCGGTCCTGAAAATATCATAGGCTTTGTCTCCGGCCTTCTTACGGGGACGGGTAGTCTCTTCGCAGGAAGATGGATGGTAGTGGGGAAATCACCCCTCACCGGCGGATGGGGGGAGGCAAACTGCGGGGGCAATTTTTCGCCGGCAATCAAGCGCTGTGGCTATGATGGGATTTTTTTCACGGGAAGAAGCGAAAAGCCTGTCTATCTCTATGTCAATGACGACGGGGCAGAGTTACGCGATGCGTCACACCTCTGGGGCGCGGATGCTGTGGAATCAGAGGCGATGCTGATTGCGGAAACAAGTGTCAGTTCACGGATTGCCGTCATTGGTCCTGCGGGAGAGAGGCTTTCACTCATCTCCGGCATATGCAATGACAGGGGAAGAATGGCGGCGCGGTCGGGCCTTGGCGCTGTCATGGGAGCAAAGCGGCTAAAGGCTGTTGTCCTCGACGGCAAAAAAAGAATCGAAGTCCATAACAGGGCTGAGATAAAGAGATTAAGCCAGATGTGCAACCGGTGGGTGCAGTTTCAACCGCCTATTTTTGCCGGGGCCGTGACTGCGTATATAGGTGCCCTCATGAGGATCCTGCCCATGCAGATGGCCATGGATGGGTTGGTTTATAAGATGCTTCTGAAAAAATGGGGCACAGGCAGCATGAATCAGATGTCTGTTGAAATGGGGGATGCGCCGATAAAAAACTGGCGGGGCAGCAATGTGGACTGGGGAATTGAAAAATCGATGTCCGCAAATCCGGATATGATCAAAAAGTATGAAAAGGTGAAGTATCACTGCTATGCTTGTCCTTTGGGTTGTGGCGGCATATGTGTAACAAAGGGGAAATATGGCGAGACACACAAGCCGGAGTATGAAACAGTCCTTTCCTTAGGCGGTCTGTGCATGAATGCAGATATAGACAGCATCTTCCATCTCAATGATATATTGAACAGGGCCGGCATGGATACTATCTCTGCGGGCAGCACAGTGGCATTCGCCATTGAGTGCTATGAGGCAGGCATCCTCACAAAGAAAGAAACGGATGGACTCGAACTGACCTGGGGTAATTCGAATGCAATAGTTGCCCTCATTGAGAAAATGATAAGGCGGGAGGGTGTCGGAGATATGCTGGCAGATGGCTCAAAGGCAGCAGCGTGGAAGATTGGCAAGAAAGCAGAACTATCTGCGATTCATGCCGGTGGCCAGGAGCTCCCCATGCACGATGGCAGGAACGACCCCGGTTATAACGTTCATTACTCCGTGGAAGCTGCACCCGGCAGGCACACTGTGGGCGCCCAGATGTATTATGAGATGTTCCAGCTTTGGAAGGTGGCAAAAGGGCTGCCGCGCGTGAAGCCCCTCTATTTGAAGGGCGGAAAGTACGTAGCGGATGAAGAGAAAGCGGTGACGGCAGCTCTGTGCAGCAAATTTATGAATATCGTCAATTGTGCCGGTCTATGCCTTTTTGGCGTCTTTCTGGGAGCAAAGAGGACACCGGCATTTTCCTGGTTGAATGCGGCAATAGGATGGAACAAGACACCGGAGGAATACCTGGATATCGGGGCGCGAATCCAGACGCTGAAACAAGCCTTCAATATCAAACATGGCATAGATTCAAGGTCGTTTCGCCCGAATGACAGGGTCATCGGGAAACCGGCGCAGACGGAAGGAGCGAACCGGGGAAGAACGGTGGATATAGAAAAATTGATAAGCGATTACAATAGGCAGTTCGGGTGGGATCCTGAGACGGGAAGACCGACGGAAGAGAGTATCGACCGTTTAAAACTCCGCGGCGAAGAACATGGCATATAGGATTGCGGATAGGTGCAATGGGTGCGGCGCATGCAGCAGGTTATGCCCGGTTGATGCAATAACGGGAGATAAGAATGCGCTTCATGTCATTGCTGCTGAGCGGTGCATTGAATGCGGCGCCTGCGGACGCATCTGTCCGCAGGCGGCGGTGAAGGACCCCTTTGGGATTTTCTCTCCACCGGTAAAAAGATCTCTGTGGGAAAAACCGCGGTTCGATAATATAACCTGCATGTCCTGCAGGATCTGCATCGATGCCTGCCCGGTTCACTGTCTTAACCTGTCCGAAGCGGCAAAGCACAATAATCTCCATGGACTCCCTTACCTGGCGAATGAAAAGGCCTGCATCGGATGCGGCTTTTGTGCCCGGGAATGTCCCGTTGAAGCTATCGCCATGACCATATCTTAATCACAATAGGTTCTCACGGAACGATGTGTTTGCCAAGATAATGATAATGGTTTAATATTATAACATATAATCATAGAGTGATGAGAAAGGAGGTCATATATGCAGTCACCAATTAAGATATTTACACTGAGTACGTGCAGCCACTGCAAATCGGCAAAGAAATTGCTCGATGAGTGTCATGTTAAATACGAATTCACGGATGTGGATTTGCTTTCTAACGAGGAGAAGAAGATCATTATAGAGGACGTCAGAAAATTAAATCCGCAATGTACATTTCCCACGATTGTCATCGGAGACAAAGTCATTGTGGGATTTGATGAGACGAAGATCAGAAAGGCACTGGGGCTATAATGGAAGCCGAACAGCTTTATGAGATGTTGAGGAAAATGCAGGAACCCAAGGGCTATCTTTTTAGCAGTGATAAGGATTGGGTGCTTGATATTTTAAGAGGACTCCTCAAAAACAAGGAGCGTTACGGCTACATGTCATGTCCCTGCCGCCTGGCATCGGTGGATCGAGAAAAAGACAAAGACATTATATGTCCCTGTGTCTATCGTGCGGCAGATATAGAAGAATACGGAAGCTGCTACTGCAATCTCTATGTCTCGAAGGAATGGAACGAAGATAAGATTCCACACGTATATGTGCCGGAAAGGCGACCTCCGGAGAAAAACGCTATTCTATAGGTTGGGCATCTCCGATTTTCAAGGAAGATGATAGTTGAGGGATTGGTCGCTGCCTGATCTGCAGAAGCGACAAAAAAGGTTGAACTTTAATTTTTATTTTGGTATGTGACTCCTAAGTACTTGCCTGGTTAGCGGTTCTGTGGGAGCCGTGAGGAAAGAACTATGAGCGGATTGTCTTTGGATACCCCGTTTTTTTAGAGGACGGGGTTTTTTATTTTTTCAAGAGTCATCAGCGATCGTGTAAAGTGAGGTGATGCCCTGATATCGTATGGAGTTCTGTTTTGTCATTTCTCACTTTTTTTGTAGGTATCTTATGTAAATGAGTATTTCTATCGGTGATACTTTAGGAATGCGTTTTTGTGAAAGGAGAATAAAAAATGGCAGAAAATAAAAATGCGGACGCCGGCAAGCAGCAAGAAGGGCTTCTTGAGCGCTTCGGCTTGGGGCTGGCGACGTGGAGCGAAAAATGGTTTCCCGATGCATGGGTATTTGCCCTTGTTGGCATTGTTATCGTTTATGTCTTTGGTCTTCTCATCGGTGAAAGCCCGGTCAAACTAGCGACCGAGGGCGGCAAGGCATTCTGGGTCCTGATACCCTTTACCATGCAGATGGCGTTCATTATCATCGGCGGATATGTGCTTGCCTCGACTCCCGCCGTTTACTGGCTGATCCAGAAGGTGGCCACAATCCCCAAGACGGGAAGGGGAGCCATCGCCTTTGTTGCCTTCTTGTCTCTGGTGACCTCCCTGATCTCCTGGGGGTTAAGCCTAATCTTCAGCGGCCTTTTGGTACGCGAATTGACGAGAAGGGTTAAGGGAATGGACTACAGGGCAGCGGGGGCCGCAGCCTACCTCGGGTTGGGCGCCATCTGGGCCCTCGGTCTTTCCTCCTCGGCGCCCCTCATGATGGCCACAAAGGGGGCCATTCCGCCTAAACTCTTTGAGATCAGCGGTCTGCTCCCCCTGACTCAGACACTTTTCATCTGGCCGAATTTCTGGATGATAGTCGCTCTCATTGCGGTTTCGGTACCCATTGCCTACTTCTCAGCTCCGAAACCCGATCGCGCCAAGACAGTGGATTACTTCAACCTGAAATTTGAACAGATCGATACGAGCATCGAGGCGCGGCAGAAACCGGGAGAGTGGCTTGAATACAGCCCTCTGATGATCATCCTCGTGGGAGGTCTTCTTTGTTGGTACCTGATAGACCTCTTCAGCAAAGATCCCAGGGGGCCCATCGCGGCTCTGGATCTCAATAACTACAACCTGATTTTCATCACCGTCGGTATGCTCCTGCACTGGCGCCCGAAACGGTTCCTCAAGGCCGTGGCCCAGTCGGTTCCCGCAACGGGCGGCGTTCTGATCCAGTTTCCCTTCTATGCAGTTATCTTCGGGATGATCGTCGGTACGGGGATCAACAAGTGGTTGGCCGACCTCTTTTACAGCATCACTACCCAGGGAACATACCCACTCTTAGTGGCGGCTTATTCGGCAATCTTGGGTGTTTTTATTCCCTCAGGCGGAAGCAAGTGGGTCATCGAGGCGCCTTATGTCCTGCAGGCGGCAATCCAGCATCAAGTGAACCTTGGATGGGTGGTGGTGATCTACAATGCAGCCGAAGCCCTGCCGAACCTGTTGAACCCCTTCTGGATGCTGCCGCTTCTTGGGCTGCTCCATATGAAGGCCCGGGACCTTGTTGGCTATTCAGTGCTCCAGATGTTTGTACACATACCGCTCGTCTTCTTCCTCTGCTGGTTGTTCGCCCAGTATATACCCTTCATTCCTCCCTTGAAGTGACAGGGCGTAATTATATCTGTAATAAAAAAGGGCGCTTGCCATAAAAGCAGCGCCCTTTTCATTATCAGCCGATAGATTAAATGAGAATTCGGCTTTGTTTTATTTACCGCTCTTGAAGTCGTCCCTCATGAGTTCTCTCGCGATGATCATCCTTCTTATCTCGGACGTACCGGCTCCGATCTCCCAGAGTTTCTGATCCAGGAAATGCCTTGTAACCGGGTATTCCGTGCAGTAGCCGTAGCCGCCGAATACCTGGATGGCATCGAGACCGATCTTTGTTCCCATCTCACCGCAGAAGAGAAGAGACGCGGCTGCCATGCGGTCAAGGTCCGTGCCCTTTCCTCCGACCTTGTTTTCCAGGGTATCGCAATATGCTGCCGCGCTGTATGCCATCCACTTGGAGGCCAGGTAGCCGGTGTACATGTTGGCGATCTTTTCCTGGATGGCCTGATAGGAAATAATAGGCTTGCCGAACTGTACCCTTTCCTTCGCATACTTTAGGCTGAGTTCAAGACAGCTTCTCTGGCTGCCGAGGGTGCAGCCGGAGAGGGTGATTCTTTCCGTGCAGAGGCCGCTCGTGAGAACGGCAACGCCTTTATTCAAGCCGCCGATGAGGTTTTCTGCCGGCAGTTCGACATCTTCAAAGGTGATCAAAGCCGTGGGGGACGTTCTCATACCCCATTTCTTGATCTTCTCCCTCGTAACACCCTTGACCTTATCGAACTCGAAGAAGAAAGCGGAAATACCCTTCGGGCCCGCGGCCGGGTCTGTCTTCGCGTAAAATGTCATGAAGTCCGCGACAGGACCGTTGGTGATGAATATCTTGCTGCCGTTGATAATGTACTTGTCTCCCTTTTTCTCCGCCTTTGTCGCCATGCTCATGGCGTCAGAACCGGCATTCGGTTCGGTGATCCCGAGGCATCCGACCCACTCGCCTGTGCAGGACTTGGGAAGGACATACATCTTCTGTTTTTCCGATGCGTTGCGCCGGAAGTTGTCGAAGCAGAGGGTCTGGCTCGCGCCGACAGTCATGGACAGGGCGTTGCTTACGCGCGCGATCGTCTCATAAACGAGGAGCGTCTCTACGTATCCCAGAGCGGTACCGCCATATTTTTCCTCAAATACGATTCCGTTGACACCCATGTTTCCCAGCTCCTTGAAAAGCGTCGGTGGCATCTCGTCGACTTCATATAGATGCTCCATCTGCGGCTCCAGCCAGCTAACTGCCCACTTGTAAACGCTGTCCTCCAACATCTTTTGTTCATCTGTAAAATTAAAATCTAACGCCATACACAAATACCTCCTGATAAATTGAGTTTTATTTAATCAGCTGTCGAAGCCGCACAAGGAAGTTTAAACTGACTGGCTTTGGCAACTTAACTCGAAAAGCCCGGACTGCCCGGGCTTTTCGAGTCATATAACGCGAAACAAACTATTTTGCTATCTGATAACCATCACTCCAATCGAATCCTGACGTTTCACCGTGCAAGGCCATCTTGTAGTTCCGTCTGTCTGCATAGGAAGGATACCGCCTGGTTTTGCCCTCAACCGGCATCATGGACACGGGGAATTTCGGGGCAAGGAGACCGTTTTCTTTGGCTGCCTTTTCCAGCATCTCCCGGTCATCGGGGTGGGCAATGGAGATCAACGCTGTTGCCCTTTCATATCCAGATAGGCCGCGCAGGTTCACGATGCCGTACTCGGTACACACGTAATTTGATAACTGAGCCGGAACATCCACCGACGATCCCTCAGGCAGGAAGGGAACGATCCTCGATGTGCCGTGTTTGCTTCGTGCCGTCATGGAAGCGACGCCGCGTCCGCCTTTAGACTGGGCGCAGAAGGAGACAAAATGGAAGTAGCCGCCGGAGCTCGAGATCGGACGTTTTTCGTAGAAACCGGCGCACTGCTGGCCGAGGAGGTCGACAGCCACGCAGTTATTAATGGCGATCATGTTGTCGAGCCTCGTGAGATTTTGCAGGTTATTGGTGTAACTGATATCGTAGGCAGCGAGCTCCTGGTTCCGGTGGACTGTGTCATAGTACCACTTTACATCAACGGGGAATGCAAAGGTGTAGACGCTCTTGCCGCGGTCTGCGGGGAGGGTCTTGTATTTGTTGGTCACCTGGCCCGATTCGATGAGCTTGATAAGACCGGCATTGAGCATCTCCGTGTGGATGCCGAGATCCTTGAGTCCTGCATCGGTCATAGCACTTACACACGCGGAGGGAAGAGAACCGATACCGAGCTGGATGATATCTCTATCCTTCATGATGGTCATGATATGTTTGGCAATAGCCTCTTCCTCGGGTTTTGCCTTGATGGCCTTTTCATTGATCTGGGGCCATTTTAATTTCTCGCAATCCACTTCGACCCAGAAGTCAATATCATCAATATTAATGGTGTTAAAGCGGCCGCCCTCGGCCCATGGATAGTCTGAACGGACTTCGATTACTATCTTTTTTGCGCACTGGCTGAAGATATTGGCGTTGTTCGTGCCATAAGCGAAGTTGGCAAAGCCGTGCTCGTCAAAGGGCGATGCCGCATTCCACCACCAGTCATATCCGCGGTTTGCCTTTACCGCATTGGCGAAACGATAATGGGCGAACCACATGCCCATGGCCCATCCCCAGTGCGCCCAGTCGGTAACGTTGTTGGTATCTCTTGCCTTCCGGTTCCATGGGAAGAAGAAATACTCATGGAAGCAGTGATATTGTTGCATGGGGTCGACCGCCTGAAATTCAGGGTGGGGGAAAAAATTAGCGTAATTCCAAAGCTCAATGTCCTTTAATTTTGGACCGATCCTCTTTGCCAACTCCTTCATGCACTCCGTTGAATCACCTCCAACCGAACCTGGCTGGATCCAGCTTCCGGACTTGACCATATCCAAAATCTGCTGGGGTGTTCTCTTTTTGTCACGCATTTTTTGTTGAACCGGTGTTGTCATCTTGACTCCCTCCTTAAGGTAATTAAATTTCGACATTCAGCCGAATTAATTCAGCCACTCTTAAGCGGTATAAAGATTTACAATACTACTTACCCCTATAAATCTATCTGAAAAGAAATTACCGGGTATAGCCTAATCTTGTAGCGGGTAGAAGATATGCCGAGGGTCTACTCCGTATGTCGCACAGCTCATGGAACGTTTGTACATAGCAGAAACTTTAAGGTGTAAAGGATTTGATAATAAGCAGAAACAGTATTTTCTATCTGTCACCGATATGAACCCTTTGAGATGTTCTCAGTTTCCGTCTGTTGCCAACGCCAAGGCATATCTCATATAGTTGCTGACTTTGCAAGCATTAATAAAGATTCTCAAATAGCACGAGACGACAAGACTGTGCCCGATATGCTACCGACGGGCGCATGTCACAAGCCCCCCTTATGGGTGTATGTATCATGCATAGTCTTGTATGGAAAAAAATTAGGAAAGGCAATATTAAAAGGTTTATAATTAATATTTAGAAAAAACTAATAATTACAAATTAGATGGACTAGCCATCTCAAATAATATCTCCATTATTAAAGAGGAAAAGAGAATTTATCTATTAAGAGTCTTATTCCTCGAAGAAAGCAAATTTGTTTTTAATAAAAGAAAATACTTTTGTCTCAGCAGAGTTAGAGGGTAATCGGGTTCAACTTGCATGGCTGGCTTTAGAGATCTTTAGAGATAATAACATTGACTTCCTTGACAAATTGGGGGGAATTTTTTCTTGCGAAAATTGAACTGTTATAATTAGGATATCTTGCCTTGATTGCTCCTCATCTGAAATTAATTTTATCTAAATATTAATTATAAACCTTTTAATATTGCTTTCCCTTGCTGTTTGATACAATAGACGCAGTTATAAATTTTCGACAATTACTTCTGAGCCATAAGAAAAAGGAAAAAACTAATAGAGCATTTTATTTTAAATATATATCCATTTTTTCAGCATTTTTATCTTGTTGGTCAGTAGAAGATAAGAAACCAGTGTGACGAAAAGCAAATCTTATTGCTTATTGCTTAAATTGAGTAACACTGACAGCGCAGTAGTCTAAGCGGCCGATTTCGGCAGACGCAGTTTATACATCATTTAACAGAGCGATCCTCCCCATTATCCATGTGGGGCAGGCGCTGAGAATAATCAGAAGGAGGTAGGGTCCAGTGGAATCGATTGAACAAGGGATTGGAAAAATATTTACAGATCCTGATCCGGATAAGGCGCGTGCTTTCTTCCGCACTAAGAGCCGCAAGCTGGAATCCAAAGTGATGTCTGTAAAAGAAGCCGTAGAGAAGTTTGTTCATGATGGCGATTATCTGACTCTCGGTGGTTTTGGGGCAAACAGGGTACCGATAGCGGTTGCGCACGAAATCGTGAGGCAGGGAAGGAAGAATATGGGATTTGCGGGCCATACATCCACCCATGATTTCCAGATACTTTGTGCTGGTGAAGTGTTCAACAAGCTGGATGTAGCCTATATCGTCGGCCTGGAAGCCCGCGGCTTATCCCCCAATGCGAGGCGCTACATGGAGAGCGGCAAGGTGGAGGTGAGTGAATGGACCAATTATTCGCTGTCCGTTCGTTTCAAGGCGGCGGCAGCAGGCGTTTCCTACTACCCTGCAAGAAATATCATGGGGACAGATACGTTCAAATATAGTGGCGCAAAAACCATTCAATGCCCGTTTACGGGCACGAAGTATGTCGCACTGCCTGCCCTCTATCCAGATGTGTCAGCGCTTCATGTCCATGAGTCGGATATATACGGCAATTGCCGCGCAAGAGGCATCACCGTTTCTGATTTCGACGTGGCAAGGGCTTCCAAGCACCTGATTATTACGTGTGAAAGGCTGATTTCCAATGATGAGATACGTAGAGATCCGAGCTATACCGTTATTCCTTATTGGTGTGTTGATGCCGTATGTGAGGTCCCTTACGGCAGTTATCCCGGGAATATGTATGCAGAATATTTCTCCGACGAGGAACATTTAAGAGAGTGGATGAAGACGGAAGAGGATCCGGTCGAGTTCAAGAAATTCATAGAAAAGAACATTTACAGCTGCAAGAATCATTTTGAATATATCGAAAAGAACGGCGGCATAGACAAAATGCTGAAACTTAGAGACAAAGAATTCATGTTTGTCAAAGCGAGAGATTAGAGAGGAGGATAAACGGTATGGCTGATTATAATACCATGGAACTAATGATATGCACCGCTGCAAGAGAACTGGAAGACGGGGCTTCTATTGTCGTTGGAACCGGAGCTCCCAATGCGGCAGCGATGCTCGCGCAGAAGGCCCACTCACCAAACCTGGTAATCCTTTTTGAGGCCGGTGGCGCGGCACCCTTGATCCCTGAAATGCCAATATCCGTGGGAGATTCCAGAACGACTTGGAAGGCCTTGATGGCGAGCGGCATGTGTGAAATTATGGAAACGTGTTGTCGCGGCATGATTGATTATACCTTCCTCGGTGGTGCGCAGATTGATATGTACGGAAATTTGAATTCCACGAGAATTGGTCCTGACCATCAGAAACCGAAGGTTCGATTTCCGGGGAGTGGTGGTGCCAATGACCTTGCCTCATTTTGTTGGAGAATGCTCGTAATGACACCCCAGGATACCAAGAGATTTGCTGAAAAATGTCAATTTATTACAACGCCTGGCTGGCTGACAGGCGGTGATTCACGGGCGAAGTCAGGGCTTCCACTGGGGGCCGGACCATACAAGATCATTACAAATATGGCGGTTATGGACTTTGAACCAGAATCAAAAAGAATGCGGATCATAGGAGTAAACCCCGGTTACTCTGAGAAAGATGTTCAGGCTAATTGCGGGTTTGAACTTCTGAAGGCGAAGAAGATTGTGGAAAACAAACCTCCGACGGCGAAGGAGCTATCAATCCTGAGGGAGGAGATAGATCCTTATCGCTACGTTATCGGAAGGTAGTTTTCTCTAAAGTATTAAAGCTCGCGGGGTGACATTCAACCCTGGTGAGTAGAGGAGGATAATAATGGTGGAAGAAATGAAGGAAGGTATGGCAGGGGACGACAACAACCTGAAGCATTGGGAGGAACAGGATTCTGTCCTCGTGAATCACCGTGATGAGGCGTACAACATTGGTGGTGAGGAGCAGCTCAAGCGTCTTGCCAAACAGGGCAAAAAACCAATGCGTGAGCTCGTTTCGATGTTGATTGATCCTGGTACGGAGTTCTTTGAGCTTGGCCTCGATGCGGGCTACAACATCGGAAAGATAAAACTTTATGGGGGAGAAATCTACGAGTCGGAGAAAAGAGGCCACATCCCAGGCGGCGGACTAGTTACCGGCGTAGGTGTTATTCATGGAAAGGATTGCATGATCTTTGCCAATGAAAACCGCTACGCGGCAGGAACCTATTTCCCGATCACTCTAAAAAAGCATATGAGGGCCCAGGCGATTGCCGAACGCCTACGATTACCCTGTGTCTATATTGCCGACTCAGGTGGCATCAACCTTCCCTTGCAACTGGGCTGTTTTGCTGACGATGGGCACTTTGGCAGCATGTTCTACAACATGTGCCGAATGTCCGCCATGGGAATCAAACAATACACACTGTCCACCGGCGGAAACACGGCGGGCGGTGCCTATATCGTTTATCTCGCTTCTGAATCAATCATGATAGAGAAACTGGCCTTTGCCTTCCTGGCAGGTCCCCCTATGGTGAAGTCCGCTATCGGTGAGACCGTGTCCATGGAAGACTTGGGAGGCGCCTATGTTCACACCCAGCACTCCGGAGGTTGTGACCATTTCGTGACATCACAGGCAGAGGGGATCCAGAAGCTGCGCGATATCATTGAGTTTGAACCGTCCCAGACGCTTCACTGCGATCGCATACAAACCTTGGAACCAAGATATGACTACAGGGACATGATGCGCTCCACCCCCATCAATACATATAATGCAATCAATATCAGAGACACTCTCAAGTGTCTTGCTGATGACAGCTATTTCCATGAGTACAAACCGACGTATGGTCTCAACCGAGGTGAGAGTATCGTTGCCGGCAAGATGTGGTTGAAAGGCATGCCCGTAGGCGTCATTGCTTCCAATGGGACTGGCGTTATTTATATCGAAGCGGCAAGAAAGGCAACAGAGTGGATGATCCGTTGCGGCAACTCGAAGTTGCCGATTATCTTCCTCCAGGGATCTCCCGGCTACATGGTCGGGAAGGCTGAGGAATGGGGAGGCATTGGGAAATACGGGTCCGACATGGTCCGTACGTGCAGTGTGCTGAACGTCCCGAAAATCCAGTATGTTATTGGTCCAGATCACGGAGCGGCAAACTATGGCATGTGTGGGAGGGCCTTCAGGCCGGTGTTCTGCTTTACAAATATGAGAGGCCGCACTACTGTTATGTCCGGCCGCACAGCTGGATTCATCGTGGAGAGCGTCCGCAGGAAGAACATCGTCGACAAAGGACAAACGGTTAACGAGGAAGAAATGGCCAAATTCCGCCAGATGATGATAGATCGTTATGATAACGAAGGACATCCATTCCTGACGGGTTCGCTATTGTTCCATGACGGTGTAATCACTTACAGCGAAACGCGCGAAAAGCTGGGCAGATCATTGGAACTTTGTTATCGCGCACCTATAGACAAGTCAGACTGGGGTGATCTCAAGGTTTAATCCCGGTTGAAGAGTGAAAGAAGGAGGAGTATTTCTATGGCAGATATACTGTTAAAAGAAAGGACTGATGAGGGCATCCTTATTCTCACACTGAATCGTCCTGAGGCAATGAACTGTTTTAACTTTGATCTATTGGCAGTGCTGGCTGACACCATACGGGAAGCAAATTTTGACATGGGTCTCCGCTGTATCATCATTACCGGCTCCAAGGCGGGAGACGATCCCAAAAAGTGGTCGTTCTCTACAGGCGCAGACCTAAAGGAAAGGAGGACGCTGTCAGATGACCAGGTTCGCCGCTTCATCTTCACCATACGCAATACCTTCACGGCCGTAGAGCAGGTCCGTGTTCCCGTGATTGCCGCCATAAACGGCTTTGCTTTTGGCGGCGGTACGGAACTCGCCCTTGCCTCTGACATCCGTATCTGCTCGTCCAATGTCCTGATGGGATTAACCGAAACCTCTCTGGCGATTATCCCCGGCGCCGGCGGAACTCAAAGACTGACCAGGATTGTCGGTGTGGCGAAAGCCAAGGAGCTGGTCTTCACGGCGAGAAGAATAAATGCGGAAACGGCTCTACATATCGGTCTTGTCACCAGGGTTGTGGAACCCGATAAGCTCATGGAAGCCGCGCTCGAACTGGCGAGAGAGATCGCCAAAAACGGCCCTATCGGCGTTGCCCAGGCGAAGTTCGCCATTAACTATGGCTCCGAGGCAAGCCTCGGAGTGGCACTCCCGCTTGAGTCCAAGGCTTATGAGGTCACAATTCCGACGAAGGATCGACTGGAGGCGCTGGCGGCTTTTGCGGAGAAACGTAAACCAGTATTCAAGGGGGAATAACACTCTTTCTCCTGGATATACGTTGAACTTAATAAATAATAAAATTGAGGAGGTCATTATTGTTCTATGACGGAATATGATTATTGGAAAATCTTTCCCAAAATGCCAAAGAAGGTAGCCATCGGAGACATAACCGTGCGCGATGGTTTCCAGCACGAAGAAAAATTCATATCCACTAACGCCAAGATCTTTTACGCCCAGGAGATGATACTGGCCGGTGCAAAGGAGATTGAGGTTACTAACCTGGGAAACCCGGCAGGCATTCCCCAGTTCAGGGATGCGGAACAGGTCCTTACAGCCCTCAGGAGTGATGCGTTCAAGAAACGCTGTGAGAGGGCGGGGGTCAAATACGATGAGCTCGTCATGACTGCTGTAACGATCCGCGAACCGGCTGTCGATACGGCCATCGAGCTAAGGAAAAAAGGGATAGGTCCGGACCGTATCCTGATGATGGTCTCCACCGATCCTGAGCACCATTTTGCTAACTCCGGAACGACTCTGACCCAGTACTGGAAAGAGGCAGAGCGCTGCATCAAGAAGGCCGCCGACCATGGCATGAAAATGTGCGGCACCGTGAGCACCATTTGGGGAAGTCCCATTACCGGCGCCACAAAACTGGAGGATGCCGTGGAATTCACAAAGCGCTTTTTGTCTATTGGTGCGCATGACATCGAACACGCCGACCATGACGGCTCCGCTTCCGCGGCTCAGGTCTACCGTTATTTCTCCATGGTGCTCGATGCCATGCCGAATCCTGAAGCCCATCTCTGCCATCTCCATGAAACGAAGCGTGTCGCCTCGGCTTCGATCCTTGCGGCCCTTCAGGCCGGCATCACCCGCTTTGAAGGAACCCTGGGTGGTTTGGGCGGACAGCCTGCAAATTTCCTCGATGACTGTCCCGTAAGAGGAACGGGCGAATACTATTACGATCCCAGGTATGTGGGTCTCATTACCATGGAGGATCTCCTGGTGATGATTGATGAGCTGGGTATCGAGCACGGCTACAATGTGGACCGTGTGCTCTCGCTCGGAAGGAAGATGGAAAAAACGATCGGACGGAGGCTCCGTTCTGAGGCCGTTATCAATGGTCGGACATTGAAAGAAGGGCATCCGGAACATGCCCGTCCCGGTCTTGCCAAACTCATCCAGAAATTGGGTGAAAAACCCGGCCAGCTGGTGCCGCCCGAATGGTCTCCCAAAGCTGTTCTAGGTGAAAAATGGGGACCCACAGCCTGGAAGAAATAGAATCATGATGTCTAACGCAGGGGGAGGAGTTATTCTCCCCCTGTTTCTTTTTGCATGTCGGATAAGCTTATGCAAAACCGCCTCCCGCGAAAGATTCAAATCCACGAAGTTGTCCTTAGAGACGGCATCCAGAACGAGAAGAAGCTCGTATCCACCAATCAGAAAGTGAAGCTCATCGATGCATTGACCGATTGCGGAGTACGGCGCATCGAGGTGTCGTCCTTTGTCAATCCGCGCTTGGTTCCTCAGATGGCGGATGCAGAAAAGCTCTGGAGCATGGTCATGGGAAGGAAAGGCGTCGTCTATGCGGCGCTGATCTTAAACAAGAAGGGCCTGGAACGCGCCATGCGATGCGGAGTTCAGCACGTGGGCGTCTATGTGTCTGCAAGCGAAACGCACAGCAGAAAAAACAGCAATGTGTCCATTGCGGAGGCGATGAAGGAAGCCGAGCTGCTCATGGGGAAGGCGCACGTTGCGGGTATGGAAGTGCGGGGGGGAGTGATGAACGCCTTCGGCTGTGCCTACGAGGGAAAAGTTCCTCAAGCTAAAGTTATAAAGCTCGTGAAGGGTCTCCTGAAAAAAGAACCGGACGAAATATGTCTTGCTGATACGTCGGGCATGGCTAATCCATCGCAAGTGAGAAAGCTCGTGCAGCGTGTGCGGAGGATTGCAGGGGATGTGCCGCTTTCCCTGCATCTTCACAATACACGCGGCCTGGGGCTCGCTAATGTCTGGGCGGCAATTAACGAGGGGGTTTCCATTTTCGATACGTCTCTCGGAGGGCTAGGGGGATGCCCTTTCATCAATGGCGCCAGAGGAAACATCGCCACGGAAGACACCGTCAATATGCTCCATGAGATGGGTGTAAAAACGGGCATTAATCTGGACATGCTCATCGAAGCGAGCTTGCAGTTTGAACGGTACTTGGGGCAGATATTCCCTGCCACGGTGTCCCATCTAACACGGTCACATTCTTGACACCCCAAATATATTCTTAGAACAAAATCTATCTGATGCCATTACGAGTGAATAAAGTGAGCGTGGTGATCTTTTCATTTGTTAATGCAGCAAAAGATTTTCACTTGTTGAAATGAGAACGAAAATGTTTCAAAACTCTTAATTCGTCATACTTTGAAATCCACTGCCAGAATGTTCTCACAAATCTCCTTCACTTTCGCGAGAACGGGACGATGATCAGGATGCGGTTGATAACGCTTCAGCGCCTCCAGGTCTTCGAATGCGGAAACAAGAGCGAAATCGTATGATCTTTCGGAACGTACGATATCACGGCCGAATTGGTACTCTTTGATTTCTGGGACACTTCCCGGCAACTTTGCCATGGCCTTCTCCAGATCCTCTATATCTTTTTCGGTAACACCTGCTTTGAATTTCATGAAGACGACATGCTTGATCATAATTTTGCTCCTTTCTGCGCTGCCTAATAAAAGCAACTTCCCTGAATGAATTATTTTACAGGGCCTAAAACAATTAACCATGAACCATATGAAAAAAGTTTATCATAATTAAACTTAGAATACCATCGGGTTTCACTCCGTGTTGAAGAAGATCCTTCTTCAGAGCACCCATGTCTTGTTTATTAATGGTTGAAATATCTTATGGATGAGCTCAATTGAAAATCAACAGGGGAGGTAGGAACTGACAAAATTTTCCTTTGTCAGTTTTCCGGAATTAACCGGTGGAAGAATTTTACAGGCTACACTACAAAGAAGCGACCGTTGGTTTAGAATCAAAGCAGAGATTACCATTTGAAATGTTCTTGATGCTATGATTCAGGACAAATCTTGTCTTTTCCGTTCTTCTTCGCCTGGTACATCAATTGGTCAACCCGGTGAACAAAGGCCTTCGTGTCTTCCTGCGGCTTATACTGCGCAAGCCCAATACTCACCGTAATATAGATGTTTTTACCCGTCACCGGGGAAAAAATCTCCTTCTTGAGTTCTGCTCTGATTCTTTCCGCAATAACGACGCCATCATCGCTTGTTGTCATGGGCAGGAGAATGGTGAATTCCTCACCACCATAACGATAAGCGGAATCAGTCTGGCGTAGGCATCTTTTTACCACCTGGCCGACTCGCCATAATACTTGGTCTCCCTCTATATGACCGTAATTGTCATTGAATGCCTTGAAACCGTCAATATCGAAAAGGAGAAGTGTCAGTGGGTGTCCATAGCGGTTTACTCGATCGATCTCCATTTGTAGCTGATTATAAAAATACCTGGAATTGTAAAGATTGGTTAGGTTATCAGTAATACTGAGTTCAAGGTACTTTTTTTCGCTCTCCTCCAGCGCCTCCTCCGCCCGCTTGCGGTCGGTGATATTCGATATCAATCCGTCGTAGGCCACTAGGCGACGGTGTTCATCATAGTGCGGCACAGGTGTATTCCGTACCCAGCGGACAGAACCATCCCGATGGACGATACGGTGTTCTAGTGCCGCTGTCGTTTCGCCGGTGATCACCCGGGCGGCATGCTCCGTCACGATGTCCCTATCCTGGGCATAGATCATGCGATGCCAGAGATACGGATCGGTCTGGTAATCTTCAGTTGTATAGCCGGTCACTGCCGCGCAGCCCAATCCGTGCGTTGTGGCTACGGGACGCCCGTCTTCGACCTGCACCGTATAAATATAATCTGTAACCGATTCGAGAAGCCGTTTGTAGCGGCCTTCGCTCTCCCTCAGCGCCTCCTCCACCCGCATTCGCTCGACTTCGGATTTTTCGAGTTCCTGGATTCTTTGCCTTAAGAAGGAATTGTCTTCGATTAGTTTTTGATATATCACTTGGTCATTCATTTGGCACCCCTTATCAACTGGATGACCTCCTCGGCAGTGAACGGACCTTGCGTTATCTCGGAAGCCATTGCCATACCGTCGTCACGCCATTGCGCGATTTCGTTTACCTTCAACTTCGCGAAGGCCAGTGGTTCACCCTCCGCTCTCTACCGGAAACGTTTCGCCTCATAGCGATAAAACTAGATGCCGCCAGCCAGTACCATGGCGGTCGTTGTGGTAAAAGTTAGTGGAAGCCAAACGTGGAGGCGATAAAGTCATCGATTTACGTATAATTAATTCTGTCATGGTTAATCCTGTGAGCGCATTCCCGGCATAGCAGAAATATCTTTTGTTTTTTCAAGTCTTCATCCACATCCACAACGAGACTCGAATGAATGTGAGTCCAGCACATTTGCTGCTCAAATGTTTCTGCAGAATATAATATGTTATCGCATGCGCTACATCTAGGTTTTGGCCAGGACAGAAGGGGCCAATCAACCTTGAATTCCTTTAACTTGTATTTTTCTAGAATTTTGATTATAGCATCTTCTGAAATATTTCTAAAAAGTTCTATGCTCCCTCGATCTAAAACAGGATCTCCTCCCAGCTTAAGACATCCCTTCATAATTCGTCCAACCTTACAGGTATCTTTTTGTTACCACTTCCTATAATGGAGAATATAATGCCCATGCACCTAAAGTAAAGTATTTTAACATTCTTTCTTCGTTCAAACCAGATTCCTGTGATCGTTTATAATCACTTAACGTAATTATATCTATCTGGTGATCGATTATAGTTTTTAATACTATATTTTGATAAATCTTGAAATTGAGCATTTCAAAGAAGGAGAAAACAAACCACTGAAATATACATGTCTGATCTAAGCATCTTTATTCTGTTGCAATAAATGAATGGAGTAATCGACAAAAACAGATACTATTCTAAGAACCACCTCGCCAATTTTCTAACACTTGGTTTACTTTAGCCGAAATGATTCTTCTGGCATCATATCGCTCAATTCCACGCATGAGAAGTTCATCATATTGTGTTTCCGCATGTCGGACATGTGCTGCCACAGCAAGGGTTATAGCTTCCTCATCGAATCTTTTTGCTTCTCTCGAACGCCCGATTCTCCCGCTGTGCTTCAGACAGGCATGCTCTGCAATTTTAACCTCCAGACCGGACGGAATGTAAGGATAGTATCGTTTTATCTGTTTACCATATTCTCTCACATATTCTTTATTCATAAGGGCGCGTCTTTCTGTCTCGCGGATTCTCCTTCGCTCTCTAATCTCCGCATCAGCTAGGCACTGCACCTCCGCCTGTACCAATGCACTCTCCTCAATTAACAAGCCTTTTCTCTCATATCGTTTCCGTGCCTTTGACCATTTTAAAACAACCGCATGTAATTTAGAGTGCTTCTTAGATCTCCTGGTTAACGCCATATCGCCTGTTGGCAAGAATAGCAGATGGTCCAAGTCTGCACAGTCCAGACATAAAACCCCTTTATCTTTTGCAAGGGTAATCCATGCTTTTGAAATAAGTTTTTCACCACACTCAGAACATGTTGATTCTCTGGATGTGATAAAGACTAATATGTCGCTGTCACTTGTTTTCATTATTTCTTTATCTTCGTCTTTGCTACCATTTCTCACCCATTATTGCAATCGGCTGTATGTTTCGTCGATGCATATCTGCAGCTTTACGGGATCCGTGATCACCGATTTAAATGTTGTATGATCGGTAAAAATTAAAGATCCAACATTGCAGGAAGCAAAGAGATAATAAGTCTCTTTCGTAATGGCTTATATAGCTGACATTTAGGCCTGATCATAGCTAACGGATCTTCACCATCCAATTTCTATTTCATTAAATGTCATTTAACGCTTCTTTAAATGACCTCCTCTTTTTAGGTATCTGAAGCGCTGTCCAAAAATCATTTCAATCGATAATAGCTTAGTATAATCAGGATTTTATAAAATTTATCCCCTGAGCTCGCAAAGTTGGCACGGCTAATGCGGTAATACACGTCAAAACAAATTAACTGCAAAGGAGAAAACAGATCATGAAAAAGACACTTAAAACATTAGTCATGGCGATATTTGTGGTGCTGGTGACAGCTACGTTCGGCTTCGCTGAGTATGCATCATCAGGCGTGAGCGAATTTCCTTATTTTCAGCTTGGATGTCTGATAATTGGCGGTATGATGGTTATCTCTCTGAAGCAAAAGTATCCGAGGTTTTATGCCTGTGAGTTGATGGGCGTATTCGCGATGTACACAATTCTCATTGCCCTGTTCACAGCTCCGGTTTTCAATGCCATTAAGACTTTTGTTAGCTAAGAAGACCATCATATCGGTTTCATACCGGTATGGTGATCAACTCTGAAGGGAAAGGGAGTTAAGGCCATGATAACGACTCACAAGACACACCAAGACCACAAAATGTACAGAGCAATTTTCATGCTGAGTTCATGGGGGTTTGTGATTGTGATTGCCTCTTTCCTCTTTCTCTATGTGGGATATAAGCTGGATGAGCTTCTGGGCACTTCTCCCTGCTTTATGTTCGGTTTATTTTTCCTGGCCATATTTCTCTGTATCGGCAGGTTATATCGGGATGCTTGGTTGAAGAGGAGGGATGTCTGAGATCATCCTCACCATTCAAAACATAAAAGATCTCTTCATTATCCGTTATCCTCTAAAGCCCCTCACAGAACAATTCATGAATATCATTTTTTCCCGGGTAAAATTACCATTACTTACAAGTTGAAATCCAGTGTCTCTGCCGAGATCGACGATTTACTGCTTTTAGGAAGATATACCTTACCTGAAACTGCCCGTCAGGTTACGTTTTTTCCACAAATTCCTTGTGATGCAGACCCTCGGAAATAATTACATCCAGAAATCCTAGGGCATTGTCTGTGTCGGGCCTTATCTGCAGCCACATTTTGGCCTTCTTCACAGTGTCAATCCGGCCAGGATCGATTATGATCATCTCCATCCCGTTCTTAACTTGTTCGAGGAAGAGGCTATTGATCTCACCCTCTTCATTTGTGGAGGTAATGTTGCTTTTCCAAAGGACGGCGAGCTTGCGCGGATGGTGAAAATCTGCGACAGGGTAAAGACCGCATGTGTGGATACCCGTGATTTCACGGAGTGCGTGGCAGACATCCTGAGAAGCGACCACATTCGGCGATCAGAAAAGATTGGCCAGACGAATGAGGACAAAATGCTCTAGGCCCTTGGGCCGTGCTTTTCCTTGAACTCAAGGAGGTTGCCTGCGACCTCCTGCAAAGCTAGGTCTCAGGTTATGCGCTACCATTTGGTTTCGCCGCGCTTTCCCGCCCTCTTGAGGGGATGCCCGAAGCGGTCCGGGTGTGTCAGTCGATCCGGCGATGCTATGCCCTTCGGGCAGATATAATCCCTACTCAGGTAACCCTCCGGGTCTCCCTTCACCTGACAATCTTATTGTCTTTCACGCCGAACAGAAGGCTACAATCCCAGTGCTCCATTCTGGCGCACTGTGTCCTCATCTAGCGAAGTTCATCTTCCATTTGGTTATACATCTCTTTCATTTGCCTTCTTTGTATTTGAACCATGCCATCAGAGAAATTCAGATCGAAAATTCATCAAGGAAGGATACTATGAGATAAATTATTGATCTCTCCATTTGTCTAATCAATATGCACCGATAGCATAACGGATGCAAGCTAAAGCTCTCGATAAGAACGCTATTCCCATAGTACAGTTTCATCACGAATGTTAAATTAAATAATTCTTAATATTATTTATTAATCTTTTAATATTGCCTTGGTAATTTAGTTCGAATATAATTGACATACTTTATAAATTGACAAACTTAGAATTACTGATTGGAGGTACTTCACCGTGTTGGAAATTGAATACATATACTGCCCCAATAGAAGCTGTAAAGATTACGGTCTGAGGGACAACGGTAATGTCGGTGTACGTGGCAACTATGGTAAGAATAAAAACAGAAAGCTATTATATTGCAGAACCTGTGGAAAACGTTTTGCCGCATCGACGTCGACGGCTTTTTACAGGATGCATTTGTCCGAAGATATTATCAGACAAATCCTACGCCATGCGGCAGAAGGTGATGGTGTTCAATCGACCGCACGATCATTGAAAATCGATAAAGGTATTGTGCAGCGTGTAATTCTGCGTGCGGGTGAGCATTGTGAGTCCGTATTGTCAAATCTTCTGCATTCGTTGAAAATGACAGAAACGCAGTTTGATGAGTTATGGACATTTGTGAAGAAGAAAAGAATCCTGGAAAACAAGAGTTGGAGGGATGACCTGGAAGAGGTTAGTAATACTCGCATTCTGCTGCATCCTGGAGATTAGGAATATATTTCCTACACAAATAATATTTGTCTTAGTTGTGCAGCACCTTTTCAGCACCTGCGGTGCTTTTGACGCTTAATGCGTCTCCCGAAATGAATAAGCGAGTCGGCGAGGAATAGACAAAATCTTTTCCATCCCGCGGCTGACTTCGTTTGCCGGTATCCTTTTTGTCCTCTACTCACTTGCCATTGACAAGTTATTTCCTTTTCTCATATATTCGAATCGGAAAAGAGGAGACTCCTATCAGACAAATATGGGAAATGATCTCGAGCAATACCTTCGTCCCACATACTATATTGACAGTGACGCATCGGAGGTCATAGCCTTCGCCAAGGATGCCACAGGCGACATAGAGACCTCACTCGAGAAAGGCATAGCCCTCTTTTATGCCGTTCGAGACAAGATCAGATATGACCCGTACCGGATCGATTTGGGAAAAAGAGAGGCTTTCAAAGCAAGCATCATCATAGGAAAAGGCTATGGTTATTGCGTAGCCAAGGCAATCGTACTCGTCGCTGTGGCCCGTGCCTCCGGTATCCCCGGACGTCTCGGCTTTGCCGATGTGTGCAATCACCTTTCCACGGAAAGGCTCCGGCAGATGATGAAGACGGATACTTTCATCTTCCACGGTTATACAGAACTCTTCCTCGGTGACCGGTGGGTCAAGGCTACACCAACCTTCAATCTATCCCTCTGTGAAAAGTTCGGTGTGAGTCCCCTCAATTTCGACGGCAGAAACGACAGCCTCTTTCATCCATATGACAGGGATGGAAAGAAGCATATGGAGTATGTTAGGGATCATGGTCATTTTGCCGACGTTCCTTATGAAAGGATTGTCGCCAACTTCCGGGAATACTACCCTGCATATTTTCAACACCACGATAATGTGAAAGCTGATCATTTCGAAAAGGAAGCGAGAACAGAAAAGAAATAAATTTCCGGATAAGCTGACGAAATGTCCTCCCGTATTAGCTTGTCCATTTTTATCATATGTGTCATTTAGATAATTTATGATCGTCATAACAGAAACAGGCATTGCCTGCACAATTTGCGGGGAAATTCCTGCCGTCATTTTCTGTGATGGTTGCCAGATTCCTCTCTGCGTAGATTGCCGCAAATTTGACCTTTGGGGCTATGGCTGTGGCCACGTTGATACAAAAGTTTTCTGCCATAAGTGCTTTGATGACATTAAGGTAAACCCTTACGGCGGCAAGCTTAACGATGACCATGAATGAAAAATTTAAGGAATGATATCATGAGCGACGAAATCAAGAAAAGAACCCAGGAAACAGCCAATACCCTTTTTGGCAAAGGGATTAAGATGGATCCGCCTTATCTAATGTGGCGGGAGTTTGACCGGGACCTTGCCAATGACTTCTCCCGTTTCATAACGGGCAACCTGTATTCGCGGACTGTTTTGACCCTTCCTGAAAGGCAGATGGCTGCTTGCGCCATACTCGCAGCTCTAAGGGCAACAGGCGAACTTAAGCTTCACGTGAACGCAGCGCTGAATGTGGGTTGTGATCCCAAGAAACTGGTGGAGATTTTTTTCCAGGTTGCGACCTACGCAGGCATGCCCGCCGTCAATGAGGCTCTCGAAGTTTATCGGGATGTTCTTAAAGAACGTGGAGAATGGCCTCTTAAATAAAGCCCCGTCTTGCATTTCAAGAAATATGGATACACACATGGCCCAGAACGCTGTCAGAAATGTGCTGATAAAGAGCAAAACGGATACGGTCCTTCTGATAATCGACATGCAGTTATATCAAGCAGGCGAGGGGTAAATCGTGCTTCCAACTTCGGCCTCGTTAATGGAGCGGATGCAGAAGAGGACGAGGTTCGCAGGGGGAAGGAAGTCGTTCCGGTTATCAGGAAATTGCTTTCAGCATTCAGGGAAACCGAGGTTTGTGTGGCGGTTACGGTCTTCGGTTCTCTCACGGAAGACGGCTCTGACCTTGTTCCCTATGTCCGCCCATGGAACAGGGAATGCGAGGATAAACTGGGGTTTCCCTCAATTGTCTCTGTGAGAGATCCTGGGAATGTGATTATGCCGGTTACCTCTCCGCTGCCTAATGAGCCTGTTATCGGCAAAACGGTCCTAGGGGCATTTAATTTTTCCGTAATCGATCATGTCTTAAAGCATGAGGGTGATTAATACAATCGTTGCGACGAGAATGTTCACCAACTACTGTATCATTTCCACCTGTGTATGTCGGCCGATGCAGGTTATCTGGTGATCCTACCGGAAGGCGCGGTGGAACCACTGAGTCGCGATCTCCATGAACAGTCGCTCGCAGTAATGCGCTCATGGATTATAAGAACCACGAGCGACGGGATAATCAAAGAATTAAATCTACTCCTTTAGCTTACAGCAAGTTGAGGTTTTCCCTCATACCCTTCTCAGGTTTTTCGCAATTGCAATTGTCAAAAGTCATACTATATTACTATTACTATCCCGCGTAAAAGTTAAATAGTCTTAAATCCATATTCCGGCGGATTTTGAAATTGACCGGGTAAAAAATAATTAAAGAAGGAGGGGCTTATGTACGGAGCAGCAGGGGAAGAAGCGAAACAGTTCGTGAAAAAGGCAATAGCATTTTATAAGAAAGCGGGCAAAGCGGTTGCCATGGCAGAGTTCACAAATCAGAAGGGACCCTTTGTAGACGGCGAACAATATGTTTTCGTGTTGAATCTCAAAGGGACAATGCTGGCGCATGGAGTCAACGAAAAATATATCGGCATGGACTTTTGTGACGTTAAAGATTCCGATGGTAGGAGCTTTATCAGAGAGATCGTTGAAGTCGCTAACACAAAGGGCAGCGGCTTTGTCGATTACAAATGGTACAACCCGCTTACCAAAGAAGATCTGGTGAAGCATGTGTATTTTGAGAAAGTTGATGACGTGATCATCTGCAGCGGTGTCTACGCAGAAATGTGGCAGGATCTATTGTAGCGTTCTGCCTTCCTCCAAAACAATATAGAATAAAAACTATCGAAAGACAGTCTCCGAGCCGCCGCGCCTTCAGGTGGGGCGGCTCTCTTTTTGCATCGTGTGCATGCTGATTAAACCATATCTCAATTGAAGGCATATTGATAAACATGATCTCTGTCTTGCCGTATAGCTTGTGATGACTGCCAGCCGGTTAATCGACTGCGCTTCACCGGCTCTGCATTGACATGGCCAAAAAATGGCGGAACTCTTCTCTAAAATATGGTACAAAGCACGAGGACAACAGAGACCGCTACAATGACAAAGGTACGTTGATAAGATATGTATCCCCAATGCGTGGATAAGCGTCTGTTTATTCTGGGCCATCCCTGCTTTCACATTTATTTGATAAGAGGGGAGAATGCAACAGCCTTTATTCGGGAGAAAATATTCTCGGCTGCTGTCGCCTGATAGTCAGGAGGATCAGAGAGTTCAGGGACGATCGGACCCATCGGACGTGAAGATTTACAAGGCATTACGCGTTTATTCCGGGAATGCGAGTAGTGTGATGAATGTGATTACTGCCGTGCGCGTCTTTATTATCAATTAGTATCGGCTTATAAAGCGTAACAAGAAAGAATCGACAGATGGTTGGTTTCCTAAACTTTTGCTGCAGACTAAATCCCTTAACCGTGAATGGGTTTCACATTTCAACGGATGATTTTTGAGGAGTAGCACCATGGAGTTCATGACCATAAATGCCGATGTGCAAGGCAGAATCGGTATGATCTGCTTTAATCGAGCCGACAGACGAAATGCAATCTCTATTGAGATGCGTCGTGAGATATCTGCATGTCTGAAAGATTGGCGGGAATCCGAAACGGTAGGCGCCGTAATCTTGACCGGCAACGGCGAGGCGTTCAGCGCCGGTTTTGATCTCGGCGAATTCAAACAACCGGCCCTGTATAATGAAATTTACGAAACATCGGCAAGGTATCACCGGGATGTCTGGTATTTTCCCAAGCCGACGATAGCGGCGGTGAATGGCCCGGCTCTGGCCGGCGGATTTGATCTCGCAAAACTTTGCGACATCAGGTTATGCTCAAAGACAGCCCTCTTCGGTCATCCGGAGATCAAATTCGGAATTCCCCCACTCTTAACTCCCCTTCGCTGGATCATAGGTGAAGGACTGGCTCGCGACCTCTGCCTCACGGGCAGAAGGATCGATGCCGCAGAGGCTCATCGCGCAGGTCTGGTCAGCGAGGTCATCGACGGCAGTAGATTGCTGGAGCGGGCAAGAGAGATGGCTGCAACCATTCTGGAGGCTCCTTTATCGGCCCTTCGCTTCATCAAGACATACATGCTGGACCACGCGAATCGCGGTTTCGAGGAGGCCTTCTCAGTCGAACATGATAAGGCCTTTCAGGAATTTCTTCTGAAGAAGGCGTCTGCAGCATTTCAGGAAAAATAAAATGGTTTACCGCAGTCGCAAAAGCTGCAAAAAGAGAGAGATAAAAGCAATTCAGGATAAAAAGTGCAGCTATCTTAGGTGGCATTGCCATTTGTGAATCACAGTATGGAAAATGCCAGAACTCTAACCTAAAATGTGATAAAGGCTAAGCGTGAGAAGAACTACTAGCTAAGGTGATGAAAAAATAAGTTCAACACCAATCAAGGAGGGAGATATGGATTTGGGATTGAAGAATAAAGTGGCCCTGGTGGCCGGAGGCAGCACGGGGCTGGGGCTGTCTGTAGCAAAGAGGCTGTCGGGAGAAGGCGCACGCGTTGCCATATGCGCTCTCGACGATCCCTCTCTCCCGCAGGCAAAGGAAGAGATTATAAGAGAAACAGGTGGTCAGGTCATTGCTATTGCTGCTGACGTGAGCAATGCCGAACAGGCAAAAAAGTTTGTACGCAACTCCGTGGATCATTACGGGACGCTGGATATTTTAGTCAACAATGCCGGTGGGCCGCCATCGAAAGAGTTTTTCGATATTGATGACAAACTTTGGGAATTTGGTTTCCACCTCAACCTCCTGTCTACTATTGTCATGACCCGTGAGGCTGTGCCGGTGATGAAAGCCAAGCGTTGGGGGCGCATCGTCAATATGACCTCTATTTCCGTTAAGCAGCCAATCGACGGTCTTATCCTGTCCAATACAATTCGTGCTGGCGTCATCGGTTTTGCCAAGAGCCTGTCCAACGAGCTGGCGCAGTTCAACATCACCGTGAACAACGTGTGCCCCGGCTATACCATGACGGAGAGGGTTCGCAATGTCTCCGAAGCAATAGCTGCCAGAGAGGGCACTACACCGGAAACGATTGTCAAGAGATGGGAGTCTGAAATACCTATGGGACGCTTGGGCAAGCCGGAAGAATTAGCCGGCCTAGTCGCATTCCTTGCTTCAGAGATCGCTGGCTATATCACGGGCACTGCCATTCAGATCGATGGCGGCTGGTACAAGGGAGTCATGTAGGCGCCGAAAAAATTCCTGCTACTTGAATTTATGGGGACTGATCTTCTTTTCCATGTTGTCGAGAAAAGTCGACCAGGCGTGGGTCCGGAAGGCGGTAGCCAGCTTTTTGGGCTTTTTTGCCCCACATGACGGGCACTCCAGGACATCGTGTCTTTCGTCGACCTTCATCAATCGTTCATACACGGTCTTACATTGACAGCACTCAAATTCATAAATGGGCATTTGGAAATTCCTTGACGCGGCAAATGCTGACATCAGGCTTGGCGTCCACTATGCCTATGCCTCATATCCCGTCACACAAATCAGTTCATTAAGTTTAATCTCATCCGGTGGATGAATGGTGGTTTAGCTTGTAAAATATAAAAGAAAGATGATTGTATGTCAAGAGACAACAACATCTTGTTAACAATAACATCTTCAACACTATTGATATGCAAGGTTTTATATGTTAATAATTATAATCTTGATAATTACGGATATCTAGGTCAGGATCTGAACTATGGATGCGAAGCCATCTTTCTTTCCTTTTGAAATTCCCGAGCTCAAGTCCCGAAATATGAGGATAGGCAAAGAAGGTCTTTTGCGCCGCTCCTTCCCCGTCGTTCCCGATGATTTTTTTAGAATCTATCAGAATGACGACCTCCATTTGGAAGTCGAATTCCAGCAGCAAAATACCCGTGCCAAAGTTTTTCTATATACGAATATTGACTGCCCGGAGGATGAATGGCACGAGCTTGAATTTAACCAGGAAAAGGACAATATCTATAGCCTGTCATACAAAGTAAGACTCTGCGGCAGCTACAAATTCAAATTGAAATATTCTCTCGATGACGGCAAAACCTGGTACTGGGACAGAGTTCCTTTTAGCCACGTGATCGTGGATCCAGAGGCTTCGAAGGATGTACGGATGTACACCATGATAATACCAGTCTCAGGCACCATCAGCGACTGGATTGAGCTTCTGCCCCACATCGCGGGACTTGGGTTTAATGCCGTTCATCTCCTGCCCATTACCAGCCTCGATATTTCTGAAAGCCCCTATTCGGCTCACGATCTATTTTCCATTGACAAGGCCTACAGCGGCAAAGAGAACGGATACGGGTTTCGTGACTTTGAAAAATTTGTTGAAAAAGCGAAAGAACTGGGAATCAGGCTTTGTTTTGATCTTGTCTTTAATCACATAGGGGTCAGGAGCAAAATGGTGCAGATGTGTCCGGAATGGATAGTTCCTGACAAAAGCGAGAAAGACGGTCTGAAGCGTGCAGGCTGCTGGCATATGAACTCCTGGCTGAAATGGGGTGACCTCGTAAAAATATATTATGATCATCCCCATCCTGATATCCGCAGCGATATCTGGGATTATATGAAAAAATATGCCCTGTTCTGGTCATATTTCGCCAAGCTTACGGGCGGCATGATACGCTTGGACAACCTGCATTCAAGCCACGAAGGGTTTGTTGCGAGCCTTCTTGAAGAGCTGCGCGGAACCTACCCAAACCTCGCTATTATGGCCGAGTACTTTACAGATTCCAATACAATCATGAAAAAGGCGGCTGAAGGGCAGATCAATCTCTTTCTTGCCAACCAGTGGGAATACCCTTATGCGTATAATCTTCGGAGTTACCTAAATTACATTCATTATATAGGGCGAAAGGTGCGTTTTCATATGCCTATCACCACGCATGATACAGGCGCGCCAGCCCAGCTTTTTGGCAAGGCCGAGGCGGCTGTACCGCGCTATGCGATTACAACTCTCATGAGTACAGGGCAGACCGGTATAGTCCAGGGGGCTGAATATGGACATCCTGAAAAAATAGATTTTATCGGCAGGAAAGAAAAATATAAATTCAAGGACAATTTATATATAGCTGAAGGCATAAGAAATATTAACCGTGTGCTTACGGAATCACCCGTATTTCATCAGGACGGGAATTTGGAATTTATCGACAAGGGCCATGGTGCGGTGCTGGGCGCCTTGCGGCGCTTGGGTAAAGAATTGGATAAAGGCTATCTGATCTTTGCAAATCTCGACGTTCATGATGGCTATAATTTACAGGTTGACCTTTCGTCATTTTCAAACAATACAAAACAAATACGGATGGAGGACAGAATCAGCGAAGACCGGTATGAATCGCAGGTTAGTGACATTAAGATTGATATTGAACCTTGCGGTGTCAGGATATTCAGGATCGGTAATTGACAGAACGAAATATTAAAGGATCGTTTTGAAACCTCTTATTATTATCACACCTGCTGCATCCTCGATTCCCTGAAAATGGAAAGGCGATGAAAGATTCGTTACCGAATGAACAAATAGATGGAGAACAGTTAAGGATAATTATAGGTACAGTTATGTGCAAAGCGAGGATGGCAAGGGGAGCACTTTCACAATCTACCTACCTGCTACGAGAGAGGAACTGACCGGGGATGAACAGAAGACATCTCCTGAGCATTACATGGGCAGAGGTGAAGCAATTCT
>Ga0326727_10001885_pt1 | contig 74967 bp, 64 predicted proteins | sample MB2enrmetagenome_FD_207643 | JGI IMG/M metagenome (GOLD analysis project Ga0326727, IMG submission 207643) | Lab enriched peat soil microbial communities from McLean, Ithaca, NY, United States - MB29MY | ecosystem: Environmental > Terrestrial > Soil > Wetlands > Peat | place: USA: New York... | reverse complement strand
CGGACATTGTCATCGATATCCCCAGAAACGTGTGTAAGACGTTGGAGTTCGAACGGGCAGCCGAGATCATCGCCTTGGGATACAAAAAGGCCAAAATGTGCGACTTCACGACTGTGGGACGGGTAGCTCGTCCTTAAACTAACCACAAAACTGCGGGAGCCCATCCTTCCCTCGTAATTTGTGGGAAGGGTGGGGAACTACAATCCTTGTCCTCGCAATCTTCTGGTCCTTCAATTAGCTGCCCGCAGTCCCTTGACCCATTCCAGCCCGATAATCGCGAACTTATCAAAGCAATCGTTATGGCCGCGGCCGGGGATTGAATCGAATTGCCGTGGTTCATTGGCCATGGCATAAAGCTCTCTCCCCTCGGAGGGAGGAATGATCTGATCTCTGGTTCCGTTCACAATCAAAACAGGCGCGTGAAGATTCTTCATCTTTTTATCATTCTCATAACGGTCCAGGGCGATATATTTCGCAGGGAAATATGGAAAATTTCGTTGCGCCATCTCAGCAATGGAGAGATAGGGAGCCAGCAGCATCACCCCGCCGACATGGAATTCCCCGGCCATCTGCACAGCCACGCCGGTTCCCAGCGAATGTCCGAACAGAATGATGTTTTCGCTTTTGACGCCTTGCGCCATCAACCCTTTGATATAGGCCCGTGCGTCGGCATAAAGGCCGGCTTCCGTCGGACTGCCGGGCAACCCACTGTAACCGCGATACTCCGCCAGCAGAAACCCATATCCCTCGGCAATGTACGGATCGGCGATAGGCGACGCGGTATATAAACGATCCCCATTGCCGTGAAAGAAGACGATGGTGAAGGGTTTGCTCGTGGCAGGCGCATACCAGGCTTTCAAATCAAGCCCGTCTTCCGTTTTAACTGAGAATTCCTTGAATGCTCTGTTGGCGTGCGCGTCGCTCAAGTAGACATGGTCATGGCTTGGAAAGTACAAAAAACTTCTTTGAAATGTAAAAAAACCGGCCAAAGCCAGGAGATACAAGCCAAGCAGAGCACACAACACATATCGTATTTTCATAATCACTCCAGTCGCGTAAGCTGATTCTACGGCTATGTCCGATTTCCCTGCCAATGCGGAGATCTACCCGGAGCTGGCTCAAACTGGCGTCGCAGAGCTGGAAGCACCCGTCATCGCTCCCTCCTCGGCGTCGGAGCACTTCATCTCCTTTAGCCATGTAAGTATCTCCTTTGATGGCCGCGTCGTGCTGGAGGACGTGAGTTTTTATGTGGATCGCGGCCAAACCCTTTGTATTATGGGCCGCAGCGGCGTGGGCAAGACGGTGGCCCTGCGCATGTTAATGGGTTTTCTCGCTCCGGATGCGGGTTCCATCCGCTTCGGCGGACAGGAGATTACCACCCTTGACGAAGAGGGCATGCAGGCCGTCCGTAAGCGCATCACCATGGTCTTTCAGAACGGCGCACTCTTCGATTCCCTGAGTGTGCGCGAAAACGTGGCCTTTCCCCTGCGCGAGCGCGGCGGCCTGAACGAGGACGAGATTCTTCAATCGGTAGACCGGCTCATCGGCCTGGTGGGCGCGGAGGACGTACTCGATGCTCTGCCGGCCAGCCTTTCCACCGGTCGCAAGCGAGCCGTGGCCATCGCTCGCGCACTCGCCGCCAAGCCGGAGGTGGTGCTTTACGACGAGCCGACCACTATGGTTGATCCCATCATCGCCAGCCATCTCGGCGACCTCATTCAGCGGCTCAAGCGCCAGCTTCGCTTCACCAGCATCGTGGTCACCCACGACACGCGCTTTGCCGAGAAGCTCGCGGACCTGATTCTCTTCCTCCATCAGGGCCGGGCGCTGTATTTCGGCCCCCTCCAGGGTTTCATGGCCTCTTCCGACCCCGATATTCAGCAATTTCTGGCCCTCGATGCCTATACATTACCTTCGGAATAAGATGCTTCTCATGCCGTAACCACGACCCAACTGATTGTTCTTGCTGTCATTGCCGCTTCGGGCGATGCTGGTGAAGGTGGCTTCGCTGAGGTGATTGCATGGCTGGCAGGCTTTTGTGGGGAGAGATATGGCGACATTGTATATTCCTCTGCCAAAAGTACTGTATAATTCGTTACCAACGAATTCTATTCCAGCCGGAGCGGTTCAAATCCACGGCTATAGTTTGTTTGATTCGCTCCGAATGACCATGTCGGGCTGGATTGTTTACTGATGGGGTGTTTTGAATTGGTTGCACCCCCTGCTTTTTTTGCCGTCTGATTGTTTGAGGTCCGCGAAACGCATATGGCTACTTCGGGATTCTGGCAAAAAATATCTATGTCTGCGACTGTACCGCAGACAAGGACCGAAGCAGCGGCAGAGGGCTCTGCGCGCGGTTCGCGGGGCAAGGTCTGGGTATGGATGTTCCTCGATGCGCTGACGATTCTTTTCGCAGCTGTCGTTGCCACCCTTTACAGACAGCATCAGGACCCGTTGTCCGGCGCAAGAGGATTCTGGCAGGGCACGCTCATCCATGGCTTTTCCATGGGAATCCTGCTGGCCCTTCTGTGTTTCTTCGCCGTCTCGCTGATGTTCACCAGCCGGCGGTTGAATTTATATTCGCCTGCCCGGCTCAATAACATCTTCCAGGAACAGCGTCTCAGCGCGCAGGCCTGCCTTACATCTGGTTTGATGCTGATCGGCTTGCTTTACCTGGTGAAGGCCGAGGACATTTCCCGGGCTATCGTTTTAATCACGGTGGGGCTGGTCACCGTCTGCCTCGGACTGCGTCGCCTGATCTATCGTCTTTTGCTTTACCGCGATTTCGAGCGTGGCGTGGGCACGCGCAACGTGCTCATCGTGGGCACCGGCCACGAGGCGCAAGCCCTGCGTCGTCACCTGGAGAGCCTTCCCCACATGGGTTATACCTTCAAAGGTTTCATTGAGTTGCCCGGCTCGCGCCTCAGCTCTTCGGCGTCCGCCCGCGACGTGGTTGGCACTCTCGATTCGCTCTTTCAGAACACCCGCAAGCAGTTTGTGGATGAGATTTTCTTTACCGCGCCCTGTGAGCGCAGGGTCGTTCAAAACACGCTCGTGCAGGCTCGCATCCATGGCGTGGACCTGCGCATCATTCCTGAGATGTACGATGGCCTCGCCTGGAACAACCCCGTCGAATTCATAGGACAGTTTCCCACCATTCCCCTGCTCCATAGCGATGTGCCCGAGGTTGCGCTGTTTCTCAAGCGCGTGGCCGACATGGCCTTCTCCATCCTGGTGTTATTCCTGTTTTCACCGCTCCTGCTGCTTATCGCCGTCGCCATAAAGCTGGATTCTCCTGGACCGGTCTTCTATCTTTCTGAGCGCATCGGCAAAAAAGGCCGCGCCTTTCGCTGCATCAAGTTCCGCACCATGGTTCACGACGCTGAAAAGCAGCGTGACGGCATGATGCACATGAACGAGCGCAACAGCGTGCTCTTCAAGATTTCCGGTGATCCCCGCATCACCAGGCTGGGCCGCCTCCTGCGCAAGTACTCGCTCGATGAGTTGCCCCAGTTCCTCAATGTGCTGCGCGGCGAAATGAGCGTGGTCGGTCCGCGGCCGCCTATCGGCAGCGAAGTGCGCGAGTATCAGTTGAGCCACCTGCGCCGCCTCGACGTCTCCCCCGGAATCACCGGCCTGTGGCAGGTGCAAGCCCGCCGGGATCCCTCCTTCGACAGCTATATCTCGCTGGATGTGACCTACATCAATAACTGGAGCGTCTGGCTGGATATCCAGATCATCCTGCGCACCATCGGCGTAATCCTGGCAGGAACCGGAACCTAGCGGCTGGCTTTCAGCTTCAAGCTTGACCAGAGCGTGTTTCAAAAACCTGCTTTGTGTCAGGGCACGACTTCAGTCATGCCGCAAATGCAACAATAAAAATGTCGGGCTTTAGCCCCTGAGGCAATGCCGCACCGGGGATTCTATGGAACAGATGTCGATCCTTCGCGACGGAGTGAACTACAACTATTGGGCACGCGATCGCCAACTCCAGGCGTGCGCGTCTCTGACCGCTGAACAATTTCTTCGACCCCTTGGAGGCAGTTTTCCCTCAGTGCGCGACACCCTGGCGCATATGGTTGCCGCTGAGTGGCTCTGGCTGGAACGCTGGAAAGGCAGCTCCCCCAAATCGCTGATTCCCGCCGGCGATTTTCCAACGCTGGAGGCCGTGGTGGAACGGTGGAACGCGGTCGAACGCGAGATGCGCGAATATCTGGCGTCTATGGATGAGGAGGCGCTGGCGCGCCCGCTGACATACATGAACTTTCAAGGCGAACAGTGGACCTATCCGCTTTGGGAGATGATTGCGCATGTATCGAATCACCAGAGCTACCATCGCGGCCAGGTGGCGACACAGCTGCGCATGCTGGGAGTTCAGCCTCCGCATGTCGACTTCCTCCTGGGGCAGGACATGGGCTTTCGGCTTTGACCCTGCGCTGCCGTCGCTAATACTCTGAGATTCGAAGTTCCTGCGAATCATCGCGCTGGATTAAACTGGATGTGTGAAGATCGCGCTGGCCCAGATCAATCCAACTGTCGGGGATTTCACCGGTAATCTTGAAAAGATTGTCGCGGCCAGCCGTCGCGCGGCCGCCCAGGGCGCGCGCCTCACCGTCTTTTCGGAGCTGGTCCTCTGCGGTTACCCTCCCGCCGACTTCCTGGAAAAACCCAGTTTTCTAGCTCGTTGCCGCACGGCCGTCGATGAGCTGGCCGCGGCAACCCGCGATTTGCCTACCGCCGTGCTGGCAGGCGTGGCTCTGGCGGCAGAGCGTGAAAGAGTGAAGCCGGTGTCCCCTCAGGCCGGCATTTGCTGGGGCGAGCGTCCGGCCGTCAACGCCGCCGTTCTGCTCGATAGAGGCCGTCTGCTGCTCGAACAGCACAAGCAGCTCCTGCCCTTCTACGATGTCTTCGACGAGCAGCGCTATTTCGCTCCGTCGCGGCCTCAACAGGTGGTCGAGCTGGACGGCCTGCGGCTGGCCATTACCATCTGCGAGGACGCCTGGAACGACAAGAACTTTTGGCGGCAACGCTTGTACACCGTCGATCCCGTCGAAGAGCTGATGCGTCAGCAGCCCGGCATCCATATCAACCTCTCCGCGTCGCCCTTCTGGCACGGAAAACGCGCCATGCGCCGCCAGATGCTCTCGGCGATTGCCCGTCGCAATGGAATTCCCGTGCTGCTGTGCAATCAGGTGGGCGGCAACGACAGCCTGATCTTCGACGGCACATCGCTAGCCCTGAATGCGCGCGGGGAGCTGATTGCCCAGGCCGCCTCCTTCGCAGAGGACCTCATACTGGTTGACCCATTCAACACTCCGCCCTTGCCCGCCACGTCTGGGGACGATACCGAGGCCGCCTACCGCGCCCTGGTCCTCGGCACGCGCGATTACGTGCGCAAATGCGGCTTCAGCAAGGTTCTGGTGGCCTTGAGCGGCGGCATCGACTCCGCGCTGGTGGCTTCGATCGCCGCCAACGCACTGGGCGCGGAAAACGTCGTTGCCGTCGGCATGCCCAGTCCCTACTCCTCGGCCGGCTCCATCGACGACAGCCGCCGCCTGGCCGCCAACCTGGGCATTCGGTTTGAAGTCATCGGCATCAGTGGTCTCTTTGCGGAGTTCAACCGCGCTCTGGAACCGCTCTTCGCGGGAATCAGCCCGGACATCACCGAGGAAAACATCCAGTCCCGGATTCGTGGCGTTCTGCTCATGGCCCTCTCCAACAAGTTCTCCGCGCTGGTGCTCACCACCGGCAACAAGTCGGAGATGGCTGTGGGCTACTGCACCCTCTACGGCGATATGGTCGGCGCACTTGCGGTCATCGGCGACCTGGTCAAGACCCGCGTCTACCAGGTATGCCGCTGGCTCAACCGCGCGGGCGAGGTGATTCCTGCGGCAATTCTCGAAAAACCGCCTTCGGCCGAGCTGCGTCCGGACCAGAAGGACACTGACTCTCTGCCGCCCTATGAAGTTCTCGATCCCATCCTCGAAGCCTACGTCGAGCGATATGAGACCCCCGAGCAGATCGCCCGGGAAAACGGTTTCCCCCTGGAGCTCGTCCGGCATGTAGTGCGTTTGGTGGAGCGCAGCGAATACAAACGCCAGCAGGCCGCCCCCGTCCTGAAGGTAACCTCAAAATCCTTTGGCATGGGCCGCAGATTTCCCATCGCCGTCAAAGTTCAGGTTTAAGGTCAAAGCTGAGGTGTAATCTAGAACTAGGGACCTTCCCGCAGTTTAGCTTTTCCACAGTTGAAGGAGAAACCTCTTGATCCGTCTGTCGAATCGTTTTGCCGGTGCTTTGGCGCTGGTCGCTTTATTCCTGCCCGTCATCCAGGCCGCTGCCCAGCAGGATGTGCCTGCCGCGCCACCGCAGCAGGCCCCCTCCGGGCCGTCTCCCGCTGCCGCTGCGCCCGTCTTTCCAAAACCCGATCCCGCTAATTTCACCGCCACGTCGCCCGACAAAGAGACTGTCAATGCCTTTCTGCAAGCCAGTTGGGGCTATGATGAGACCCGTGTCTGGGAGATTTGGGCCATCCAGAAGACTGAAGTCGAAGGCATCAGCAGGGTGACCTTGCTGGTGGGCGACAAGACCGGCAAGATGAAGCTCACACCGGCCCTGTTCTACGTCCTTCCCGACAACAAACACATCTTTGCCGGCGACGAAATCATGCCTTTTGGTGCGAATCCTTTTGCCGATGCGCGCGCCATCGCGCAGCAACGCGCAGACGGGCCCTACCGTGGCTCAGCTTCCAAAGACCTGGAGATTGTCGAGTTTGCCGACTTCCAGTGCCCCCACTGCAAGGAAGCTCAACCCAACATGGACAAGCTGGCGGTGGATTTTCCCAAGGCCCGCTTCGTCTTCCAGAACATTCCGCTGCCGCAGCATGCCGCGGCTGCCCCTGCGGCTGCCTATGGCTATTGCGTAACCAAGCAGGGAGGCAGCAGTGCCTTCTTCACTTTCGCTGCGGCCGTATTTGAGGGCCAGGACGGCTTGTCCAGCGCCGACGGCACCACTCTGACCCTGAATAGCGCCGTGACCAAGGCTGGACTGGACCCGGTAACCATTGCCGCCTGCGCCAAAAACCCGGCAACACTTGCCGCTGTTGACGCTATGGTGAAGCTGGCCCATGATCTGAAAATTAATCAGACTCCCACGCTGCTGGTCAACGGCCGCCCGGTTCCCGCAACCGCTCCCTACGACACCATTAAGCAGATCATTCTCTATCAGGCAAAGATGGACGGTGTGATGGCCCAGTAAGAAGGGCATTCGAGCAATTCTGTAAAATCAATGAAGCTCAACAAGGGCAGACAGGAATTCAATCCTGTTTGCCCTTGTCATTACGGTCCCGGTCCCCGCTCCACGCGCATCATCGGCGAGTGGCCGGCGGCCTGCGTGCCGCGGATCACATGGGGCGTCATGATAATCAGCAGTGTCGCGTAGTTCTTCTGGGTGTTTTTGCCGGTCAGATCGTTCAGGCCGGGAATCTCGCTAAGTCCCGGCGTGCCGCTGACCGCGCTGCTCTCCGATTTGTCCATCTCGCTCACCACCTCCACGGCCTCGCCCTGTTTCAGCGTCACCACCCCCGACCAGGTTCGATTGTTGAGCACCGGATTGCCGTTAATTGAGGTTCCGGACAGAGCGTCGATCTTCATGTCGATGTTGAGCGCCACATCGCCGTTGCGCAGCACTTTGGGGGTCGCCTTCAGCGTCAGACCCAGGTCCTGGTACTGCACTTGCGGGATATTCGGCATGCTGCTGTAGTTAGCCAGCAGCGAGGAGAGGCTGCCGGAGGTTCCGGCGCCGGTCAGCCCCGGGATATTCGGGACGCTGGCTCCCAGGCTGGAAAACGAAGAGGTCTGGATGGGATATTTCGTGCCCGATTTGATCGTCGCGGCCTCGCCGTCGCCCAGGCGCAACTGCATCTGGTCAAGCTCGCGCGAGTCAGAGGAGTTCAGGTTCAGGTTGAGCGTAGCCGCGCCAGGAGACAGCGCGGATTGTGTTATCCCGCCGCCAAACAGGGCAACACCGTTGGAAAACAGGGAACTCGATACCTGCCCCGATGCCAGCAGAATGCCCAGAATCGCCAGCGTGTCGCCGGGAGCGGCCAATCCGGAGGAAACGATCTGCTGCACCAGGCTCTGGTTTGCGTTCAGGATCGACTGTTCCTCGGCGTAGACGTTGAAGGCCGACATGCTATGCGGAGGCTGCACACCGGTGTTGCGCGTGCTGCTGTGCGCAAGCTGAATCATGCGCACCTCCAGCAGTACCTGATTCCGCCCGTCGAGCAGCTCGCGCATGGTGGCGTTGAACGCATTCATTGCACTTTGTGTGGCGCGGATGGTGATCGTCCCTGACGTGGGCTCCGCCGCCACCTGCTGCGCATTGAAAACGTTTTTCGCCAGGTTGACCACGTCGGTCAATTCTGTTGCGCTCAACCCCGGCAGGTAGACCGTCTCGACTACCAGGGGAGTAAGCTGCTGGCGGTTCTCCTTGGTATCGCGGGCTGCCAACACGTGGTGCGCGTCCAGCGGAATATAGAACGATCCCGTCGTCAGTCCAACCACGCGCGCCGCCGTTACGAAATCGGCGTCGTCCAGGTCCAGCCGGGTCTGCGTGGCCAGGACGGTGTTGTCCACCGTGGTGTCAATTCCATAGGCCTTGAAGACCTGCTGGATGATCTGGCGCTGCTCGGTGCGCAGGTGAAAGCTGTGCGCTCCGGCTGTGGGCTCGAGTTCCACCGTGGCGCCAACCGTGCCCGCGCCTTGCTCGTAGGCCGGCCTGGATTGCCCCAGCAGGGCATCATCGCCCAACTCGTAAAGGTGTTGGGTCACCTGAATGTTCTTTGGCTCCAGTTCCAGCGCATGGGCCAGGGTCGCGCGCGCCCCTGCCGCATCACCGCGCAGACGATCCTTGGCCGCGGACTGAATCAGCGCCGTCACCGCGTGGCTGCGCGCCACGCTCGCCGCCAGAGGGTAGTCGGCAGTGCCGGGGTCCAGCGCTGCCGCCTGCTCATAGCCGTGCATGGCCTCTTCAAACTTCTCATCAACGAACAGCTTGCTGGAGGCAAGGTAGAGTTTCGCCGCCCTCCGCCGGTCGGTGGCGCGCGCCGGAATGGCCGGTTGCGCACCCTGAGTCTGATCCGTTGCCGATGCTGTCCCAGGGGTTGCGCTCTGCGCAGCAGAGGTTGCATTTTCCGTGGCAGGTGTTGCACTTTGCGCAACTGGGTTCGCCGTCTGGGCCTGCACGCCGGCGCTGTAAAACACAGCCAGCAGCAACACGGGCGCCCCAAAGCGCGTCCAACGCCTGATCGCCGGGTTTGTCATAGGATGCGGCCTCACGGCATCACCTGTGTATGCGCCAATAGATCGACCAGCGACGAGGTGCAGACCTCCGGCTTAAGCTCGAGCAGCGTGTCGAAGCTGAAGTTGCCTGTGGCCACGGCAATCGCCGCCAGGCCGTTGGCGCGCGCCGCCTCGATGTCGCGCGGAGTATCGCCGACCACGCAAACCCGCGCATGGGCGCCGGCCATCTCCCGGGCCTTGCGCGCGGCGTTCGCCACCAGTTCGGCGCGAATGGGAAAATGGTCGCTGAAGCCGCCAAACTGGAACCACTTCCGCAGCCCGGCCTCTTCGAGCTTGATCCAGCCAATCGCCTCCAGGTTGCCGGTGGCCACGCCCAGCAGCGCGCCCTTCCGCGCCAGGTGGGCCAGCGCGTCTTTCACGCCCGGCATAATCCGAATATCCATCTCATGGCGCCGCTCTTTGCACACGCGGTGAATCGCCTCAACAATCGCATCCCATTGTTGCTCAATCACCTCGCGGGGTATGCCGGCCTGCTCCAAAGCCGCGAGCAGAATCGCCGGATCGGTGCCGCCCGGCGTCAGGAAGAGAACCGGCTGAATATCATATCCCGTCACCTGCTGAACGCCGATGACGAAGGAATCGCGGTGAATGCGGTCGCGGTTGCGCAGCAGTGTGCCGTCGATGTCAAAGAGATAGGCGTCTTGCCCGTCCCAGGCAAAGCCCGGCTCAATGGATACGCGCGCGGCTGGAATTCGTTCTTCGGGGGTCTGCGGGCTGGTCTGCATGTCCTTAAGCAGCGCCGTCAGCCACGGCCGATGACATGGCGTGTTGCGCTATAGACAGGACGTTCACTGCGTGGAGGACGCTTGAAGCAGGCGCGAACTTCGGCCAGGCTGAGTCCCAGTTCCGCCATCGTCCGGCTCAGTGTGTTGCGATGCATCCCCAACTCCTTGGCCGCCTTGCACTGGTTTCCTCGGTGTGCCGCCAGCACTTCGCGCAGGAATTGCTTCTTGAACTCGCGTACGGCCTCCTCGTAGCCGATACCGCTGGAGTGCATTTGCGTCACCAGGCCGTCCAGAACTCGTTTCACGTCCACCTCTGCTTGCTCTTAATAGATTGCCATATTCTGTCCGGTTGTGCGCGCAAAAAAATTACATTCCGCCGCTGCCGGGGTGCAGCCATACCGGCGTCTCTTCTTCCAGATCCTTCAGCCCCTGCCGGATGCGCCTGGCCAGCTCTGCCGGATCCATATGTGTGCTCAAATGACAGGCCCCGAAAAAATATTTGGGTAGTTTGGCATCGCTCAGCCAGTGGGCTCTGGGAAAAAAGGCCAGGGCCGCCAGAATCACCAGCGTTACCAGCAGCGCCCCCTGAAAAAAGCCGAAGGCCGCCCCTGCCAGCCTGTCCAGGCAACCCAGTCCCATGCGATGGAATATCTTGGACAGTATCTTGCCGGCAACTGCGGCTATTCCCATCACAATCAGCGCAATCAGAAGAAACCCGATCGCATCGGCCACCGCCTCAACGCGAACCAGGGGCAAAAACAGCTTCGCGATGATGCCGTAATTCCATGCCGCCAGCACCAAGCCCAGAAACAGGCCGCCCAGAGCGAAGACAGAGCGGAAAAGGCCCTGGCTCAGCCCGCCAAACACGGCCAATACCATCACCACCACGATAGCCCAGTCCACCAGCGTCATTTCTTGATCCTTCTATCCGATTTGCTCCGCAGTCCCTCTTGCCCAGAAACTCCGTCGGGCCACAGCTACCCCCCTTTATACTCATATGCCCCAGATCCGCATGCATCGGCTCAGCATAACCGGCGTTGGACGGTGCCTGATTCTTGCTTAGAAAAACTGCCAGGGGGTAGTATTTCCTCTGATAAAACTAAGTCTCCGATTTTCTAAGCAAGGGAGCGTTTTGTCAATCTCTCTTCGTAGCTATTGATAAGAAAGACTTTCCAGGTCGCGGGTGCGATACTGCCGGTCAAGGTCTTCAAAGTAACCAGAAAAATATTTGCAAACATGGTCAAATTTGTACAGCATTCAGATCATGAAATGATGTTACAAACGTGTGTGATGGCTGTCACGGTACGGCCTACCCGTATAGGAGACACTCCACTAGTCAACATGGTTCGGAGGACGGGTTCGAATGTCCTCTTTGAGCCGGGCGACACGGAGTAGCCGTGGAAAGGGGAAGCCGCAGCTAACTTCGTTTGTGCAGGGATCACCAGTAGCCGCGTGCTACCGACCTCCAGTGCCGGCTACTGGTCCCCGTTTCTTGTTACATACAAGCGCCTCCGAAGTGAAGACTTCCTTCGGAGGCCTTTTTTACCTGTTTTCTGTTATGAATCCGGGTGCCCAACCCTCGCCGCCGTCATCCTGAGCAGCCCAACTCTGCGGACTACCGTCTGTGGGCGGCCTTCACCACTCCCGCCGCACGCCGAAGATGTCAAACTGGGGGTCATTGCTGAGCACGGGCATATCTTCATGAAGTGCCTGAGCAGCAAGCATCCGGTCAAAGGGGTCTTTGTGGTTTCCGGGCAGAAGGCCGGCTCGCACAGCGTGTTCCGGCGAGATGGGGAGCAGCAGGTAGCCTGACGCAGACACCTCGGAGATAAAATTCTCTGCCAAATTTCTCGCAAAATCGAGCTTTCCCAGGCGGTATTTGGTCGCAACCTCCCAGGCCGTAGCAGCGGAGACGATGATTTCGTTGCCGGGGGACTGAATGAGGCGGCGCGCGCGCGGCGATAATGTATCCTCGTCAAAGGCCGCCCACAAAAGAGTGTGCGTATCGAGCAGAATCCTCACTCGCCTTCACCGTTCCACAGGCGCAGTTCATCCTCGGGTAGTGGGTCAAAGAACTCAGGTCCAATGCTCCCGCGCCCCTTCAAAAAGCCAACCCGACGGCTTTCCGGAGCCGGATTAATGGCTATCAGGCGAGCGACCGGTTTGCGCTCCCGGCCAGAGGTAATCTGCACCTCCTCGCCAAGCTGTGCGCGGCGCAGCAGCTCTGAGAGGTTGGTCTTGGCTTCGAAGATCGTAGCGCTAAGCATATTGTGTACCTGCTAGATAATGTTAGCTAAGAAGAGGCTGTGAAGTCAAGCATGAAACTGTCTAATACAATGAGCGCATGATCGAAATTCGCTGGAGGATTGCTCGTTTTTTTGTTTTCGGCGCACTCTTTGCTCTTGCCACTTCATTGCTTCTGAGTCAGACCGATCCAGACCCCACGCCACTGCTCTGTGCAGCGATTGAAAAAGGCCGCTCTGGCGAGAGTCAGAAGACACGCTTTACCTATCAATTGCTTGTCCATAATCAAGATTTCAACCTAAAGGGCAAACTGCTCCATGAAGGCACAAGTCTCTACGAGATCATCTATATCGCCGATCTGGAGTACATGCATCTTTTGGAGATCGATGGTAAAGCTCTCTCTGGTAAGGCGCTGGCCGACGAGCAGAAACGATACGATGATGCGGTGCGCGAACGCACTGCGCTCAATGCCAATGCGCGAGCCAAGTTCATGCACGGCAAGAGCAGAAACGTTAATATCAACTACCCGGATATTGTTACGAAATACCATAACACTGTCGTGGATCATACGCAGTTGAATGGACGCGATTGCCTGCTGATTGACTCCACGCCGCTCGACACGGTAGCCGATGCTCCCCGGCGGCATTTGCGCATATGGTTAGACCCGCAGAAAAGTGAATTATTACGACTGGATTTGGATCTGCTGGCGGATGAAGGTGATATTTTGCGCGGATCGAAAGGATCGATCATCTACACTCACATCGACGGCGTTCAGCTCGATTCGTTTCACCACCTCGAATATATCGTGCTTGCAAAAGACAATAAGAAACATATAATCCGTGGGGTAAGCGATCAGACCTTCTCCAATTATAAAAAGTTTGTCACTTCCGTCCGCATCCTGCCGCAGACGGAAGGGGAGACTCCGCAATGAGCGCCCTATAGAGTCCTCTGCATAATGTCGAGTAAATAGAAACGCCGGACAGCCACAAGGCTGTCCGGCGTGTTTCGCAACTAGAGTTGAATCTATCGCGTCTTCGACACTTCCTCCACCGTCACCGGGTCAAGGAACGGCATGGAGGCGCGCAGCTTTTTCCCAACAATCTCCACCGGGTGTTTGGCTTCGGCTTCGCGGAAGGCCAGAAACTCCTTCTTGCCGGAGTTCTGGTCGGCAAGAAATCTCTTTGCAAAGCTGCCGTCCTGAATCTCCGCCAGAATCTGCTTCATCGCCTTGCGGCTTTCGGTGTTGATCACCCGCGGGCCGCTCACGTAATCGCCGTATTCTGCGGTGTCGGAGATGGAATAGCGCATATACGCCAGGCCGCCGCGATAGATCAGATCCACAATCAGCTTGAGCTCGTGCAGCACCTCGAAGTAGGCGCTCTCCGGCTGATAGCCCGCCTCAACCAGCGTCTCGTAACCCGCCTTGATGAGCGCGCTGACGCCGCCGCACAGCACCGCCTGTTCGCCGAAGAGGTCGGTCTCGGTCTCTTCCTTGAAAGTTGTCTCCAGCACTCCGGCCCTGGTGCAGCCGATGCCCTTGAGGTAGCTCAGATTGAGCGCGTGCGCCTTGCCGGTCGCATCCTGGTGGATGGCAATCAGCCCCGGCACGCCGCCGCCTTCCACGAAGATCTCGCGCACCCGATGGCCGGGCGCCTTGGGCGCGGCCATGCCCACGTCGATGTCCTTGGCCGGAACGATGGTCTTGAAGTGAATGTTGAAGCCGTGCGCGAACAGCAGCATCTTGCCCGCCGTCAGGTTCGGCCCGATCTCCTCGGCATACACCTTGGCTTGAATCTGGTCGGGCGCGAGGATCATCACCACATCGGCCCACTTCGTCGCTTCAGCCGGCGTGACCACTTCGAAGCCCGCTTTCTTCGCCTTGACAATGGACTCCGCTTCCGAGGCGGGCAGGCCCACTTTGACGTGGACGCCGGAGTCCTTGAGGTTGAGGGCATGAGCGTGCCCTTGCGAGCCGTAGCCGATGATGGCTACCTTCTTGGACTGAATGAGTTTAAGGTCCGCATCGTGATCGTAGTAAGTCTTCGCCATGTTTTTCTCGTTTCCTTTGCTGGAGTGGTGAAATGTTGATCTGAAAAAAAGCTTCCTTGAATTCGCCCTATTCCGGCTCGGCCGCGACTTCTTCCACGGTCTCTTCCGCGGGCTCGTCCGTCCCGGTGCTCATGGCCTTGAGCACGCCGCTGGTGTGGTGGCCGCGGCGCATGGTCATCTTGCCGCTGCGGCAGATTTCCAGAATGCGGTTCTCGCCTTCTTCAAGCACCTGAATCAGTCCTTCGATCTTGCTTTCCACGCCGGTCAACTGGATGGTCAGCGACTCCGTTGCCACGTCTACAATGTCGGCGCGAAAGACCTCGGCCAGCTCGAAGATATTCGAACGGTTACGGTGAGTGGCGGCCACTTTGATGAGCGCCAGCTCGCGGGTCACCGACGGCGCCTGGGCGATGTCGTCCACATCCACCACATTCTCCAGTTTAAACAGGCTGGCTTGGATGCGGTGGCCGGCCTCGGCAGAGGCCTCGCAGACCAGCGTCAGCCGCGACAGCCCCGCGCGCTCGCTGCGCCCTACGGTGAGCGAATGGATGTTGATGTTCAGGCGGCGGAAGAGCGAGGCCACGCGCGTCAGCACGCCCGGCCGGTCTTCAACGTAAGCGACAAATGTGTGCATCATAAATCAGCCTCTAGCTTCTAGCCTCTAGCTTTTAGCTTTGTGACTCCGGGCTTGTTCTCACCGTATACAAAATTGCGGTGGCAATGAACAAGCTAAGAGCTAAAAGCTAACAGCTAGTGGCTGTTTTCCGGTCTGCGGATCATCTCGTGCAATGAAGATCCGGTGGAAACCATCGGATAAACCGAGTCTTCCTTCTCCACCTTGAAGTTGAGCAGAAACGTTCCTGTCGCACTGCGCGCCTGCTCCACGGCCGCGGCCACTTCCGCGCGTGTGCGAACGGTGAGGCCTGCGATGCCGTGCGCATCGGCCAGCTTGACGAAATCGGGGCTGACCATCGGCGTGGCTTCGTAGTTCTTCTCGTAGAAAAACTCCTGCCACTGGCGCACCATGCCTAGGTAGCCGTTGTTGATGACAGCAATGTTGATCTTGATGCCCTCCTGAACGATGGTCGCCAGCTCCGCCGCCGTCATCTGGAAGCCGCCGTCGCCAACGATCACCCAGACCTCCTTATCAGGGCATGCAAACTTTGCCCCGATGGCCGCCGGCAGCGCGAATCCCATGGTCCCCAGCCCGCCCGAGGTGATCAGCGAGCGCGGCCATTCATGGTGATAGTACTGCGCCTCCCACATCTGGTGCTGGCCCACGTCGGTCACCACGATAGCTTTGCCGCCGGTGATGCGCCAGATGTCGTTGATGACGTGCGCCGCGTACAGGTGGCCGCTGTCGGGCAGGTTCTTGATGTCGCGCACCGCCACCTCGCCTTTGCTGGCTTCGATAATCTTGATCCATGCCGAGCCGTCGCGTCCGCTAATGCGCGGCAGCAACTGCTCCAGCACTTCGCGCAGATCGCCCACCAGCGCCACATCAACCTTCACATTCTTGTTCACCTCGGCCGGATCAATCTCGATGTGAATCTTTTTGGCCTTGGTGGCATACGTCGAGAGGGTTCCGGTGACGCGATCATCGAATCTCATGCCGCAGGCAATCAGCAGGTCGGCCTCCTGAATGGCGTGATTGACCCACGACTCGCCGTGCATGCCCATCATGCCCAGGTTGAGCTTGTGCGAGGCAGGGAAGCCGCCCAGCCCCAGCAGTGTAAGCGCAACGGGAATCTGCGCGCGCTCGGCCAGCGCGCATACCTGTTTCTCCGCGCCGGATTCGATGACTCCGTGCCCGGCCAGAATCACCGGCCGCTTGGCGTTGCGAATCAACTCGGCAGCGTGCTCCAGCCCCTGCTCCTCCACCTTCAGCATGGGGTGCGGACGATGCGGCCGCGGCTTGGCTGCGGCAAAGTCGAACTCCGCCGTAGCCTGCTGCGCATCCTTGGTAATATCCACCAGGACCGGCCCGGGGCGTCCCGACTGCGCAATCTGGAAGGCATAGCGAATCGCCGCGGCAATATCCTCGGCGCGATTGACAAGGAAGTTATGTTTTGTCACCGGCAATGTGATGCCGGTGATGTCCACTTCCTGAAACGCATCCGTGCCCAGCACTTTGCTGGAGACATTTCCGGTGATGCAGACAATGGGAATCGAGTCCAGCATCGCCGTGGCGATTCCGGTCACTAAATTCGTCGCACCGGGTCCGCTCGTGGCAATCGCCACGCCCACCTTGCCCGAGGCCCGCGAGTAGCCGTCGGCCATGTGCGCCGCCCCCTGCTCGTGCCGCACCAGCGTGTGATGTATGGGAAACTTGCGCAGCGCGTCGTAGACCGGAAGAATCGCCCCGCCGGGATAGCCGAAGACTTGCGTCACGCCTTCGCCCTCCAGCGTGGCCCACACAATCTCCGCGCCCGTCAGGCGAGTTGGCGGATGGTTCGATGCTTGCGTCTTGGTGATTTTTCCCATGTGAGACCTCCTCTGAACTGTTTGCTGTTAGCTGTCAGCTGATAGTTGCTTCTATGTCGTGGCTCCTTCTGACGCGCTCGTCACTCGGTCCACATACTTGCGGAAGACGCCCCTCGGCCAGCGCAACGCCGGCGGCTTGAAGCCCTTCAGCCGCTTGGCAATCTCCTCTTCGCTGACCTCCAGCGTCAGCTTGCGGTTAGGAATGTCGAAGTGGATGATGTCGTCCTCGCGCACGGCGGCGATAGGTCCGCCATTAAAAGCCTCCGGCGCTACATGGCCCGCAGTGAAGCCTCTCGTCGCGCCGCTGAAGCGCCCGTCGGTCAACAAAGCCACCGTCGCGCTCAACTCAGCGTTCGAGCTGATGGCCGCCGTCACTTGCAACATCTCGCGCATGCCCGGTCCGCCCTTGGGTCCCTCATAGCGAATCACCAGCACATCGCCCGGCTTGATCTTCCCTGTCTGCACGGCGGCAAACGAGTCCTCCTCGCAATCAAAAACGCGCGCCGGTCCGCGATGCTCCACTCGATCAGCCGCGGCCACCTTCATCACGCAGCCTTCCGGCGCAAGATTGCCCTTCAGAATTACCAGGCCGCCATTGGGCTTGATGGGCTTCTCGAAGGTGCCGATCACCTGCTGCCCCGGAGTCTCCTTGGCCAGCGCCGCCTCTTCGGCCAGCGTCTTGCCGCTGATGGTCAGCGCCGAACCGTCCGCGTGTTTTGCGTCGATCAGCCGCTTGGCCAGCAGCCGCGAGCCGCCCGCCGCCTGGTAGTCCGATGCAACAAATTTTCCCGCCGGAGTCAGCGAGCAGATGTACGGCGTGCGCTTGCTGATCGCGTCAAAATCGTCAATGGTAAGCGGAATGTTCATCTCTCGCGCAATGGCAATCAGATGCAGCACCGCATTCGTCGAGCCGCCGCTGGCCGCAACGCTGGCGATGGCATTCTCCAGTGATTTTCGCGTAATAATCTGCGATGGCCGGCGATTGGCGCGCACCGCGTCCATCAACATGCGGCCTGCCTTGCGCGTGGCTTCGAGCTTGTCCGGACTGGTGGCCGGAACGCCGGAAAGCTGAATCGGCGAGATGCCCAGGATTTCTCCGCTCATCGCCATGGTGTTGGCCGTGAACTGCCCGCCGCACGCCCCCGCGCCGGGACAGGCGTGAGCTTCCAGCACCTCCAGCCCTGCGTCATCGATGCGTCCGGCGGCATGCGAGCCGATGCCCTCAAAGACATCCTGAATGGTGATGTCCTTGCCGTTCAGCTTGCCCGGCGCAATCGATCCGCCGTAAAGCATCATCCCCGGAATGTCCAGCCGGCACAGCGCCATGATGATGCCCGGCATATTCTTGTCGCAGCCGCCGATGCCCACCAGCCCGTCGAAAAGATTGCCGCGCGCCACCAATTCAATCGAATCGGCGATGACTTCGCGCGAGACCAGCGAGGCCTTCATGCCTTGAGTGCCCATGGTGATGCCGTCGTGGATGGTGATGGTGTTGAACTCCATCGGCGTGCCGCCCGCCTCGCGAATGCCCTCCTTGAGAGCCTCGGCAATCTCGCGCAGGTGCATGTTGCAGGTGCCGATCTCCGTCCACGTATTGGCGATGCCGATAATGGGCTGGTGCAGTTCTTCTTTGCTGAAACCAACGCCGCGCAGATAAGAGCGCGCAGCCGCCCGGCTCGGCCCCTCGGTCATCGGAATGCTTTGTCGCTTGCCTTCAATGGTCATTAGTTTTTCGCTTTCAGCCAATTGGCTTGGTTATGTTTTGTTTCAAATGCGTCCAGCGCCGCTTGATGGCGCAGAGTCAGGCCGATGTCGTCCAACCCTTCCAACAAGCAGAACTTGCGGAATGGATCGATTTCAAAGCTCGCCTTGAATCCCTTGCCGTCGGTGACGGTTTGCTCTTCAAGCGACACAGTGAGTTGATAATTCGGAATCGTCTTTGCGTTGTTCATCAACTCGGCTACCTGCTCTTCGCTCAGCCGCGCCAGCACAATCCCGTTCTTGCCCGCGTTCGAGAAGAAGATGTCCGCAAACGACGGCGCAATCACCACGCGAAAGCCGTAGTTTTCCAGCGCCCAGGCCGCGTGTTCGCGGCTCGATCCGCAGGCAAAGTTCTTGCCCGCAATCAGAATCTGCGCGCCATGGTAGCGCGGATCATTCAACACAAAATTCGGGTCCGGCTCGCCCGACGCCGTGCGCCGCCAATCGAAAAACAGAAAATCTCCGTAGCCGGTGCGCTCAATCCGCTTCAAAAACTGCTTGGGAATAATCTGGTCCGTGTCCACATTCGCCCGGTCCAGAGGCGCGGCCAGTGCGGTCAATCTGCGAAAGGTTTTCATCAGCCTTTTACCTCCCACTTGCGAATGTCAACGAAGTGACCGGCAATAGCGGCTGCCGCGGCCATCTCCGGAGAAACCAGGTGCGTGCGTCCGCCGCGTCCCTGGCGGCCTTCAAAGTTGCGATTGCTGGTCGAGGCGCAACGCTCGCCCGGCAAAAGAATATCGGGATTCATGCCCAGGCACATCGAGCAGCCCGGCTCGCGCCACTCAAATCCCGCCTCGCGGAAGATGCGGTCCAGCCCTTCTTTCTCCGCCTGTGCCTTCACCGCATGCGATCCGGGAACCACCATCGCGCTCACCTTCGTGCTCACCTTGTACCCAGCCGCAATTCTTGATGCCGCGCGCAGATCTTCCAGCCGCCCGTTAGTACACGAGCCTATGAAGACCCGGTCGATGGCAACTTTTTCCAGCGGCGTCCCCGCCTTCAGCCCCATGTATTCAAGAGCGCGCTCCAGGCCCTTGCGCTCCTGCTCGTTCGTCGCGGCGGCCGGGTCGGGCACAGAGGCTGTAACCGGCGCCACCATCCCCGGGCTCGTTCCCCAACTCACGTACGGCGTCAGCTTTGCCGCATCGATAATCAGCTCGCGGTCAAACTTTGCGCCGGGATCGCTCGGCAGCTTGCTCCACTCCGCCACGGCTTTCTCCCATTCCGCGCCCTTCGGAGAAAATCGTCTGCCCTTCAGATAGGCGAATGTCTTTTCGTCGGGAGCGATCATGCCCGCGCGCGCTCCGGCCTCGATGCTCATGTTGCAGACCGTCATGCGGCCTTCCATCGAAAGCGCGCGAATCGCCGAGCCCGCATACTCCACAACGCATCCCGTCGCCCCGTCCGTCCCAATCTGCCCGATGATGGCCAGAATAATATCCTTGGCCGTAACGCCCCTCGGCAGCTCGCCCTCAACCGCGATGCGAAAGGTCTTCGGCTTCGATTGCGGCAGCGTCTGCGTGGCCAGCACGTGTTCCACTTCGCTGGTCCCTATTCCGAATGCCAATGCCCCGAAGGCTCCGTGCGTCGAGGTGTGAGAGTCGCCGCAGACAATCGTCATGCCCGGTTTAGTCAGCCCTAGCTCCGGCCCGATCACGTGCACAATGCCCTGATCGCGCGAGTCCACGTCATAAAGCTCAATGCCGAACTCCTTGCAGTTCGTGCGCAGCGCGGCAATCTGCCGCGCCGCAATCTGATCGACGATCTTCAATCGGCCTTCTTTTGTAGTCGGCACATTGTGGTCCACCGTCGCAATCGAGCGGTCAGGCCGCCGCACCTTTCGTCCCGCCAGCCGCAACCCCTCAAAAGCCTGTGGCGAGGTCACCTCGTGGATCAGATGCAGGTCTATGTACAGCAGCGTCGGCTCGCCCTCGGGCTCCGCCACCAGATGCCGCTCCCAGACCTTTTCGAATAACGTCTTTGCTTCGCTACTCATTCGTTTTCCTTGTTTCAAATCGTTGTTCAGTGCCGATTCGTCATCAGCTACTAGTCCCATAGTACCTAGTCCCTACTTCAACAGCTCCTTCACCGTCTCCCGCACCTTCGCTCCCATCTCGCGCGTTCCCAACACGGTCAATCCCTCGGGGTTGGTGCGCGCCAGATCCTGCGTGCGGAAGCCAGCCTCGAGCACCTTGCGCACCGCCTTCACAATCGCGTCGGCCTCGGCATCCAACCCGAACGAGTGGCGCAGAAGCATGGCGCCGGTCAGAATAGTGGCCAGCGGATTGGCGATGTTCTTGTTGGCGTGCTTAGGTGCGGAGCCGTGTGCCGGTTCATACAAATTGATCTTGCCGCCCACGGTGCCCGAGGGCAACATGCCCAGCGAGCCGGTAATCACGGAAGCCTCGTCGGTGAGAATGTCGCCGAAGGTGTTCTCAGTAACCACCACATCGAAATCGCGCGGACGCTTCATCAGGTGCATCGACATGGCGTCGACGAACTGGTGCTCCAGCGTCACATCGGGAAACTCCTTGGCTACCTCAATCACCGTGTCGCGCCACATCTGCGAAACCTCCAGCACATTGGCCTTGTCCACATTAGTCAGCTTCTTGCGGCGCTTTTGCGCTAATTGAAAGGAAGTGCGGGCCACGCGGGCCACTTCATCGCGGGTGTAGATCATGGTGTTGAAGGCTACGCCCTTTTCCTTGTTCCACTCGCGCGGCTTGCCGTAATAAAGGCCGCCCAGCAACTCGCGAACGAACATAATATCCGTCCCGTCAATGATCTCCGGCCTGAGCGGGCTGTTGACCGTCAATTCCTTGAAAGCGAAGACGGGCCGCAGGTTGGCGAAACCGCCCAGCTCGGCGCGCAGTGCGAGCAGGCCGGCCTCAGGCCGCGTGCTCGCGGGCAGGGAATTGAATTTATCGTCGCCCACCGCGCCTAAAAATACCGCTTCGGAGTCGAGCGCTGCGGCCAGCGTCTCCGCCGGCAGAGGCGTGCCATCCTGTTCAATCGCTACGCCGCCGATGCGCTTATAGTCGAGCTGCAACGTGTGGCCGCCGGCCTGTGTTGCTTCTTGCAGCACCGCGATGCCTTGCTCCGTGATTTCAGGGCCGATGCCGTCTCCGGGGGTAACCAGAACTTTCAACTTCATTTCTTACTCTCCTTATTCTTAGATGGTAGAGGGTTTTCCTGTCTGCGTTCCGGCTTAATCCAGTTATTGCCGGCTCAGTCCAGTTCAGCGACCGGCTCGCGGCGTTTTTCACGAATATGATCGGGTAAAATGCCCACCAGATCGTAGTCGTAGATGTTCTTCTTGCGGTCGGCCAGCGCCACAAAGCGGTAGTAGGTGTGTTGCAACTCATCGCGGGTAAGAGCAAAGCCCAGCTGCTCAAGCCGGTTGCGCAGCGCCGCGCGGCCGGAGTGTTTGCCCAGCACCAGATGCGTCTTGGCCACGCCAACCAGCGCCGGGGTCATGATCTCGTAGCACAGCGGATTGGCCAGCATGCCGTGCTGGTGAATGCCGGATTCATGCGCGAAGGCGTTGTCGCCCACGATTGCCTTGTTGGGCGAGGGGCGGAAGGTGATGAGCTGGCCCAGCACCTGGCTGGCTGGATAAAGCTGGTTCAGATTGAGGCCTGAGCTAACGCCGAAGTGGTCGCCGCGAACATAGAGCGCCGCGGCAATCTCTTCCAGCGCCGCATTGCCGGCCCTCTCGCCGATCCCGTTGATGGTGCACTCCACCTGGCGCACGCCTGCCGAGATGGCGGCCAGCGAGTTGGCCACCGCCAGCCCCAAATCGTCGTGGCAGTGCGCGGAGAGAATAATGCCCTTTTCGTCGATGGCCGGAATCCGCTCCCGCACCTCGCGAAACATCTGCGCGTACTCTTCGGGAGTCGAGTAGCCCACCGTGTCCGGCATATTAATGGTTGTCGCGCCGGCTTCAATGGCGATCTTCACCATCTCCACCAGAAAGCTGCGCTCTGAGCGGGTGGCGTCCTCGGGCGAAAACTCCACGTCGTCCGCCAGCGAACGCGCCAGACGCACGCTCTCGCCTGTTTGATCCAGCGCCTGCTGGCGGCTCATCTTCAGTTTGTATTCCAGATGCAGATCGCTCGATGCCAGAAAAACATGAATGCGGGCGCGCTCGGCGAATTGCAGCGCGCGCGCGGCCATCTCGATGTCTTCCTTCTTGGCCCGCGCCAGGGATGCGATGCGCGGCTTCCGTATAGCCTGGGTGATCGTGGCGATGGCCGCAAAGTCCCCCTCCGAGGCCATGGCGAAACCGGCCTCGATGATGTCCACCCCCAAATCCTCAAGCGCGTGCGCCATGGTCAGCTTTTCCTGCGTCGTCATGCTGCACCCCGGCGACTGCTCGCCGTCGCGCAGCGTGGTGTCGAAAAAGACAATGCGGTTAGTTGCCATTAAACGGCCTCCGCGGACAAATTTATGCCTGTATTTTCAGTATTATACATTCCGCAATATAAATCAAAGTTATAATAGTTGTAGATTCGATTAGTATTGCTTATAATGAAAAACAGCTTCCAGCCGCTAGCTTCTAGCTTTCAGCTTGGTTTGCGAATTGCGGACTGTTGTGGTGCTGATGTTGCTTAGCCGTGCAATGGCGGATTTAGTAAATATGCACTCGACGGTGGAGCTAGCAGCTAGAAGCTAGTAGCTAGAAGCTGCTATTCGAGGCCTTCATGGAACTTCACCAACTCGAAACCTTTCTCGCCGTCGCCGAAGAGCGCAGCTTCTCCCGCGCGGCCGTGCGCCTGCACCGCACCCAGCCGGCGGTCAGCCAGGTCATCCGTAAGCTGGAGGCGGCGGTGGGCGAGACGCTTTTTGACCGCGCCGCCCGCGACGGCTCGCTGACCGCCTCCGGAGTGCTGTTGCGCGACTATGCTCTGCGTCTTCTCGCCCTCCGCCGCGAGGCCTCCAGCGCTCTGGACGAACTGAAAAACCTGGAGCGGGGACGCCTGCAACTGGCGGCCAACGAGTACACCTGTATGTACCTGTTGCAGGCCATTCACCGCTTCCGGCGCGAGTTTCCTCATATAACCGTGACCGTGCACCGCATGTTGGCCTCGCACATTCCCGACGAACTGAACCTGCGCACCTTCGAGCTGGGTATGATCTCCTACAGCCCCAATCCCGCGCACTTCCGCTCCATCGCTGTATACGCTGATAGCCTGGCCTTCATCGTCAGTCCCAGCCATCCGCTCGCCCGCGCCCGGCGCGTCTCCATCACCGGCCTGGGCGAAGAGCTGTTTGTGGCCCATAACGTGGCTTCGCCCCTGCGGCGTCGCGTCATCGAGGCCTTTCAGAAGTACAGAACTCCCCTCAACATGGGCATTGAACTGCCCACCATCGAGGCCATCAAGCGCTTTGTGGCCATGGGAAACGGGGTGGCGCTGGTGCCTCACTTGACCGTGGCCAGGGAGCTGGAGGCTGGCGACCTGGTGCGGGTAACGGTAGACGAACTGGAGCTCAAGCGCGTGCTGCGCCTCGTATGCCGGCGTCAGGCAGAGCTCTCTTATGCCGCCAGGGCCTTTTTGCGCACCGTTCGGGCATTGGCCCGGGAGCAGGGGCCGCCCTTTCACTACCATGTCGAACGAGCCGGCTGATTTTTCAAAAATTTGTCATTATGAGCGAAATAGTGAAAATATGTCATCCTGAGCGAACCTGACCCTGAGCATAGCGAACCGGGGTCCCCAGCGACAGGTCTTCGTCGCTGGGGTGGGGAAGGGGAAGGGGAGTCGAAGGACCTGCATTTGCCGTTTCCTTACCCCCCAAACGCCCCTTTGCCGCCCACCGCGTCTATAGCCTCAGAGGTTTCGAGGCCAAGGCTCGCGCCAAGACCCGCCCCGGCCAGTTACAATGCTGAGAGTGGGGCCCGGCGCAATCCGAGGCGCCGGAATCGAAAGCTCGTTGCCAGCCGGACGGTTGAGCAGTCAGTCATGAGGATCAGAAACAAATGAAGAAGATCGCTTTAATTGCATTCCTGCTGACCGTGTGCGTGGCAGCAGGCCGCGCGCAGGAAAGCCGCCAGGACATCAGCCTTAGCGGAACGGCGCTTGTCGAGCCGTTCATCGCCTCGGCAACTGATGTCTATGTCCACTCCAACTACGCTTTGGGCGGATTGGCCAGCTACCGTTTCATGCTGACGCCTACCAGCGCCGTCGAGGGCAACTACAGCATCACCTACCAGAACAAGATCACTTACCACACCAATCCCAACACCTACCAAGTGCTGACCCGCACACAGGAGATGTCGGCCGAGTACGTCCGCAGCTTCAACTACCGCAAGTACAATCCCTTTGTTGAGGCCGGGCCGGGCGTGGTCGTCTTCCTGCCCATCCGCAACTCCGGCACCACCACGCTGGACGCCAAGCAGCAGATGCAGATAGCCGCCTTCTACGGCGCCGGCATCGCTCGCGAGATCAGCCCCAGCTTCGATATCCGCGCCGAGTTCCGCGGCATCATCACCAAGGTGCCCACATTCAACGTGGCGCCCTTCACCACCAACAAGTGGTACAACATTTACATGCCCGTGATCGGCGTGGCTTACCACTTCTGATCCCAATCGCAAGCGCTTTCGAATGAAGGGGATGGGTCTAGGCCCATCCCCTTTAGTTGTTTCACGCCTCAGCCAGTGTCTTAGGCCAGTAATACGCGGCACAAAAATTGCTTGTCATCCTGAGTGAACGGGGCCCCAGGCGTACTCTTCAGCCTTTCCGGGGTCCCCACGACTCGGGGTCCCCAACGAGCGATTGTTGCTCGTTGGGGTGAAGGGACAGGTCTTCGTTCGTGGGGTGGAGGTTGGGGGTGGTGAGTCGAAGGATCTGCTGTTGTTCTTCAATGAACTTCTGACTCACCACACTAGATTCGCGCCCTCGGCGCTGCCCGTGTATCCTCACCCCATGGATAAGGACGTTTCCCCCACGCCTCCCAACCTGCTCCAACACGCAGCCAGCTCCTACCTGCGCTCGGCGCGCCATCAGCCCGTCCGCTGGCATCCCTGGGGCGATGCGGCCTTTGCCCGCGCCCAATCCGAGGACAAGCCCATCCTGCTCGACATCGGCGCCGTCTGGTGCCATTGGTGCCATGTCATGGACCGCGAGTCCTACGAGAACCCGCGGATCGCCGCCCTCATCAACGAGCTTTTTGTCGCCGTGAAGGTGGATCGCGACGAGCGCCCCGACGTGGATGCGCGTTACCAGGCCGCTGTTGCGGCCATCACCGGACAGGGAGGCTGGCCGCTGACCGTCTTTCTCACTCCCGACGGCCGGCCCTACTTTGGCGGCACCTATATTCCCCCCGACGACCGCTATGGACGTCCGGGTTTTGGCCGCGTGCTCACCACCCTGGCCCAGGTCTGGCGCGAGCGCCGCGACGAGGCTCTGGAAACCGCCTCCAGCGCCATGGCCGCCATCGAGCACAACGAGTCTTTTTCCGGTGGTGCCGGGCAACTCTCCCTGGAACTGGTCGACAAGATCGCTAGCTCCATCCTCCGTCTATTTGACCCGCGCAACGGCGGCTTCGGCGCTCAGCCCAAGTTTCCTCACCCCGGCGCACTCGACCTGCTGCTCCATGTGGGGATAAACCGCAATTCAGGGCAGTCCTCTGAGCAGGCTAATGAAAAACTCGAAATCGAACCAGCTTTGTGTCAGGACACAACTTTACAGGCTGCAGAAAAAAGCAATTGTCGTAGCACAAAGCGTCAGGGCACGACTTTAGTCGTGCCGAAAATGCAACGAAATAAATCTGGGGCTTTAGCCCCTGAGGTACAAGCCTTCACCACCACCCTTGAGCACATGGCCCGAGGCGGCGTCTACGACCAGTTGACCGGCGGCTTTCACCGCTATAGCGTCGATGAGCGCTGGCATGTTCCGCACTTCGAAAAGATGCTCTACGACAACACCGAGCTGCTGCGCAACTACCTGCACGGCTTCCAGAGCCTCGCCCGCGAGGATTTTCGCCGCATCGCCGATGAGATTGCCGCCTGGCTCCTCGTCACCATGAGCGACCGCGAACTTGGCGGCTTCTACGCCTCTCAGGACGCCGACATCAACCTCGACGACGACGGCGACTACTTCACCTGGACGCTGGCCGAGGCACGCACGGCCCTGCTCGCGGCAAAATTTTCTCCGGACGATATTGACCTCGCCCTGCGCTACTGGGATATTGGTGAACTGGGCGATATGCATCACGATCCGTCCCGCAATGTCCTCCACTTAAATCATTCCATCGAAGTTTTTGCCGCCGAAATCGGCCAGAGTATGGATCAACTGCGTCCGCTCCTTAACTCGGCCCGCAGCACGCTACTTGCCGCCCGCTCCCAGCGCCCCACGCCCTTCATCGATCGCACACTCTATACCGGCTGGAACGCCATGGCAGTAACCGCCTGCATGGAAACGGCCCGCATCCTCAACCTCTCCCCGTCGCGCGATTTTGCTCTGCTCACGCTTGACCGTCTGCTTCGAGAAGCATGGGATGGCGATCAGACTCTCAGCCACGTCATCGCCTATGGTGATCATCAAGATTCGCCGTCGTCAGATACAGTCCCCGGCACGCTCGACGACTACGCTTTCACCATCCACGCCTGCATCGACGCATGGGTGGTCAGTGGCGAAATGCGCTACTACCACGCCGCCGTCAAGCTGGCCGATGCGATGATCGCCCTCTTCCACGACCAGGCCGCCGGAGCGTTTTTCGACACGGCCAATCAAAATGGCGCGCAGCTGGGCGCTCTCTCCGCCCGCCGCAAGCCGCTCCAGGACTCGCCCACCCCAGCCGGCAATCCCACCGCCGCCTCCGCCCTGCTGCGCCTCGAAACCCTCTCCGGCCGCCACGAGTATCGCGAAATCGTCTCGGAGACCCTGGCCTCCTTCGCCGGCATCGTCGAGCACTTCGGCCTCTACGCCGGCTCCTACGGTCTGGCCTTGGAGCGGCTGCTACTCGATCCCGTGCAAGTAGTAGTCGTCGGCTCCGGCCCGGAAGCCGCACACCTCGAATCGCTGGCCCTGGACACCTTCGCCGTCAACAAAACGGTCATCCGCATCGCTCCCGAGCGCCTGGTTCCCGGTGGTCTTCCCCAGGCTCTGGCCGAAACCCTGCTTCAAGCGCCAAAGCCGCAAGGCGCGGCAGCCTGGGCCATCGTCTGCCGCGGTCACGCCTGCCTTCCGCCGATTACCGATGCCAATGCCCTGCGCGAAGCTCTGCTTTGAAAGGAAACGACTAGTAGGTCGGGGTTTTAACCCTGACAATAAAGTCGTCATAAATAGGTAGTTTTCTTATAAAATGGCAAACAATTCAGGAGAATGTACGGATGAATCGATGGCAAAAAGTCGGAATCAGCGCGCTTTTGTCCGTTGCTGCCGTTTTAATCGCTCTGGCTTGTGTTCGCCACCGTTACCCGGTTTTGTTCCATCTATCCGGCAGTTGTGCCTGTACAGATTATTCAGAAGAGGTTGAGGGTTATACAGTATTCAATCCCTTTCGGGACCGCTCATCCGAAGCAAGCGCCAACGCATTCCTTGAGAACGTAAGGCAGGGACGGCCCCTGGTAGTCGCCCCAGATTTCACTCCAGCCGATTGGTTGCACCTCGATCATAAACCCATCCCCATGGAATGGCGGCTTAGATACCGGCACAATCAACCGCATCATGTCTCGCTCTATTACCAGTTCACTCGGTTCGATGACCGACCGTATCAACGCTGGAAGAGCGAAGGCATAGCTGAAGTTGTCGAGATTAACGGGACATGGAAAGTTTCGTCCTTCGATGTAATCTGGTAGATCACCCTATTACCCAACCCCTCACCCCACCACCTGCAATCTCTTCGATGCGTATTGCGCAATCTCGCTATCGGAACTCACCAGTGTCAGCCCTTCCGCGGCAGCTTGCGCAATCAGCATCCTGTCGAATGGATCCTTGTGAATCGGCGGGAGCGCATGAAGCCCCGCTATGTGTTGCGGACGCAGAACCAGCGGCGTGGCGGCCAGTTGCTCCAGCGCTTCGGACCACCACATGCGCGGATCGCCCACATCCAGCGTGCCCTTTATGCTCTTCAGCATGACCTCCCAGTACGCGACCACGCTCAGCACATTTGGACCAGCCAAAACTGCCCTGCGCGTAGAGGTTGTGAGTTTTTCTGGAGTGTCGAGTGCCCAGATCGCCGTGTGCGTGTCAAGCAAGTATCCGTGAGTAGGAACTTCTTCGCTCAATTGTCCTCACCCAAGAGTTCCTCTTCGGTGATGGGATCATCCCAGCCGGGCAGCAGGCGAATGCGGCCCTTCATGCCGCCCAGACGCGCCTTGCGGCGCTCCGCGGGCGGTGGCGCAAGCTGGGCGACGGGACGGCCATGGCGGGTGATCACCACCTGCTCGCCCTCCTCCACCATCCGAATCAGCTCAGTGAATCGATTTTTGGCTTCCGCGGTACTCACATCCATAACACTATTCTAGCCATAATTTATGGCCATTACAAGCCCTACAACAAAAGACTTGTTTCCGCCTCATTACACACTACTTATTGGCTGCTAAGCGGATTCCCCTCCACCGGCTTCAGCGTCGTCGGATCAGCTCCCGGCGCGGCCTTCGTAGCGGGCCGTCCGCTCGCCGCCTCGTCAATAAATCTGTTGAAGACCCGAAGCGGATCGCCGGGCAGCAGGTGCTTCTCCTCCAGCGCCAGACGCACCCGCCGCCGAAACTCCCGCACCGGCTCGTGCTGTTTCATGGCCAGCGTCTTGAAAACTACCGGGAAGATCAGCTCCGAGCCTTTGATCGCATCCACGCCAAGAATCTCCGGGTCGGCCACAAAAACCTCGCGGTACTCCTCGCTCGCGCGAATCTCCATGGCAATCCCCTTCAACAGCTTCAGCACCTTATCGGGATTGGCGCTGAAATCCACACTCACGTTGACAGTGGCCACCGAGTAGCCCACGCTTAGGTTAGCCACGGTGGCGATCTGCGAGTTGGGAATGATGTACAGCGTGCCGTCGGCGCCGCGCACCGTGGTCTTGCGCAGGCTCATCGCCTCCACGGTTCCCACCGCCCCGGCCAGCCGCACCGTGTCCCCCACGTTGAACTGGTCCTCAATCAGAATCAGCATGCCGTTGAGCACGTCGCGCACGATATTCTGTGCCGCCAGCCCAATGGCTACTCCGGCAATTCCCGCCGAAGCCAGCAGCGGGCCGAAGTTGACTCCCACGGCGGCCAGAAACTGCAAGCCGACGACCACCCCGATAACGGCCAGCCCCGTGGTGCGAATCACTCCCGCCAGCGTCTTCACCTGCGCGACGCGAGCCGGCCCCGGCGCATGCTGCTCGGCAATGTGGATCATCCGCGCCGTCACCAGGTGCAGCAGCCGGCTGAGCACAAACCCAATCAGCGCCACCACAAACAAGTGCGGCAACTTGGTGCGCACAAAATCCTGGGAATCGATAATCCACCCGTCCAGCACTTTGCCCAAAAACCGCTCCTCCGCAAACCAGCCCGTTCTTGCCGCCAGCAACAAAACAATTGTGTGCATCCCATCACTCCTCTCTCTAATCTAATCTGCTGGCTGGGTTACGGTTGCTACAATCATGGTTGTCGATTCAATTTCCCCGCAAGAGAAAACCCGCGCATTTTAGGAGTGAAGGGAATGGTACTTGCAGCTTCCAGCGCTCGTGAATCACTGTCGGCATCCGCCGCTGGCATGAGCTCTCGGCAGTTGGTTGAAATCTACCGGCTGATGCTGCTCTCCCGCCGCGTCGACGACCGCGAAATCCTGCTCAAGCGCCAGCAGAAAATCTTCTTCCAGATCTCCGGCGCGGGCCACGAGGCGCTGGGAGTGGGCGCGGCACTGGCCATGCGCCCCGGCTACGACTGGTTTTTCCCCTACTACCGCGATCGCGCGCTCTGCCTGGCGCTGGGATTCACCCCTGCCGACATGATGCTGCAAGCCGTCGGCGCGTCCACCGATCCCTCCAGCGGCGGCCGCCAGATGCCCACACACTGGAGCAGCACTTCGCTCAACATCGTCAGCCTCTCCTCCGCCACCGGCACCCAACTGCTCCACGCCGTCGGTTGCGCTGAGGCCGGCCGCTACTTCAGCCTCCATCCCGAGGCCGCCGCCCGCGCGGATGGCGATTACCGCGCCTTCCGCGACGTCACCTTTCACGGCGACGAGGTGGTCTACGCCTCCATCGGCGAGGGTTCCACCTCACAGGGTGAGTTTTGGGAGGCCATGAACACCGCCTCCAACAACAAGCTCCCCGTCCTCTTCTGCATCGAAGACAACGGCTACGCCATCAGCACTCCGGTTGAGGTCAGCACCCCCGGCGGCAACATCTCCCGCCTGGTGGCCAACTTTCCCAACTTTTTCTTCGCCGAGGTGGATGGCTCCGATCCCGAGGCAAGTTTCCGCGCCTTTCAAGCCGCCGTAGCCCACTGCCGCGCCGGACTCGGCCCTGCTCTTGTCCACGGCCATTGCGTCAGGGCCTACTCCCACTCGCTCTCCGACGACGACCGCCTCTATCGCACCCAGGCCGAGCGCGAGGCCGATCTCCTCCGCGATCCGCTCGTCACCATACGCGCGCGCCTGCTCAGCGAATCCATCCTCACCGAAGCCGAACTCACTGCTCTCGAGCACTCCGTCGAGCGCGAAGTTGCCGCCGCCGCCGAGCGCGCCCTTGAAGCCCCGCTTCCCAAAGTCTCCGACATCACCCTCCACGTCTACTCCGACGACTTAGACCCCACCAGCTCCGCATTCGCCACTGAACAAAAAGAAAAACTCCCGCCGGACGCGCAGTCCTCGAAGGGCGCGCAGCCCCCGCCGGGCGCGCAGCCCCCGCCGGACGCGAAGCCCTCCCGCACCATGGCCGACCTCATCAACGCCTGCCTCCACGACGAAATGCGCCGCGATCCGCGCATCGTCGTCTACGGTCAGGACGTGGCCGACGCCAGCCGCGAGGCCGCGCTCGCCGAGGTCAAAGGGAAGGGAGGAGTCTTCAAGCTCACCGCCGGCCTGCAAACAGAGTTCGGCTCCGAGCGCGTCTTCAACTCCCCGCTCGCCGAGGCCAACATCGTCGGCCGCGCCATCGGCTACGCCCTGCGCGGCATGAAGCCCGTCGTCGAAATCCAGTTCTTCGACTACATCTGGCCCGCCATGCACCAGATTCGCAATGAGCTCTCCGTCATTCGCTGGCGCTCCAACGGCCAGTGGGCCTGCCCCATCGTGATGCGCGTCCCCATCGGCGGCTATCTCACCGGCGGCTCCATCTACCACTCGCAATCCGGCGAGAGCATCTTCACCCACATCCCCGGCCTGCGCGTCGTCATGCCCTCCAACGCTCTCGACGCCAACGGCCTTCTGCGCACCGCCATTCGCTGCGACGACCCCGTCCTCTTCCTCGAGCACAAGCGCCTCTACCGCGAAACCCACGACCGCGCGCCCTATCCCGGCCCGGACTTCGCCATCCCCTTCGGCAAGGCCCGCATCGTCCGTCCCGGCTCTCACCTCACGCTCATCACCTACGGCGCTTTGGTCCCCCGCTCCCTGCAAGCCGCCGAACGCGCCAGGCGTGAGCACAACATCGACGTAGAAATCCTCGACCTGCGCACACTCAGTCCCTATGACTGGGAATCCATCTCCGCCTCCGTCCGCAAAACCAGCCGCGTCCTCGTCGCTCACGAGGACATGCTCAGTTGGGGCTACGGCGCGGAGATCGCCGCCCGCATAGCTGACGAGCTCTTCGACTCCCTAGACGCCCCCGTCCGCCGCATCGGCGCCATGGACACCTTCGTCGCCTACCAGCCCATCCTCGAAGACGCCATCCTCCCCCAGCCCGACACCATCCTCAAAGCAATCGTCGAACTGAAGGCGTATTAAATCGTCAACTGGCTTAGTCGACTCGCGGCGCATGAAACTGTAGCGCCGGCCTCCCGGCCGGCTGTAGCGTGGACCTCCCGGTCCACGCTTGTTTATTTGTAGTAAAGGGATAACGAGAAGTATCAGGGCATGACTGGGAGGTCAGGGTTTTAACCCTGACTGCCGCAAGCCGGAGGGAGGCGGGGGTTTCAACCCCCGCAAAAAGTGATTGAATTCGATGCGGGCTTTAGCCCCGGAGGGAATGTTGGACCGCATCAATAAATGCAAATGGTGGAGCAAGAAGCGTCAGGGCACGACTGGTAGGTCAGGGTTTTAACCCTGACTGCCGAAAGAGCAACAAAATTATGTCGGGCTTTAGCCCCTGCGGTCTTTGTTTTCAATTATTTGCAACAGTAACAATATATCTGTCTCATCAGACCTCGGAGGTGCGTTATGATTAAACCCTCCTTTGAGGTACCCAATATGAGTGAGCATGAAGTTCGCCTTTTTGAAGCCAAGTATGCGATTTGGAAGACTGAACATGCTGATGGGCTGTCAGCTTCTAAGGCGTTTGAACGGTTTGTTGTTGAGCAGGTATTGAAAGATTTTGATCTGGATATTGACGAGGTAAGTTCTGGCGATTTGGGTGGTGGAGATGATGGTGGAGTGGATTCTGTCTACTTGTTCATGAGCGGGAAATTGATTGCCGCAGAGACCCCTCCAATCGTTCCTGCAGGCCCAATTGAATTACACCTCATTCAGGCAAAGGAAGAAAAGTCCTTTAAGGAAGGGCCTGTACAAAAACTAGAAATTTTTGCGAAGGACCTGCTTAATTACAGTAAACCCGTAGAGTATATCACCTACCTCAATTCAAAGGCGCAAGATGCTATTGCCAATTTCCGTGAAAAATATAGCGACGAGGTGATGGGTAACCCACACACACTTGCCGTCCATTTTCACTATGCTTGTAAGGCGGACATGCTGCCTGGACCGAAGGATAAGATTAATGTGAGGGGAGATAATCTCAAGGCTTACGTCAAGTCGGTTCTCTCGTCCGCCGAAGTCACCTTTACCCTGTGGAACGCAAAACGACTCCATGATGCTGCAAAGAATACGATGGAATCAAAGGTGGTCCTTCCAGTACTTGAAAGTTTTTCAACTGAAGATGGTTCAACGGTCTGCCTTGTGAAGCTTGCTGATTACGCGGATCGTTTACTCATCAAAGAGAACGGAGAAATGCAGACGCGCTTTCTGGAGCCGAATGTAAGAGATTATCAGGGGTTCAAGAATCCGGTAAACACTCAGATTCGTGCGACATTAGCTTCTCAGTTGGGGAACGAAGAATTTTGGTGGCTTAACAATGGAATTACGATAATTGCCGATGGCTGCCCCGTCAACGGGCATAAGGCCACAATTACAAATCCAGAAATCGTTAACGGTCTCCAAACCTCGCATGAGGTTTATCAATGGAGAAAGAAGCAAAACAGCACATCCGACAATCGGGCAATCCTCATAAAGATCATCGTATCAACAGACGAAAAGACGCGTTCGAGAATCATCAAGTCTACAAATTCTCAAACGAAAGTGGACGACCTCACCCTTCTGGCGAATGATCCCATTCAAGAGAGCATCGAAGATCGGCTCCGCCTCTATGGGCTATTTTACGACCGCAAGAAAGGTGAGTACAAACGCCTAAAAAAGCCAATAGAGGCTCTTGTTGGCATGGGCACGTTGGCGCAGGCTTTCATTGCGATAATTCTGCAACAACCCGATCAATCGCGGGGAAGGCCGCAAACGTATATCAAGAAAAACACAAAGATCGTGTACGATGAAAAATTAGACCTCGATTTTTATGCAGCAGCCATTCTGATTGATCGTCAAGTTGAGTCGTATCTTGAACGACGAAAGGCGAAGGGCGAGTTGACTTCAAATTTGGTTAGGGACCTGCGTTATTACGTGTCCATGTTGATCGGGAAGAAATGGGACCTAGCTAGCAAGTCTGCCCAGTCCATCGCCGATGCAATGAAAGAGGTCGTAAAACCGCTTTCTGAAGATGAACTGAAGAACGCCACAGATAAGGTTGCGAAGATATATAAGGCTTTAGGTGGAACCGACAAAAATGCCAAATCGACAGAAATGAGAGACGCAGTACAGGCGGTATGATGGTTGATTAAACATTCTGTCGGATGGCTGCGTGCCTTGTATCCCTCGCATTTGGGGACCCGGGTTTCCACGAATCCTATGCGAGCGAATAGCGAGCGGCTGCCTGGACGGCCAGTCCTGCAGATTATTTCCCCACTTCGTGCACAATGATCCTCAGAACTCTTCCTTCAAACATCGTCCCGGAACGCCCAATTCGCGCCGCCATTCAGCCGGAAGAGGCCGAAACGGACTGTAACTCCTTATCCTGCGATTTTGTGGTAAACTCTCCGCAGGGGCGACCTATGGCGACTACGGCACAACCGAGAATTTATAAAGCAGTGCGTTCAAGTTCCAAGCCTAAATCTTTCAAGAAACAGCCTCGTTCTAAAGATGAGATAAGGTTTCTGGATATGGCCGTTGACCACCTTAAGTCTATGTCAATTGAGGAATATAGGGACGCAAGCGAGAAACTGGAGATTATCGGGAACGCGGCCCGTGCTTCCCGTTGAATACTTTCAGAGCCTCTTTTCTCTGCGGTGTACCTTCCACAAACCCAATAGCATCAAGTGATTGAAGGAATAAAGCTAGTTCTCCGGAATCAAGAGCATCACTCAGGTTCCGTCTACTTCTCGCATAGGATAGTCGTGCCTGTTCTGGCTTCAGTTTAGCCTTGGACTCTTCTATAAAATTTTGCCGGATTTCTTTGGATGAGAATCCTTTGGGCGTTAGGTCATTTTTTCGCATCGAGTTGATCTCTTACTTTTACATTACTCTACTGGAATCTTCAGCGGTCCGTTCAGGTTCGGCAGGTGGCCTTGGTTCCAATGACTTGTTCAAACCATGCTAAGGGTGCCCCCGGTCCCTCGCTTTTTAGGGACCGGGGATACCACAAACCACATGGCGTGAATCCTTCCGTACGTCTCCACTGACCACTGTCCACTGTTCACTGACCACTGTTTTTAATGCAGATTATTTCCCCACTTTGTTGCACAATGATTCTCAGAAGTCTTCCCTCAAATCCTCCCGGTACGCCCTCTTCGCGCCGCCATTCAGCCTGAAGAGGCCGAAATGGCCCGTAACTCCTTATCCTGGACGACTTTGCAGGGAACTTCATTGTTTTCTATATTTTACAGCTCAACCCTGCTTGTAACCTCAAGAAAACAAGGATTTTGCGCCCAAAGTATGTGTGGGGGTGTACCACGAAACTTAAGCGAACGTATAGTGAGCAGTTGGCCCCACCGCAGGTGGCTCAATGCTCCCCCGGCGGCAGCTTGCAGCAATCTCCGGCCTCGGGCGGCTCATTCGCCCCCGCATCCAGCGCCACCTTCCACTGCCCATCCGCCTGCTTCTTCCAAACAGTGATGTACCGCCCCTTCACCGTCACCGGATAGCCGCTGGCGTCCTTGCTATGTCCCTCGTAGTGGCCCCAGGTGTAGCCCATATCGCCCGACGGCCCCATCTGCGCGTCGGTCGGCGTCCACGTCAGTTGATAGACCTTGGGGTCCCAGTTGGCCGACTTCTGAATCGCCACCTTGCCAATCAGCGGCATCGCGGCATTGCCCAGCGCCACGCCATCCGCGGCAAACCAATCCGCAAAGCCCGCTCCGCCCCGCGCCAGCACGTCCTTGGCAAAACGCGACTCCAGGTCGTACAGCAGAACTTTGCCGGGGTTCATCGTCGAGTCGGTCAGCGGATTGGGCCTGTCCTGCGCCGCCGCATCCGGAAACGTCAACTGGCCCAAAGCCCCCTGCATCACCAACCCCGCCAGCACCACCACGCAAAGAAAAACTCTCCACCTTCCAGCCACGTTCCATCCCTCCATCGACACAAAAGTCTATGTGACCATCGTATAACGCGGGATTCAGGCTTGCGTCCAAATGAGAGCCAATCCGAGGTGCGCACTATTGAGCAGACCGCGTCCCGCAATCTGCGTAATCCTGATTCAGTCAAGATCAGGTGCAAGAGCCTGCGCGATGAGGTGGTGACTGGATGATTGATCCCCGCTGCAAGATCGTGGCAATGGAGATGGAAGATCCCCGTTGCAGGGGCCTGCGCAATGGCCTGGCAATCGAGATGGAAGACCCTCGCTGCAAGGGCCTGCGCAGTGGCGCGGCAATCGAAATGGAAGATCCTCGCTGCCAGAGCATGCTCAGTGGTTCGGCGATGGTAATGGAAGACCCGCGCTGTCAAAACCTGCACAATCGGTAATGGAGACTTCAGCCGGATCGAACACGCGCCGTCACCCTATCGGCGGCATAACCAGTGAATTGCAACCCGAATTGAAGGAGATCTCAGATGCTCTTGTTACTCGTTATTGTTCTGGTGCTCGTATTAGCCGGAGGCGGAGGATACTACGGCTACAATCGGTGGGGTTCCGGCGGAGGAGCAGGCATAAGCCTTGGCACAGTGCTGGTGATTCTGCTGTTGTGCTATCTGCTTGGAGTGATCTGATAGAGCGCCTTGCGGCAACTTCAGACCGCTGCCGCAAAACTGGCCGCGAGCCGGAAACCGCTGTCAGGTGCGTAACGTGGGCAAGGGAACCGGTGCATGGAGGAAAGAGATGGGAATCGCAATGAGCAATGCGCTGGCGCTGATGCGCTATCATGATGTTCGCTTCTTACAGGACTTCGACGGCCACGACTTTGCCTGGCTGCTGATCGGGGTGATGCTGGCCGTGGTGGTGATGTGGGTAATCTCGCGGCGAGGGCGGCGCTGGATCTAGATGCCCGCGCTTCAGCTCCTACCCAGGGCCGCTAATATCTGCGGCCCTAGTTGGCTCACGCTGCCTGCGCCCAGCGTCAAAATCAAATCGCCCTTCTTTGTCTGCGCGGCCACAGAAGCGATTGCGGCTGAAATATCCCCGGCATACTGAACCTGCGGCCCCACGATGCGCTCGGCCAGCCCCTCCGCCGTCACGCCGGGAATGGGTTCTTCGCTGGCGGCGTAAATAGGCAGCACGATCACCGTGTCCGCATCCCGAAACGCGCCGGCAAATTGATCCATCAAATCAAGGGTTCGCGTATATCTATGCGGTTGAAAGACAACGTGAATCTTCTGGTAGCCGCATTCGCGCGCGGCGGCCAGAGTAGCGCGAATCTCCGTGGGGTGGTGGCCGTAGTCGTCCACCACGGTGATGCCGCGCGCCTGTCCGCGCAACTGGAATCTCCGGTCAACGCCGCGAAAGCGGCTCAGCCCCTCGGCAATCTGGGTCGCCTCAATCCCCAGCTGGTGGGCGATGGCCACCGCGGCCGTTGCGTTGAGCACATTGTGCCGTCCGGGCACATGCAATTCAAAGGGCCCCAGCGGACCCATCGCGGTCATCACCTGGAAGTGAGCAAAGGTTCCCACTACTGTATCGAGATATTCCAGCCTGTAATCGGCCTCTGCCGCCACTCCATAGGTGAAGACGCGGCGATGAGCGCGAGGCAGAATTCCCGCCAGCAGCGGATTGTCTACACAGGCAGTCACCGCTCCGTAAAACGGCAGCTTGTTTATAAATGTAAGAAAGGCCTGCTCCACGTCGGCCATGTCGCGGTAGCAATCCATGTGCTCGCGGTCCAGATTCGTCACCACCGCCAAAATCGGCGACAGCTTCAGAAATGAGCGGTCGCTTTCATCGGCCTCCACCACCATATATTGCGACTTGCCCAACTTGGCGTTCGAGCCTAGCGCGTCCACCCGCCCGCCGACCACGATCGTAGGGTCCAGTCCGCCGGCCGCCAGCACCGCAGCCACCATCGAAGTGGTCGTCGTCTTGCCGTGCATCCCGGCGATGGCGATGCCGTACTTCAGCCGCATCAGCTCAGCCAGCATCTCGGCGCGCTGAATCACGGGAATCTTGCGCGCCCGCGCCTCCAGCACCTCGGGATTGGCTGCGCTGATGGCGGAACTGGTCACCACCACCGTGGCCCCGGCCACGTTTGCGGCATCATGTCCCTCGTAGATCGTCGCGCCCATCTGCGCCAGCCGGTCCGTTACTGCGGAGCGGCGCAGATCGGAGCCTGAAACCTTCATATTGAGATTGAGCAGAATCTCCGCGATGCCGCTCATGCCGATGCCGCCGATGCCGATGAAGTGCGCGTTCTGGGAGGTGGCAAACATGGAAGGTTAACTTCACTTTAACATTTGTCAGCAGGACCGTGCGCCATGCCAGACCGGATTGCGTCGAATCGGCTTCCGGGAGGTACAGTTTTTGTGTCTACTCCGGAAGCGTGTAATCGAAATCGTACGAGTGCTGACCCTTTTCGATGTGAATAGTAAACGTGCCTGCTATGCCCTTCAATTCCCCTGTCCCTGAGCCGGGTACAACAATCACCGTCATTTTGTACCCGCTCCGATCCATCGTGGCCGAGTGCTGCAGCGCGAAACTGCCGTGCTTCCCCGCAAGCGTTCCGGTGACCACTTCGATGGCCACATAGCCGGCCTCGCCCTGTTTCGGATCTCCGCCTGAAAGCATCTCGCCTTTGCTCGTCGCTTCCAGATCGCCGTGAATCTGCTTGTCGATTGAGAATCGGCCCAGTCCCTCGGCCGGCGCAGGCGTAAGCGGCTGAATGTCTACGGTGAATGTGCCATGTGCATGGTAAGTCATAGGCGTCTCCTTTTGCTGTACAAAGGCAAACGGTGAGAGTGATGCCAAGGCAAGAATGGTCAAGAGTAGGCGGCTCATATCGAGCATTTTACGTCAGACCTCGCTTGCTGGTTCAAAATAAATGCGTCACTGCATTGTCTCCTCGACGAGAACAATGTCATAACTCTTGCCGTCGCTTGAAGTATTCTTCTTGGCCAGGTAATGCAATTCGCTGGCGGAATCGAATGTGCATCTCGTCCCTTTCACCAGCCCATCGTATTGCTTGCCCTCTTTGCCGTCCACCACCACAAACTGCCTGGCCTCAGTTCCGGCCACATAAGCAGCATGACGGCTGTCCGGGCTGAAGATCAGGCTGCCGATGCCGTCGTAAGGTTGTTCCTCTTTGCCGTCCACCACCGCAGCCCAATTCTCGTTCGCATTGAACCGTTTCTCGCCAACTTTGGCCACGTAGGCTGTGCGCTTGCTGTCCGGGCTGAACACGATAGGTTTCTCTATGTAATATGCATCCCAGCAAACCTCTTCTTTACAACTGTGCACTTGCTTGATTGCATCCGCTTCGACGATGAACGAATAAGGTTTTCCCTCAACCCCGTCCACTACGAAAACCATCTTCTCGCTGGAATCAGCCAAATAGGCCAGCCGCATGCTGTCCGGACTGAAGAGAATGTGGCGGATCGCATCGTAGGCCTTGCCATCTTTGCCATTCATCACCGCCGCCCATGTTACGTCACTCTTGGCGGCATAAGCCACTTGCTGGCTGTCCGGGCTGAAGATGAGGCCGCCAATGGCATCGTAGGATTTCCCCTGCTTGCCGTTGACTACCACGGTCCACATATCTTTGACTTTCGCTCCATAGGCCATGCTCCTGCCATCCGGGCTATAGAGAACCTTCATGTCGCCGATGGTATGACTGCTGATGCCGTCGTAGGACGCTTGCTTCTTGCCATCGACCAGCAGAACTTCCTTGCCGTTGATATTGACCACATAGGCCACATGCCGGCTGTCTGGGCTGAAGATGAGTTCTTGCGCGATGTCGTACGGTTTGCTCGCACTTCCGTCCACCACCGCAACCCATTGCTCGCCGGCTCTGGCCAGATACCCCACGTGGCTGCTGTCCGGGCTGAAAACGATGCTTGGACCTGAGATGATGTCGTACGCCTTCTCCTCTTTGCCATCTACCACCACCAGCCACTTCCCGCCAGCTCTGGCCATATACGCCAGCCGCCGGCTGTCTTCGCTGAAGATGAGATTGCTGGCTTCATCGTAGGCGTTTCCCTCATTGCCGCCCACCACCACATGCTGCTTCCCGCCTGCACTCGCCACATAGGCCACGCGATGGCTGTCTGGGCTGAAAGTGAGGCTCGATGCATCAATAAATTCGTAAGTCTTTTCCTCTTTGCCGTCCACCATGACATGCCGCTTGGCGCCGGCCTTCGCCACATACGCCACGTGCCGGCTATCCGGGCTGGAGACAGGTTGGCCTATGGCGGAGTCGCCATCAATGTGACAGATCAGTGTTTCCGAGCCGGCTCTGCCTCCATTGAAAATCGATGTAATCCATTTGCAGCCGGTAGCAGGGAAGAGCAGGGTAAGCAACACCAGAACCTTGATCGTTCTCATCGTCATTCCTCTCTATGGGCGTTGCGCATCGGCGCGTTCGCGCTTCAAGCAGGTCTCTGAAATCAATGTGAATTATATCCCGGCCACGTTGGCCTTGAATGTAGCGCCGGCCTCCTGGCCGGCTGTTGCGTGGACCCCCGGACCACGCTCACTTTACACCTTGAGGAGAATTTGCTCTAGCCAGCCGCCAGCGTTGCCCGCTTGCGACTCTTGAGCAGCGGCAGCACCTGCGCCTGCGCCGCGTCCACCGTGAGTCCGTGCCTTGCGCGCAGCTCCTCCACCTTGCCGTGCTCGATGAACTTGTCGGGCCAGCCGATGCGAACCACCGGAGCCGCGCTGCCCAGCTCGGCCAGAGCTTCCATCACCGCCAAGCCAAAGCCGCCCATCTTCACGTGGTCCTCAAAGGTGACAAAGGCGGCCACGCGGCCGGCGTAATCGCCCAGCATCTCGCGGTCTATCGGTTTAATGAAGCGCGGGTTGATCACCGCTGCGGAATATCCGGCGCACTCCAGCCGCGCGGCCAGCTCCTGCGCCAGCGTGATCATCGGTCCCAGACCGAGAATAGCCACATCGTTGCCGTCCTTGAGCACCTCCGCCTTGCCGACAGGAATCGCCTGCGGCTCTGCCTTGCGTGCCGCATCCGGTCCCACGCCGCGCGGATAGCGAATCGCGCTCGGCCCCGGAAGCTCGAGCGCGGTCTTCATCATGTCGGCCAGCTCGTCCTCGTCCTTGGGAGACATCAAAACCATCCCCGGCACGTCCCTCAGGTAGGCGATGTCAAACAGTCCGTGATGCGTTGGTCCATCATCGCCTGAAAGCCCCCCGCGGTCCATGCAAAAGAGCACGGGCAGCTTTTGCAGCGCCACGTCATGCACAATGCAATCAAAAGCTCGCTGCAAAAAAGTTGAATAAATCGCGCACACCGGCCGGTAGCCGCGCGCCGCCATTCCGGCGGCAAAGACCACCGCGTGCTCCTCGGCGATGCCCACGTCAAAATACCGTTTCGGATGATGCGGCCGGAACAAATCCAATCCCGTCCCGCTGGGCATGGCAGCCGTGATGGCCACGATTTTCTCATCCTTGTCGGCCAGTTGCGCCAGCGTGGTCGCGAAGACCTCGGCGTAGCTCTGCTGCCCGGCGGGCTTGGTCTCGCCGGTATCCGGATCGTAGGGGCCCAGCCCGTGAAACTTCTTCTGCCCGTCCAGCGCAGGCTGGTAGCCGCGGCCCTTTTGCGTCAAAACGTGCAGCAGCACGGGGCGGTTTTGCGTCTTGAGAAAGTTGAAGGTTTCCACCAGCAGCGGAATGTTGTGCCCGTCGAGGGGGCCATAGTATTGCAGGCCGAACTCCTCGAAGAGAATCGAGGGCCACAGCAAGCTCTTGGCTGCTTCTTCAGCGCGCCGCGCCACCTCCACCGCCGTCTTGCCGCCCACCATCTCCAGGATGCGCTTGGCCCGGTCGTGCAAACTCGTGTACTGCTCGGTGGTGACCATCTTGTGGAAGTAGCGTGCAATGGCGCCCACGTTGCGGTCGATGGACCACTCGTTGTCGTTCAGCACCACGATCAGCCTCTTGGTCTGCTCGGCGATGTTGTTCAGCGCCTCAAAGGTAATCCCATTGGTGAAGGCTGCGTCGCCGGCCACAGCGATCACGTGCTCTGTGCCGCCGGCCAGATCGCGTGCCACCGCCATGCCCAGCGCCGCTGACAATGCTGTCCCTGCGTGCCCCGCGCCGTAGCAATCGTGCTCGCTTTCCGCGCGCAGCATAAATCCGTTCAACCCGCCCGGCTGGCGAATTGTCCCCATGCGCTCCAGCCGTCCGGTGAGTATTTTATGCACGTACGCCTGATGGCTCACGTCAAACAGCAGCTTGTCCGTGGGAGTATTGAAAACCGTGTGCAGCGCCAGGGTCAATTCCACCACTCCCAGATTCGGCCCCAGGTGCCCGCCCGTCTTCGCCAGCGTCTGTATCAGGAATTCGCGTATCTCCTCAGCCAGCTCCTCCATCTGCGTAAAGTTCAACCGCTTCACATCGGCCGGCGAGTGTATGGATTCCAGAAGTGTTCCCATGGTCTTCCTTCCCCTGTAAAAGGCCGGGCAGCAAGGCAAAAAGCCCTCCGCTCTAGGGGCCATCGAAACCAGCTTTGCCAACCGTTAGTATACCAACGCCGCAGTTTTGGCCTGCTGATGGATTAGGGGAACTCTGAATAAGTTGATGTTTTAAAAGGGAACGTCTTTACAGTTTATGGAAAAGTTCATATGGAGTTGTAAGAAGCGTCAGGGCATGACTGGTAGGTCAGGGTTTTAACCCTGACTGCTGCAAGTGCCATAAAAGCAGCGGGGCTTCAGCCCCTGAGGTACGCTTTATAGAGATGGCTTCTTGCAATCACGCAGAGCGCACCCGTTCGACGGCCAGGCGCAGGCCCATGGCTTTGAGAATGGCGGAGAGGCTACGCAACTCCGGGTTGCCATCCGCAGATAACGTGCGATAGAGCTGGGTTGGGTTTAGGTTGGCCTTCCCAGCCACGGTTTGCACTCCGCCGACGGCTTTGGTCATCTGACGCAAGGCGATGAGCAGTTCACCCTGTTCGCCATCTTTGAGAATGTCGTTCAGCAGTTCAAGTGCATACGCAGGATCTTCCTTGAACAACTCTGCCATCGCCTCGTCGTGGGTTCTGTCTTTCATTGCTGCGCCGCAAGGTAGTCGTGAATTACATACAAAAATCAATTATCGTCTATAAACGAATATCCGTCAACGTCAAAATTGAAAATTCATATTGACTGTCTGTGACTTAGGATCAATCTCTCACTGCCGCGGCACGCTATACGGTCCCGGCAACACCGGCCCGGCCGGCGCGGTTACCCGCGCAGCGGAGATGATATCGACAATTTCCTTGGCCATGGGACTGGAAGCAATAATTCCGTTAAACGCAGGCACTTGGCCTGAGCCTAGAACGATGCTCGTCTTCCTGTCGGTGAGGACGTAGGTGTGAACATTGGTAAAAACGACTCGGTCGACTTCGATCAGCAGATCAGCTGCGTTGCGGTCATCAACAATCGTCAGGCCCAGATCCGGCCATTCCTTTTGTTGCCTTAGGGCATGATCCAGCGTATCGACGGTCAGAAACGCGGTCTTTGAGTGAACGTAGAGGGTCTTCGCATTCTTGAGAATCTGTTTGGGGTCGGTGCTGGCGGCGGCAGTGGCGCCTGGTTGCGGAACTGTTTCGGCTGGCTGCGCCAGCAGTTGCAGCGTAGCGCCAGATCCAAATGCAGTGCGCGGGCCGGCCTCCGGCAATCCGAGTACGTTTTCAAGGGGGACTGCGAAAGGAGAAGCAGCCCTCTTGGGTCCGGTGATAATGCCGATGAGAGCGCCGCTGTGATCCACCAGCGCGCCTCCGCTGCCGCCGGGAGCAACCGCTGCGGTAAACCGCAGCAGGTTGAATCCTGAGCCCGCTCCGGGGATCTCTTCCGCGGGACTGATAGCGTAGAGAATGCCTTCGGTAGTTAACCAGGTAAGTCCGCTGGAGTTGGTGATCGCATAAACCGGATCGCCCAGGGCCAGGGTTGCAGAGGAGCCTGGAGTCAGCGCCGGAAGCGCTCCAGCGGAGATCTTCAGCGCGGCCACATCGCGTCGCTCGTCGGAACCAAGAAGTACCACTTGGTCGAAGACTTCTCCGTTGGCCAGTCGGATCTGCACTGCGGCTGCGCCTTTAACGGCATGAAGCGGTGCCAGGATCACCCCGTTCTTCGAGATGACGACTCCGGTGGCAATGGAGGTGACGCGGCCCGCTGCATCGCCGGACAAAATGAGGACAGAGGCGGCCTTCGTGTGCTCGTAGATCGCCTTGGAATCAGGCGCAATTGAACCTTCCTGGGCTGCGGCGCAGAGAGAAAGTGCGGCAAAGGCGGCAACGATGAGGGCTTTCATGATTGTTGAGGATTATAGCAACAGAATGAATGGAAGGTCATCAATTAAGAAGTAGAAAAAGCCGCCCGAAGGCGGCCTTTCATTGATGCGCGCCGCTCTAAGGCTGCGCCTGTTCCCCTTGGGAGCTGCGGGGCCACACGGTTGCCGTGTTCTGCTGCAACGTGGCCGTGAACCAGTTGCTGTCCCAAAGATTCTGGTAGAACGCGCCGGTCATCTCCGCGGCGCGTGGTCCAAACGTCGGCCTCCCGCCTTCCAGAAAGAAGACCGTCACCAGGCTTCCTTGCGGAGAGTCGGCCCACGATGCGAACCAGCCAAAGCGTGTGCCCTTGGCCGAGCAGGTTCCCGTCTTGCCAAACACCGGCAACTCGTGGAAGTTGGCCTTCAGCCGCCGGGCGGTGCCGTAATCTACCGCGCCGGCCATGCCGTCCTGCAGGTCGGGAACATAGCGGGCAATCTCCAGCGTGCGCTTGACCCTGGGCTCAAAGCTGGTTGCCTCTTCCCGCGTCTGCGGGTGCTGCAAATAGTAGAGCGTTCCGCCGTTGGCCAGCGCGGCCACAAAGGCCCCCAGTTGCAGCGGCGTCAGCGAAACTCCCGTTCCGAAGCTGCACATGCGGCCCACTCCGCCCAGCGAGGCGGGCAGCGGCTCGTCGGGATAAACGCCCAGTTGTTCGCCTGCAATGTTGTATCCCGCCAGCTCGCCCAGGCCAAACTGGTTGGCGTACTGATGCACGCGCTCAAAGCCCAGTTCGCGGCCCAGCTCCTCGAAGTACTGGTTGTTGCTCTTGGCCAGCGCTTGCGTCATATTCATGTGGTAACTGCCCAGCCTGACCGGCGTGTCGCGCGTGACCAGTCCCTCGGAGAGCGCGGCCAAAGCCACCGTCAGCTTGATTGTGGAGCAGGGCTCGGCGCCCGGTGACAGTGCCAGTTTTTGGTTGACCATGGCCAGTATTCGCCCATTCGAGGGATTGATGACCACCGCCGTGCCGTTCATGTCGCCCATGGCGTCGATAGCGGCTTGGCGGACCACGGGGTCTTCGCCGGCCGTTATGTCGCCCGCAAAGATGTCTCCCTTGGCATAGGAGCTGGCGGTGAAGCGCTCATAATAGCGATGGCGGCGGCGGGTGACGGTAGTGCGCCGCGCCCCAGCCTTGGAGCTGCTCGTCGTGCTCCGATGAGCCGTGCCTCCGGCGGGCGTGGCATGAGGAGTGGTAGTGTGACTCGTCCCGGTGTGAGGTGTCGTTCCTGCATGCTGCACGGCCGTAGACTTGTGGGCTGCCGGCGTGGCTGCATGAGTTGTGGCGTGAGGTCTGGCGGCGCGATGGGGCTCTGTCACATGGGAGTCGGTTGTTTTGCTGTGCTGCAGCGGGCGCGGTGCGTCCAGCGCCGCCGCAACCCCGGCGCATGCGCCTAAACCGCTCAGAATCAATGCACAAGCCCAAATACGGGTAAAATTCATCCAGCCGATATCCTCTCTACTACGGAGTGTCAAGCCGTTCGCCTCCTATGTGGAGGCATATTACCTGCCATTCCATTCTGCGATCCCTCATGCTATCTCTGGATCGTCTCTCCCCATTATTTTGATGCATCCATTCCTTGCAAGATGACTTAATCTCGAACGGAATAAGCCACCGGGTATACAGGAACAAACTGCTCTAATGGGTACATCGCTCTTATCTGTCACTCAGCACACGACTTACATCCTGTGTCGCGGATAAGACACTTCAAATGAGGGCTCACCGGCTGGCTGGTGCAAAATACAACCCTGCATTTGTGAGCTATATTGCACTATACGCTCCCTTAGCTCTCATTCATAGTGACCCTCCTTACAGCTGCAAGTTGCGTAAAAAGGTTGGCTTTTCCAAATCCGGTTGCAGATCCTCGTCCGTATCGGGAAACAGCATCTCGGCCGGTTGCATGCGGTTCTCCTCCAGTGCCTGCCGCACGCGCACTCGGCTGCTAAGCGCTGGTGCGTACTCGATGGGCAGGGGAGTGTATGCCGGTTCCTCCGCCAATTCGGCAAACTTCGGAGGCGCAGGCGCGGCTGCCGCTTCCAACTCTTCAGGCTCCGTCGCCGCAATCGTCTCCACGGCCGGCTCCGCAACATTAGAAGAGGAATCGGAGAAGAAGCCGTTCTCATCCCATTTGTCTGATTGGCTCGCTTTCTCTGCTACGTCGGACTTATTCAACTCGCACGTGACTTCCTCCTCTTCTTCCTCCTGCGACAGAAAGCGTGGCGGCTTGGGCGCCGAAACCGGAACAGGAACAGCCACAGGCGCCAGCACCGGCGTCGCCGCGGGCTCAGGGAACCCGTCGTTGCGCGGGACCAGGGAGATCTGCGCCACCGGGGCAGGGGAGAGCGGAATCGAAACCACCGGCGTCTCTTCTTCCACCTCCAACATGCGCTTGCGCCGCTCCGGCATTGGGTCGCGAAAGCCGGTGGCAATCACGGTAATCTTCACCTCTTCGCCCATCTTCTCGTCCTGCACCGCGCCGAAGAGAATGTTGGCGTCCTCGTGGGCGGCGGCTTGAATCAGCAACGAGGCCTCGTTGACCTCGGAAAGTTTCAGCGAGCTGGAGCCGGTGATATTAATAAGGATGCCGCGCGCCCCGTCCATCGCGCCGGCTTCCAGAAATGGCGAAGCCATGGCTGCTTGCGCCGCTTCCACCGCGCGATTCGCGCCCGAGCGCGTCGCCGTGCCCATCACCGCGTGGCCCATCCCGGCCATGGTGTTTTTCACGTCGGCAAAGTCGCGGTTGATGATGCCGGGGATGGCGATGATGTCGCTGATGCCCTGCACTCCCTGGCGCAGCACGTCGTCGGCGATGCGGAAGCTCTCGAAAAACCCCGCGTCCTTGGCCACCTCCAGCAGCTTCTCGTTGGGAATCACGATCAGCGTGTCCACGCACTCAATTAATTCTGTAATCCCCCGCTCCGCCTGCTGCTGGCGGCGCCTGCCTTCAAATGTAAACGGCCGCGTCACGGCGGCAACCGTCAGTATGCCCATCTCGCTGGCCAGCGAGGCGATCACCGGCGCTGCTCCGGTGCCTGTGCCGCCGCCCAGCCCAGCGATGATAAAGACCATGTCCGCGCCTTCCAGCGACTCGATGATCTTCTCCGAATCTTCCAATGCGGCGCGACGCCCCAGGTCGGGGTTCGATCCCGCGCCCATCCCCGAGGTAAGCCGCGCGCCCAGTTGCAGCTTGACCGGAGCCTGCGAGCTCTTGAGCGCCTGCGAGTCGGTGTTGGCGGCGATAAACTCCACTCCCGCCATGCGCGACTGAATCATGCGATTCACCGCGTTGCCCCCGCCCCCGCCCACGCCGATCACCTTGATGCGGGCTCCGCGCACCGTCTCTTCCTGGTACTGAATGCGCATCTCCACAACTTCTTTCCTCAAATGTTCCATAGGCGCTTACACCTCCTCATAAATGCCTGTTGCGAATATCTCAATAGCTGCCGCCAAACATCTCCCCAAATCTTGAACGCCATGTGCCGCCCTGCGTCGCGCTGCTCATTCTCACGCGCTGCGTATACAAAATCATGCCGATGGCCGCGGAAAAGCTGGGATGAACCAGCTCGCCGGGCATATGCGAAAGGCGCACCGGGACTCCGGTGCGTGCCGGTACTCGCAATTGGCTCTCGGTAATGTCCAGCATTCCGCGCAGCATGGCCCCGCCGCCGGTCAGAACGCAGCCCGCGCCCATGTACTCCAGCACGTCGGCTGCGCGCAGGTTCTTTTTCACCAGTTGCAGCAGCTCGTCGCCGCGCGGCTGGAGTATCTCCGCCATCTTGCGCAGGCTTAATATCTGCGGCTGTGGGTTGGCAATCTCAATCGATGCGTCCATCGGCACATCCGTCACCACCGCGTTGCCGTACACGCGCTTCAGCTCCTCGGCCTGAGCCACCGGCATCTCCAGACCGATCGCCAGGTCATTGGTAAAGTGTTGCCCGCCAACGGGAATCGAAGCTGTATGCACCACCGCGCCTTCATAAAACGCCACCAGGTCGGTGGAGTGGCAGCCGATATCCATCAGGCAAATGCCCAAATCCCGCTCATCAGCCGAAAGAGTGGATTCCGCGGCGGCTACTGACTCCAGCACCGCATCGGTCACCTCGATCCCGGCGCGGTTGGCGCAAGTCACCGTGCTTTGCAGCGCGCTGCCCGAGCAGGTGGCGATGTGCAGCTCCACTTCCAGCTTCTTGCCCACCATACCCACAGGGTCGAAGATGCCCGGTTGGTCATCGAGAATGAACTGGCGGCGCAAAAGGTGCAGAATTTTGCGATCCGCCGGCCGTTCGATGGAGCGCGCCTGTTTGACCGCGCTTTTCACATCCTCCGCGTCGATCTCCCGCATGCGGCCGCCCAGCTCGATTCCACCGTTGCTGTTCAGCCCCCGTATGTGAGGTCCGCCCACGCCCGCCACGCACTCGCCTATATTGACGCGCGCTGTAAACTCGGCCTGCTTGACAGCCGCTTCCACCGCTTTGGCCGCTGGCCCAAGCTCCGCGATCAGCCCCTTGCGCATCCCCGCGGACGCCACCATCCCGTGCCCGCAATAGCGCGGCGCGCCCTCATTCAACTCCGCCGCCAGCACGCGAGTCCACGCGCTGCCGATGTCCAGCACTACGATCAGGTCATCACGATTCTGGCTCATGGCGCTCACTGACCCGGCTCGGCATTTGAGGCCGGGCGGGGGGTTGGGGCGGTCTTCTGCTTGCTCACGTTCAGCGCGGCGCGTTTGCCCGCCGCTCGCTTATTCTTCGCATTGACTGTCGTCGAAGCTTTCTTGGTCTTCGCGTTGGTCTTCTTCGCCGCAGCGGTATTCACATCGACCGCGCTGGATGCCGTCCGTGTCTTACCATTCGTCTTCTTCGCCGCGGCGGTCTTCGCCTTAACGGAGGGAGGCGGGGGTTTCAACCCCCGCATAAGCCCAATAGAATCATTGCGGGCTTTAGCCCTGGAATGAGAGGCTTTAGCCCTTGAGGTATGCTTTTCGGGCTTTTCGCCCGCAACTTGTCCAGTTTCTGCGACCTGCCCTGACGATTCACTGTCCGCGTTTGCGCCCTGCTCCCCTGCTTGCGCTGCATTGTTGCCGGTAGCCATCTCCAACACCGCCTGCTGGTCATAGCGCAGGTCCACTGCCGCGAGCCGGGGATACTGCTGACGCCATTCGGCAATGTGCTCCTTGTAGCGCTGGTAGCGCTCCAGAAAATGATCCTGGCCAAAGTGAGCCAGAATCTCGCCGTCCTGCTCGGGCATCAGCACGCGGGCGTCCGCCGCATCGCTCAGGTCGATCTCCGAGATCTGTGCGGTAAGCTTTTCGCCGTTCGCGTCCAGTTCTCCCAGCAGGCGCTGATAAATCGCCATGCGCGCCTTGCGCAGAGCAGGTGGGTCGTTGGCGTCGATCCCGGTCACCACCGGGAACGAGTAGTGCCGCTGGGCCATCATCGCCGCCGGCATAGTGAGCAGAACCCCGCTCGCGTCCACCAGCCCGATCTGCGCTCCCTGGCGCACAAAGGCCACCGGCTGCCGCTCCACAATCGTGACCTGTATCTGGTCCGGCAGCAGCCGCATCACCGTGGCTTTTTCTATCCAGGGAATCTCTTCCAGTTGCCGCCGCCGCTCGCCCAGCGGAACATAGAAGATATTGCGCCCGATGTCTTCGCCGAAGACCGGCAGCAACTCCGCGCGGCTGACCTCGGTCAACCCCGTCGCTGCGATATGGTCTGTTCCAGAAATGCGGAAGCGCGAGTCGCTGCTCAGTAAGTCGTTGAGAAGAAAAGCGCAGGCGGTCACTCCGCCCAGTGTGGCCAGCGTCAGAAATACGCGCCTCGCCACCCGTGCCTTGCGCCGCCGCGGCCGGTTCGCCCCCACAAAGCGCCCCCCGACAATGTGAGGCTTGCCCTTCAGGGGAAGCTCATCCTCCTCCGCTTCGTCTATATCCAGCGGAAGTGCTGGCAGCGCGCTCGCCTGTTGGGCCGCACCCTGCTTTGCGCGCCGCGAGAGGGGCGCCTCGGGCGCTTCATCTTCCCACGCGAAGGATCGGGTTGTGTTATTGCGTTGAGTCTTCACGCCTGAGCAAGGTCGTGAGAATCGCCAACCTTCAATATAGCCCCAGTCCGCCTGCTATATCAATCTTGATTCCAAGGGGAACCCGCAATGTTACGGGGCGCCCGTACGCGGCATCGAGTCTATCCCTTGGCACTCCGCAACCGGCGCGAAAGAAAGGTCATCCCCAGCCCAACCAAAAAAAGTGTTCCCGGTTCCGGAACTGATGGGGGTGGGCCAGTGAGGTCCACGAATCCCTCGATGTAGCCGCTACCGGATGCATAATTTATATTGATTCCGTCCGCGTCATACCCCGTGGTGGTTACTGTAATGTTTTCATTGGACCAGTTAAGTTGGTTCGCATCCGTGGCCGGGTCGTTGGCGGTAATGCCTGAGGTGTTCCACCCGGTCATCTCCACAACATGACCTGTGTCGACTCCATTCCATTGGATCAAGGCCAGGACATCCTGCCCTGCATACAAATCATTCTCCATGTCCTCCAGCAGGTTCAACCCTCCGCCGACATCAACCGCATAGATCTGCGTTACGCTGTAAGCCTGGCTACCGCCGTACAAGCCAAAATATGTATCAAGGCCTGAAACTATGCCAGTGGATGATGTCCCCCCGCTTGGAGTAGTCCCCATGTAAGCGCCGAGCTCGGTGATGATCGTGCTTGCGCCAGTATTGTTGCCCGGAAGATTCCCCTGCAAGAGACTCGGGTTACTTTGGCCCAACCAGTAGATGGCGTCAGCAGAAGCTGTCGGAGCACACCAACCGGTACCCCACTCAGGGAGATAATACTGTCCAAAGTCTGGTGTTGTGCCAGACGACGTGTAGGAGATTGGCAGGGCTCGGGCGGAGAGCACGGTAACAAGGGGTATCATGACCAACAGGATGATTCTCTTCACAGTGCACCCTTTTCTTCCGGAATTTCCATCTTCGCGCTCCCGAACCTCTCAAATTATATACACAAATCCTCGGCTCGATGCTGATTTCATTTCATTACCGATAGGGCTTACTATGGGGTTGGGGATGCCTCTCTATTCCCCTGGAGTCACACCCCATGGCCTATGACGATCTGCGCGACTGGATCAAAACCCTCGAAGATCGCGGCGAGTTGAAGCGCATCCGCGAAGAAATCTCTCCCCAGCTGGAAATCACCGAAATTACCGGCCGCGTCTCCAAATCCGGCGGTCCCGCGCTCCTCTTCGAAAACGTAAAGGGCCATCCCTCGCACCAGGTCCTCATCAACCAATTCGGCAGCCAGCGGCGCATGGCCCTGGCCCTCGGCGTCGACTCTCTCGACGAAATCGCCGGCCGCATCTCCGCCCTGCTCAACCTCAAAGCCCCCGAAGGCCTCCTCGATAAGCTCAAAATGCTCCCGCAGCTCAGCGAGCTCTCCAGCGCCTTCCCAAAAACCGTCAGCGCCAAAAACGCTCCCTGCAAGGATATGATTCGCCGCGAAAAATTCAACCTCAACTACTTTCCCATCCTCAAATGCTGGCCTCACGACGCCGGCCGCTTCATCACCCTCCCCTGCGTCGTCACCCGCGACCCCCGCTCCGGCAAGCGCAACATCGGCATGTATCGCATGCAGGTCTACGACGGCCAAACCACCGGCATGCACTGGCAGCGCCAGAAGGTCGCCGCCGAACACTATCGCGAAGCAATCCGTCAGGCCGCCTCCGCCTCCATCGACTCCAACCCGCTCACCGCCAGCGTCGCCGCCATGGCCGAATCCGCCGGCGGCGCCTGCGACATCCCCGACTCGCCCCAAGGCGGCCTTCCCCAAATCGCTCTCGGCAATCTCAAAGGCTCCCGCCTTGAAGTCGCCGTCGCCATCGGTACCGACCCCGCCACCACCTTCGCCGCCATCGTCCCCGCCCCGCCCGAAATCGAGGAGTACCTAATCGCCGGCTTCCTGCGCGGCTCCCCCGTCGAAATCGTCCAATGCGAAACCGTCGATCTCCAGGTCCCCGCCCGCGCCGAAATCATCCTCGAAGGCTACGTCGAGCTGGGCGAGCTGCGCGCCGAGGGACCCTTCGGCGACCACACCGGCTTCTACACCCTCGCCGACCAATACCCCGTCTTCCATCTCACCTGCGTCACCCATCGCAAGAACCCCATCTACGCCGCCACCATCGTCGGCGCTCCACCCATGGAGGACGCATGGATGGGCAAGGCCGTCGAGCGCATCTTCCTCCCCGTCCTGCGCATGCAGGTCCCCGAAATCGTCGACATCCATCTCCCCGTCGAAGCAGTCTTCCACAACCTCATGCTGGTCTCCATCCGCAAAAGTTATCCCGGCCACGCGCGCAAGGTCATGAACGCCATCTGGTCCCTCGGCCAGGCCATGTTCACCAAAATCATCATCGTCGTCGACGAGGATTGCGACGTCCAAAACATCCCCGAGGTCGTCCTGCGCGTAGCCAACAACATCGACCCCGAGCGCGACATCCAATTCACACTCGGCCCCATCGACTCGCTCGATCACGCCTCCCGCCTGCCCAACTACGGGTCAAAAATGGGCATAGACGCCACAAGAAAGTGGCAAGCCGAAGGCTTCACCCGCCCCTGGCCCGCCATCATCGAGATGGACCCCGCCACCAAAGCCAAAATCGATGCCCTCTGGCCAAAGTTGGGGCTATAGCAGGTATTTCGGAACGACCCAATGATCCATTACGAATGATAGTCCAGGTGAAACATTTCGGGCTGCAACATAGGCGTTTGTGGTGATACACTCGCGCATAGGCACTAAGATGCCGGGAATAGCACCTGTGATTCCGTAGTGACAGATAAACCAACTGTCCTTTCAAAACTCCTGTCGTTTGAGTCGAAATTCCTCCAGATTGGCCAATTGATTGAAATTCGTTTTCCTGGGGAGGATCTATGCCTCTAACACATGGAAGCTATTGGGATACCTACTGGCGTAAGCATCCAACATTGGAGTACTACTACCAACGATTGATTATGAATATCCATAACCGGGAGAGTCAGATTTTCTTGAAGCGACTGAGCATCTTAGCCAGTCTTGCGATCTTGATGATTCTGCTGGTGGTCAATACCCTCATTCTCCGGCATGAATCAAGTGTACAGATTGCCAATCAGATCTCGGCCACTCAGACGATACAGGTTCTCTCCGAGTTGGATAGAACCGAATCGCTTCTCAGGGATGCCAATGCTGACATGCACGACTTTATCGCTACTGGCAATCAAAAATATCTTGATTCCTATTACCTGGCTGTCGCCACTGGGAAGCCGTGCGTTGAAGACATCGCGCATTTGACCGCAGACAATCCCCGTCAACAGGCGCAAATTCCCATGCTTCTCAGCCAGACCAAGGCAAAACTGGACGAACTCACCCAGACCGTCTTTCTCTACAGGTCGAGCAGATTTGATGAGGCTAATGCGCTGGTCAACTCCGGCGCTGGTCTGAGCACTATGAACAATATCCATAACCTGGTTATGCAGTTGAAGCAGGAAGAGAGTTCAATAGAAGCCTCTCGAACCGCTACTTTGAAAAGAAGCATGCGGCTTGAAAACATTTTGATCTTATTGTCCGAATTCATCAAGGCGCTAATTTTGGTTGCCTTGGCTTATTTAATTATTCTCGAAATTAATCATCGTGAAAATTCCTTACGAGAGATACAAAGACGCGAGGAGTTGTACAGGGTGACGCTCACCTCCATTGCAGACGCGGTGATCTGCACCGACGCTGAGGATCAAATCACCTTTATCAATCCCGTTGCGGAAAGATTGACAAGCTGGTCGCAGTCGGAGGCAAATGGTCATCATATCAACGATGTCTTCCAGATCGTAGATGCCACGACTCGTAAAGCCATTGTTAGTTCGACGGTGAAGGAAGTTGAGCATAATCAAACCGAAAAACTGACGATAGGCCATATTCTCATTCGTCGAAACGGAGATGAAATCTTCATCGAAGGCTCCACTGCGCCAATTTACAATCGTAGAGGAAAACTTTCCGGATTGGTCATTGTCTTCCGCGACGTAAGCAACGCAATTGCGTTGGCCGAACAGATGGTCTATGCATCGCAGCATGACTCTCTTACCGGTTTGCCCAACCGGACGCTCTTGATTGACAGGATTAATCAGGCCATTGCCTTGTCGTGGCGAAACATGGAACAGGTCGCGGTGATCTTTCTAGATCTGGATGGTTTCAAGCACATCAACGATTCCCTGGGGCATCTGACCGGCGACAAGCTGCTTCAATCCATTGCAAGACGCCTTCAGGAGTGCGTACGATACCCCGATACGGTTTGCCGGTTGGGCGGGGATGAATTCATTATATTGCTTCAAGAAGTCGCGCACACGGAAGATGCTGCCATTACAGCAAAGAGAGTGTTGCAGATCATTGCGGAGCCTCATTCCATCGACGAGCACGATCTGTATGTCACCGCCAGCATGGGGGTGAGTATCTATCCTGACGATGGGACGAGTGCCGAGATTCTTATCAAGAATGCGGATACGGCAATGTATCAGGCAAAGGAAGATGGACGCCAGAACTACAAGTTCTTCAAGCAAGACATGAAGATCCGCGCCGTGGAACGGCAATCAATTGCAGAGGATTTGCAACAGGCTCTGAACAAAATGGAATTCACGCTGCACTACCAGCCCAAGATTAATCTTGGCACTGGAGCTATTACAGGGGCCGAGGCGCTGCTCCGCTGGACGCATCCCACGCGAGGATCCATCCCTCCTTCCACGTTCATTCCCGTAGCGGAAGACACGGGTCTCATTCTACCTATCGGCGCATGGGTGCTGCGAAAAGCCTGCACGCAACTTAAGAACTGGATCGATCAAGGAATGCCGATCAAGAACGTGGCTATTAATCTTTCGGCAGTCCAGTTTCGAGACGAAAGCTTCTTGGACAATCTCTTTGCAGTGCTCGACGAAACTGGTCTGAATCCTGAGTATCTTGAACTTGAATTGACCGAGAGCGTGCTGATGCATCAAGTAGAATTCGCTGCATCCATTCTTCAGAAGCTGCGAGATAAAGGGGTCGTGGTCTCGGTCGATGACTTTGGCACCGGTTACTCCAGCTTGAGCTGCCTCAGAAAGCTACCGCTTGATAAATTGAAGATTGACAAGTCGTTTGTCCATCGGTTCAACGAAAATCCTGATGATGCGGCTATCGCAATCGCCGTCATTCGCATGAGCCGGAGCCTCAACCTGCGCGTAATCGCCGAGGGAGTTGAAACGGCTAAGGATCTTGCCTTTCTCAAGGCGCAAGATTGTGACGAGGCGCAAGGATACTTATTTAGCCATCCCGTCCCCGCCAAATACTTTTCCGATCTCTTGTTGCACCCTCGAAAGCTTAACGCTTCACGAACTGCCAAGAAGAGGCTGCGCAGTACCGAATCGCTTCACCACGCCCGTTGTTCATCGCCGGCTGACATCATGATTGAGCGAATGTGAACGGTGATTCCTTGGGTGGCGCACGTCTGACCATCCTAACATCAGTTTTTCAATCCACTTTTCTCTTTTTCCCAACCACTTTATTTACTTTTCAAACCCGTCTTTTTGCCACCGAAGATCTACTTCAAATAAGTCCAAATATTTTGCAGTTAATTAAATAGTAAACTCGCAACTAAATTCAACAGAATGAATATGTTCCACGTGGAATATTCCAGGGATTCCTACCACCTGTTCCTGCCCCATGCTCCCTGTCCCTCTATTTACTGACTCAGCTCACCATTGTTCGCAAAACCATGAAGCTATAGCTTCACAGTTTGCAAAAACCGATAACCTGGAACGCACCATTTTCCACTGTTGACGAGTCTTCGCACTCAGGTCAACCATCTGCGCCTCGAACGCCACTCTGCTATATCTAAACCATGCGCTTCGTCTCTTCTTTTCGCCACCACATTTTGCTTGCGGCCCTGCTCACCGCCTCCCTCCCCATCTCCCTCTTCGCCCAGCCCGCTCCCGACGCCTTTCGCTGGATCGACTTCCACTCCGCTGCCGACCAGAACATTCTCACCTGGGTCACGCGCTCCCTCACTGTCGAAAACTGGACCTCCATTCGAGAGATCGGCGTCGAATACGACGCGGCTCTGGTCATCACCACCACGCGCCCCTCTCCGCAGTCTCTGCCCGCCTCAGACACCTTCACCGTCTGGAGCCTCTCCCTCACCAACCACAGCTATGTGCCTCTTATCAAAGGAGTTAATCTCCACCTCCTGGACTGGATGCTCTTCGACGACGGCCATCCGCGCGAGCTGGCCGCCCTCTACGACGACTGCGCCGACTGCCAGCCCTCCACCTACTTCACGGCCTTCCATTACGACATGGCCCAGCACGCCTGGGCCCCCCGCTGGATGCGTGGCCCACAGGCCATCCTCGTCTGGAGCGCCAGCATTCCCCAGGGCATCGCCCTCACCCAGCTCTACGCCGCGCTCACTCAGCCCAACGGCCGCTCCATGATGTGCACCTGGAATCACATCGACCACGGCCAGCAAAAGCCCGAAGACATTATTGTTTGCTATGACTTGGACCCGGCTACAGGCCAGGAACGCACCGAAATATTCGCCTTCCGCAAGGAATACAATCCCATCAAAGAGCGCATTTGCGGCGCGCAAAATCCCATCCCCGCCCTCATGCGCGGTCAGGATTCCCCGCTCTGCCAACAGCTCCAGAAGGCCCGCCCGGAGCGCAAGCCCGTCACCACCCCGCCCGCCAACAACCAAGGCAAGTCCGCGCCACCGCGAAGCAGGCATTGAGGATACCCATCGTATACTAGACGTATGTCGATTGCGCGCAACCTCGCCGGCATCGTGAAGGGCATGAGCATCACCTTCGGGGAGATCTTCGCGCCCGTCCAGGTCGAAAATTACCCCGACGGCAAGGGCCCCCTGCGCGGTGCGGTCCTCGAGCAGCGCTATCGCGGCGCCCACGTCCTCCAGCGCGACGAAAACGGCCTGGAAAAATGCGTGGCCTGCTTCCTCTGCGCCGCCGCCTGTCCTTCCAACTGCATCTATATTGAGGCCGCCGAGAACACCGCCGAGCAGCGCATCTCCTCCTCCGAGCGCTACGCCAAGGTCTACAACATCGACTACAACCGCTGCATCTTTTGCGGCTATTGCGTTGAAGCCTGCCCCACCGACGCCATCACCCACGGCCACGGCTTCGAACTGGCTACTCTGAACGCCACCAATCTTGTCATGCGCAAGGAAGACATGCTCGTCCCGCTCTCCGCGCTCACAATGGCAAAATAACACCCGTTTTCTTTCGAGATCGACTCAATGCGAAATGTCCAGCTATCCTAATAGGTTGGCTGCTTTCAACATTTCTTTCGGCAGCCCATAACCTCAGGAGCAACTTTGGCGGATTTTCTTTCAGAACTGAAACGGCGCGTGCTGGTCTATGACGGCGCGATGGGCAGCAATCTGCAAAATCGCAACCTCACTGCCGACGATTTCCAGGGCAAGGAGGGATGCAACGAACTGCTGGTGCTCTCCCGGCCCGACGTGATCCGCGACCTCCACGCCTCGTTCCTCGAAGCCGGCTGCGATCTCATCGAGACCGACAGCTTCGGCTCCACAAGCATCGTTCTTGCCGAGTATGGCCTTGAAGCCCGCACCCGTGAGTTGAATCTCGTTGCGGCGCGCCTGGCCCGCGAAGTGGCTGACGCCCACTCAACTCCGGACAAGCCACGCTTCGTCGCCGGCTCCATTGGTCCCACCACTAAGCTCCCATCGCTGGGACACATCAGCTACGACTCCATGGCCGCAGCCTATCGTGAGCAGGCCGAGGCCCTCATCGAGGGTGGCGTGGACGTGCTGCTCATCGAAACCAGCCAGGACCTGCTGCAAGCCAAAATCGCTCTCGCCGCCTGTCAGGACGCCATGCGCGATGCCCGCGAAGGCCGCATCCCAACAACCGGCCGCAAAGTTGCCCTTCAGGTCCAGGTCACTCTCGAGGCCAGCGGAACCATGCTGCTCGGTTCTGAGATCGGCGCGGCCCTCGCGGTTCTCGAAGTCTTCCAGCCCGACGTAATCGGCCTCAACTGCGCCACCGGTCCGGCGGAGATGAACGATGCCGTCCGTTTTCTCTGCCAGAACTCTACCCTCCCCATCAGCGTGCTGCCCAATGCCGGCCTGCCGCACAACGAGGGAGGCCGCGCGGTCTACAAGCTCACTCCGGCCGAGCTTGCCTCCTGGCTCCGTCGCTTCGTCACCGAGTATGGCGTGCAGATCGTCGGCGGCTGCTGCGGCACCACGCCCGAGCATCTGCGCGCTGTTGTCGAAGCCGTTCACGACGTAACACCCGCCTCGCGCTCGGTCACGCAGCAATCAGTCGCGGCCAGCGCCTTCAGCGCTGTGCCGCTTGAAGCCGACGCGCAGCCCATCATAATCGCCGAGGAGATGAACACCACCACCCGCCTCGAGACCTTTCGCAACATGGTGCGCTCCGGCGATTACGACGGCATTCTCGCCCTCGCCAAGCGACTGGCGGCAGAGGGCTCGCAGATGCTCGACCTTTGCTGCGCCATTGTGGGCGAGGACGAGCAGGTCTACATGAATTCCGTCCTCGAAAAAATAGCCACTCGCGTTCCCGCGCCCATTTTGGTTGACTCCACCGAGGCTGCCGTCATTGAAGAGGCGCTCAAGCGCATTCCCGGCAAGCCCATCATCAACTCCATCAACCTCGAAGATGGCGAGAAGCGCACCAGCCTCGTGCTGCCCATGGCCCGCCGATACGGCGCCGCGGTCATCGCGCTCACCATCGACGAGCAGGGCATGGCGCTCACCGCCGACCGCAAGGTGGCCATCGCCCACCGCATCCACGATCTGGCCGTCAACAAATACAGCCTGCGCTCTGAGGACCTCATCTTCGACGCGCTCACCCTGCCCATATCCACCGGCCAGGAGGACTATCGTTCCGCGGCCATCGAGACCCTGGAAGCGGTGCGCCGCATCAAGCTCGAGCTGCCGCGCTCGCGCACCGTCCTCGGCGTCTCCAACATTTCTTTTGGCCTCAACGCCTACGCACGCCGCGTGCTCAATTCGGTCTTCCTCAAAGAGGCCGTGGATCGCGGACTCGACGCGGCCATCGTTAACTACTCCAAAATTTACCCGCTCTACAAGATTCCCGAAATAGAAGTCGAGTTAGCCCGCAAGCTTATCTTCCAGGACCGCAGTAGCGGCGATCCATTGCAGGCTTACATGGCGTACTTCGCCGGCCTCGGCAAAGGCTCCGTTGTGGAAGAGGAGTTAGCCGTCGAAAGCCTAACCACCGAAGAGAAGCTCAAGCAGATGATTATTCGCGGCGAGCGCTCGATTGGCCTCGATGAGCACAAACTAACTCTGGAAGCAACTCTGGAAGCTGCGCTTCTAACTCACTCTCCGTTGGAACTTATTAACTCGGTCTTACTCGACGGCATGAAGACCGTCGGCGATCTCTTCGGAGCGCGCAAGATGCAACTCCCTTCGGTGCTCGATTCCGCCGCGGTGATGAAGGCTGCGGTAGCATATCTCGAACCGAAGATGGAAAAATCCAGCGGCGGCGGCAAGGGAACCATGGTTCTGGCCACGGTCAAGGGCGATGTGCACGACATCGGCAAGAATCTCGTGGACATCATTCTCACCAACAACGGCTATCGCGTCGTCAACCTGGGCATCAAGCAGCCGTCGGACTCCATCATCGGCGCTGCGCGAGAAATCGGCGCCGACGCCATTGGCCTCAGCGGCCTGCTTGTCAAGTCAACGCTTGAAATGAAGTATGTCTTGCAGGATTTGCAGCGACTGGATTTCACTATACCCGTTATCTGCGGCGGCGCGGCGCTCACTCGCAAGTACGTCGAGGAAGATTTGCGCAAGGAGTACTCCGGCCCGGTCTTTTATGCTGAGGACGCCTTCGCCGGATTGCATGCCATGGCCGACCTGACCTCAGCCGACGTCGCGGTGCGCGAGAGCAGGGAAGTGGAAGGCAAGACGGTCAAGGAATTCGCCAAAAGTAGCTCCGCAGCTCCCGATCTAGCTCTCGTCGAGCTGACTCCTGAAGGCCGTTCGCCGGTTATCGAGCGGGTCGCGGCCATTCCTCAACCCGCCTTCTGGGGAGCGCGCGTCTTCAAGAGTTATAAGCTCGACGATATCTTCCCCTATCTCAACGAGACCGCGCTCTTCAAGAATCAGTGGCAACTTAAAACCGCCGCGCAGGGCGACTATCTGCGCCTGGTCGAAGAAAAGTACCGCCCCATCTTACTCGACTTACAGAAGGAAGTGATTACATCAGGCTGGTTCGAGCCTAAGTCAGTCATCGGCTTCTATCCCTGCGCGGGAGATGGCAATGAGTTAGTCGTCTTCGATCCAGCCGATCTTTCCCGCGAGTTAGAGCGCATTAGTTTCCCGCGTCAGGCGCAGGGACGCCGTCTTTCCATCGCCGACTTCTTTGAACCCCTGAATTCAGCCCAGCGCGATGTGGTCGGCTTCTCCATCGTCACCATCGGCGACGAGGCCAGCCGCCAGACCGCCAAGCTCTTTGAGGCAGGCGATTTCACAAAGTATCTCTATCTTCACGGCCTCTCTGTCGAAACCGCTGAAGCCCTCGCCGAGCTGGTCCACAAACAGACGCGTGAGCTGCTGGGCATCGCCGGCGAAGATTCTCCGCGCATCACAGATTTGTTTCATCAGAAATATCGCGGCTCGCGTTACTCCTTCGGCTATCCCGCCTGCCCCAATCTGGAGGATCAGGCAAAGATCTTCCGCCTGCTCAAGCCCGAGGAGAACATCGGCGTGCGCCTCACCGAAGGCTTCCATTTGGAGCCCGAGCAAAGCACCAACGCCATCATCGTCCACCATCCCCAGGCCAAGTATTTTGTGGCGTAAGCCTGAACAACTATATCTACACGAAAAATAATTGCCGCATTTTTGCGTATAATTATTCCCCTTTGTGCAACAGTAATAAATAGGCAATCACAGAGACAGAGAATGTGTGGGTCCTCCTCGAACGGCCGGGGCGCAGCTACGGGCATGGCTGCCCTCCTGGCCGTTCGTCTTTTCAGCTACCTGCTTCCCGGTAGCGCCCCAGCTCCTTGACCATCGTGCAATGCGGCCCGAGCGCTTTCACCACGCGTTCGCCCTCGCCGCCCGAGTGAATCTGGCAATCCACATAGAAGATGTACTCCCAGGGCTTGCCGTGCACCGGCCGCGACTCGATCTTGGTCAGGTTGATGCCCATGAAAGCCATCGCAGACAGCGCCGAAACCAGCGATCCCGGACGATGCTCCAGCGAAAACGCCAGGCTGATCTTGTTGGCCTGCGGATCGCTCACAGCCTCTGCCGCGCGCCGCACCAGAAAAAAGCGGGTATAGTTTTCCGGGTTGTCCTGGATGCCGGCTTGCAGAATTTGCGCGCCATAAAACTCAGCCGCCGCCGCGCTGGCAATCCCTGCCAAATGCCTGTCGTGCAACTTCACCAACTGCTTCACGCTGCCAGCTGTGTCATAAAAGGCTACCGCCTCCATGCGCGGGTGCGCGGCCAAAAACTTGCGGCACTGCGCCAGCGCCACCGGGTGCGAAAAAACCCGCTCGATTTCCTCCATCGCCACGCCGGGAAGGCCGATAAGATTATGTTGGATGCGCACCAGTGTCTCCCGCACCACCCGCACGTCGCGGGTCAGCAGCAGGTCGAAGTGTTCCGCCACCGAGCCCGCCAGGCTGTTCTCGATGGGAATCACCGCGGCCTCCGCGTCTCCGTTTTCCAACGCCGCGAAGACATCAGCCGAAAGCGAACAGGGAACGGTCTCCCCATCGGGCTCAAGCTTCAGCGCCGCTTCATGGCTGAAGGAGCCGTACTCGCCCTGGATTGCAATCTTCATCAAATTCTCCGTTGTTCAACTAATTATCCGTCATCCTGAGCGAGCGCAGCGAGTCGAAAGACCTGCATTTCGTTTTTTTGCTGCAAGTGTGAAAATAAATTAGTTTTGCAGCCACAAATCCCCCGCCACAAATCCCAGAAACACCATGGCTATCACGCCGTTCATGGTGAAAAATGCCGCGTTCAGCCGGCGCAAATCGCGCGGAGAAACCAGAGAGTGCTCATAAGCCAGCAGCAGTCCCACCGCTCCAATCCCCATCCAGCCGATTCTGTGAAAATGAAATAGCGCGCCAAACCATATCAGCAGCCCAAACATCGCCAGATGCATCGCCCGCGCCGTCCAAAACGCCGCCGGAATTCCCATCGCCTGCGGCAGGCTGTGCAGTCCCGCTGCACGGTCGTGCTCAAAATCCTGGCAAGCGTAGAGCACATCAAAGCCGCCCGCCCATAGCGTTACCGCCGCGCTGAGAACCAGAATCCGCGCGTCCAGCGAGCCGCGCACCGCAATCCACGCCGCCGCCGGCGCCAACCCCAGCGCCAGCCCCAGCCCCAGATGCGACCACCGCGTCACGCGTTTCAAATAGCTGTATCCCCAGAGTACCGCCAGCACCAGCGGCGACAGCTCCAGCGCCAGCCAGTTCAACTCCGCCGCTGCCAGCACAAACACCCCCGCCGCCAACAGCGTAAATCCCAGCACAAATTGGCGCGTCAGCAATCCGGCGGGAATCGCGCGGTTCTTTGTTCGCGGGTTGGCCGCGTCCAGCTCCGCATCGGCCCAACGGTTAAACGCCATGGCCGACGAGCGCGCCGCCACCATGGCTGCCAGAATCCACCCCAGCGTCCGCCAACTCGGCCGCCCATCGGCCGCCAGCAACACCGCCGTCAGCGCAAACGGCAGCGCGAAGATCGAGTGCTCCCACTTGATCATCTCCAGCGTCGTCCGCGTCCTGGCCCACAAGCTCGCCATGGTTGGCTCCCCAAAGGTATGGGACCAGTGTACTTGAAGGGAAGCGTAAGAAAATATTCACAGCGATAGGGCTGGTGAGGTATATTGACTCGTGCCGGAAGTACACAACGGCAGCTTCGCTTCAAAGGAGGACAAATGAAAATCATCAAGATTGCAACTGTGTTTGGAATTCTCCTCTGCCTGGGATCTCTAAGCCTGAGGGCGCAGACCGTTCGCGTGGGAGGATCTTCCCTGCGCGCCAATGGCCAGCTTGCCCAGGGCTTTCAATACACGGGTTCCTGTCCCGTCGCTCTCAAATTTGGCTGGGGCTTGATCAGCACCGCACCCACCGAGGTGGTTTACCGCTTTGACCGCAGCGACGGCGGCCATACCACCCACTCAGACAGAGTCATGATTCCGCGGGCCAACCAATCCGTGCCGGTCTATGATGATTGGCAGCTCGGCGCGAATACACCGCAATTCGCCAATTTTCGAGGCTGGGTAAACATCATCATCGAATCTCCCAATCCAATCCAGCAGAAGATCGGATTCACGATTCATTGCCAGTAGAGAAGATGAGGTTGTATGCCGGTCACCATGCCGGCCGCAAAGCCAAGCGACGCTGGAGAGGATCGAGTGCTCTCACTTGATCTACTCCGGCGTCATTCGCATTATGATTTAGATTTTTATCCCATACATTATTTCACTTGTGAAATCGGTCGACCGAAATGTAAGTCCGTTGCCTTGTTTGCCTCCATAACTTATACGACAATACTCCCATGGACTCCCTGCGCATCGACAAATGGCTTTGGGCGGCGCGCTTCTTCAAGACGCGCGCTCTGGCCTCCAAGGCCTGCGACCTGGGCCGCATCCTCTCCAACGGGCATGAAGCCAAACCCTCCCGCGAGGTCCGCGTCGGCGATCAACTCGTCGTAAAAAACGAAGGCGGCGACTTCCAGATCGAAATTCTCGCTCTGAGCCAGATGCGCGGCCCGGCCGCCGTGGCGCAGAAACTCTATCGCGAGAGCGAGGCCAGCAAGGAGGCGCGCGCCAAAGCAGCCGCCGAGCGCAAGGCCATGCAGCACTTCGCGCCTTTGCCTGAGCGCCGTCCCTCCAAGCGCGACCGCCGCCGCATCATCCAATTCCGCGGCCGATCCTGACTACTGCTCCGCGGCCCACTCCACCATCGCCAGCACGAGCAGCAGCACCCGCTTCAGTCCCGTTTCGCGGTCCCTGGCCGAGTACCACTCGGCCATCGTGTGCGCGCCGCCGCCTTCGCCGCCAGCGCCCACGGACAGCGCCGGAACCCCCAGCGAAAGCGGAATGTTGGCGTCAGTCGAGCCCAGCCGCAGCTCCGTCTTCAGCCCCAGATGGCGGTCCACGGCGTTGAGAGTTTCCAGCAGCGGCGAATTTTCCGGCAGTTGCGCGGCTGGCCGGTCGCCAATGGTATCAATCGCAAATCCAAGCAGGCCTCGCGCCTCCCCGCCCGACGCTTTTGCCCGCGCGTTGCACTGCTCCACGGCATCTTCCACGGCGCGATGCAGCGCCACCTCCAGCCGCAATAGTTCCTCGGAGTTTGTCGAGCGGAACTCGACCGTCCCCTGCGCGCTCTCCGGAATGGAGTTCACGCTGGTGCCGCCGCTGATCGTCCCCAGATTCAGCGTCGTACGCGGCTCCTCCGGCAGCGCGGTCTGCGTCAGCGCCGCCAGCGCCGAGGCCAGCGCGGCAATGGGGTTGGGCGTTCCCGCGTCGGTAAAGCTGTGCCCGCCCGGTCCGGTGAGGTTGACCCGGTAGCGGCGGCTGCCCAGCGCTTGCGTCACCGCCGAGTCCGCGCCAGCGCCGTCCAGCACAATGTGCGCCGCAATCCGCCCGGCCAGAGCGCTCTGCTGGTAGATGCGCCTCACGCCGCGCAGGTCGCCTTCGCCCTCCTCGCCCACATTGCCGATAAAAATCAAGGCCCCGGCCAACTCCACCTTCGCCTCCACCAGCGCTCGTGCGATAGCCAACATTCCCGCCACTCCAGCGCCGTTGTCGCAGGCTCCGGGAGCCGTAATCCGGTCGCCCTCCACCACCGGCTTCAGCGGCGTCTCTGCCCTGAACACCGTGTCCAGGTGGGCTGACACCACCACCACCGGTCCGCTGCTCTCCGGCGGCAATTTTGTGGCCGTCAGCCAGCCAAAAACATTGCCGGCGGCGTCGGTTTCCACCCGGCAAAGTCCGATTTCGGCAAAACGGCACGCCAGCCACTCGGCCCGCGCATGCTCGCCGAAGGGCGGCGCGGGAATGGCCACCATCTCCGCCTGCCAGTCCATGATGGTCTTGGGATTGCCGTGCAGCCACGCAAAGGCCGCGTGAACCGGCCTCTGCTCGGCGAGCGCCGTCACGCGTGAGAAGGCCGAATTGCCGGAAAGGATCGCCATCAGTTGGTATCAGGGTAGCAGGGAAGTGCATGTGCAGAATTCAGGAATATAGGGTAACTGTAATCTGCGTTATCTTACGATCCGCTCAGACGCCTTGCCAACAGAGAAGCCATATCTCGTCGGCCATCGGCAATTAAAGCAATAAACACAGTCTTGGCGCGTATTCGGTAAAAAATGCGGTACGGCTTGAAGAGAAGTTGACGAAAGGAGCGGTTGCCTTGCAGCAGCAACTCCTGCGGATGCGCGCCGCGTTGGGGGAATTCCCGCAGTGTCAGGGCTACACGAACAATTTCACGGGCCACATAGTTTGCGTTCGCCATTGAATCATTCTTTGCTATCCAGGCATGAATACCTTGCAGGTCTTTCCGGGCCACGGAGGTAAATCGAACCGTATAATCCATCAGTCTTGTACGGCCTCCACGCCAAACTCCGCCATCACATCCTCGATGGGGACCGTGTTTCCAGCTTCAATATCCTTGTCGGCCATCGCTAGGAGCTTGAGCAATACCTGAGTCTCATCCATCATCTGTTCGTAGCTGGCCACATCCACCAGCACCGCCCGTGCCTCGCCGTTTTGGGTGATGATGATCGGCTCACGTTCCTCGGTAATCCGGTCCAGAAGCTCGGCGGCATGAGCCTTCACATAGCTGATAGGCTTGATTTGAGTGGAAAAACGCATATCGATCTCCAAAATTCCTTTATCGAACTAAATATAGTCCTTATATAGGATAATATCAAGACTATATTAAGTTTTCCTGGTTAGGTCCCCTCCTCATACTCCACCGAACAAAGAAATAACCCCCTCGCAGGAGCCGTCGGCCCGGAAGCTGCCCTGTCTCGCGCCGCCAGAATCCCCGGAATCTCATCAACTCCGAGCCGTCCCCGTCCCACATCCAGCATTGTTCCCACCAAGTTGCGCACCATGTGATGCAAAAAGCCGCTGCCCCGCACGCGATAAACCAACAGCTCGTCCTCCGGACTCGGTCGCGCCTCCCAGCCTGATGAGAAAATCGTCCGCACCGTCGCCGCCATCGGCGGCTCCGTCTGAAATCCCGCCCTGGGCAGGGGCCGCTCCTCCGGCTCGGCATCCTCGTCCAGCTCGCGGCCAGTCAACTCCGGATCAGTCGCCGCAAAGCTCAGAAAATCGTGAGGACCTTCAAAAATCCGGGCAGACTTTTGCAGCGCTTCAACGTCCATGGGCCAGGAGCAGGCGTAAACGTATGGAGCCAGAAACGGCGGGCAAATCACGCCCCGGAAGACCCTGTATTCGTAGGTCTTGGCCACCGCCGAGTGCCGCGCATGAAATGTACTTGGCACGGTTCTCGCCTCCAGGATACGAATCGCCGGGGGCAGCGTCCGATTCAGCGCTCGTTGCAGGTTTTCCGCCGGAATCGGCGCCGCCAGCGCGAAACTGGCCACCTGGCCCAGCGCGTGTACGCCGGCATCCGTGCGTCCCGAGCCTTGCGGCAGCGGCATTTCCCCGCAAATCCGCCCCAAAGCCGCCTGCAATTCGCCCTGCACGGTTCGTTCCCCCGGCTGCACCTGCCAGCCGCGGAACCCCGTCCCGTCGTAGGACAGGGTCAGCTTCCAGGTTTGGAGCGCGGGCGCGGGTTGGATGTCTTCGGACACGGGAAGAGGTCTTGGCAACAGTGTACCGGTCGGACGTGGAACGAATTGGCCTCCGCGCGCGTATTCACCCGGTAGGCGGAGTGCCGCGAGCGGGGCTGCAAGTTAGAATGGTGATGGGAACTCAAAACCCGCGTCCGGAGAGGCGCTCCGGCCGTCTTTGAGATGAACGTCCCACATGCTTCAGCAATTACAAAGAGTAACCATGTTGCGGAGAGGAACCATGCATTTGTTCGGTATATGTGTGTTTGAGCAGCAGGAGAAGATCGCGGTCAGCCATCGAGTACAGGCTGTGCGCCGGCAGGTAGGTAAAGGTCTGTGCGCCGTTGCGGCGATCCTGCTGGCGTGTGCGGCGGGAATTTCCTCCGGATTTACCCAGCAAGTGCCGGGAGCGGGAGCTTCGGCTCCGGACAAGGCGGCCTCTGATCTGCCCTCGGCTCCCTCGGTGGTGCTGACGGAACCCGTGAATCTGCGTCCCTCCTTGCGGGATTTTTCAAAGCCCGCGGGCAGGTTTCTGGGCAATCCAATCAATATGTACCGGCCCACCAGCATCGGCAAGGCCAGCTTTCAAAACTCCGTTCGCCCTGCTGACCTGGTGAGAGAGGGCAAGATCTACCTCAGCCTTTCTGACGCCCTCGCGCTGGCTCTTGAAAACAACTTCGACATTGCCATTGCCCGCTACGACCTGGACATCGCGGATACGGATCTTCTGCGCGTGCGCACCGGCCTGGCGCCTCTGGGCGTGCCCACGAGCGTGGTCACCGGTACGCTGGGCGGCTCTCCCGCGATTTTGAGCACCGGCGGCGGTCCCGGTGGAACCACGGTCGGCTCAGGCGGCGCGGGTTCCGGCAGCGCCGGATTGGTGCTCACTACCCAGGGCGCGGGTCCCACGACGGAGCCGCTGGAGCCTACTGTCACGGGCGCCATACAGTTTGATCGCGCGCACACTCCATCCACCAACTTCATCTCCGGCGGTACCAGCACCACCAACACCTACAACTTCGCCTACAATCAAGGCTTTGTCACCGGCACGGCCTTACAATTTGGCTTCAACAACACCTACGCCTCTACCTCCAATGGCATTACCCTCTATAGCCCTCAGTTGAGCTCGAACTTCAAGGCTACGGTGACCCAGCATCTGTTGCAGGGCGCCGGCATCTGGGTCAACAAGCGCTACATCTATCAGGCGCGCAACAATCGCCGCATCACCGACGCCTCCTTCCGCCAGCAGATTCTCTACACCGTCAACCAGGTGGAGAGCATCTACTGGGGTTTGGTGCAGGCCTATGAGGATGTGCAGGCCAAGCAGCGCGCCCTGGCGCAAAGCACCAAGCTGGCCAGCGACGACCGCAAGCAGTTGGAGATCGGCAGCGTGGCCCCGCTGCAGGTGTTGCAGGACGATTCGATTGTAAATAGCGACAAGCAGGCCCTCATCGCCGCGCAGAGCTCCCTGAATTATCAGCAGCAGATCATCAAGCAGGCTATCGCCCGCAACTTGAATGATCCGGTGCTTTCCACCGCCCCGGTAATTCCCACTGACCGCGTGACCGTGGAAGAGATTCCCGAGGAGAAACAGCCCGTCGAGGAGCTGGTGCAGGAAGCGTTTCAACAGAGGCCGGAGCTGGAAGAGGCCGTCCTTGCGCTCCGCAACGATGAGATCACCCTGAAGGGCGCGCGCAAGGCGCTGCAACCCACATTCGATGTCTACGGGTACATGGCAGGGCAGGGAATAGCCGGTTCGGTCAACTCAAAATGCAGCACCGAGTTCTACGGACCTAACTGCAGCACCCTAATACCATCCATCGGCGGTTGGACATCGGCAGCCGACAATGCCTTCAACAACTCGGCTCCCGATAAAGGCGTCGGCTTTAATCTGACCATTCCTCTGGGCAACAAGTATGCGCAGTCCGTGCAGGCGCGCTCCTTGATGGAGTACCGTCAGGCGGAGTTGCGCCTGGAGCAGCTCTACACCCAGATTCGCATGCAGGTGGTCAACGCGCAGTCCGCCCTCATCAACGACCGCGCGCTGGTGCAGGCGGACATCGCCGCCAGGGACTACAACCGGCAGAATGTCGAGGCCGAGAACACCAAGTTGCGTTACGGCTCTTCCACTACCGCCACTGTCATGCTCCAGGAACGCAGCCTGGCCACTGCGGAGGACAACCTTATCGCCGCTAACGCCGCCTACGCCAAGGACCGCGCCAGTCTCTACCAGATGCTGGCTACCACCTTGCAGCACTACGGCATCAATCTGCAGGAGGCGGCATCGGGCGATGTGAGGACAGCACCCATCATTCCAGGCGTTAAACCTGTAAGCGACACCAAGGAGCCCCCGGTCAACCCCCCGGCTAACCAGTAGGCAGTTTGACAGCCCAACAAGGATGAGGCCCGGCTAACTACCGGGCCTTTTCATCTTATGCGCAAACTCTACTAACCCCGCTAACTCGCTAATCCCGCTGCCTCGCCCCTATCTCTCCGCCATCAGATCCAGCAAATCAAAAAACTCCGGAAAGCTGATAGCCGCCGATTCCGCTCCCTGAATCATCGTCTCCCCCTCGGCTCTGAGCGCCGCCACGCTGAAGGCCATGGCGATGCGGTGGTCGCCGCCGGAGTCTATCGTCGCTCCGTGCAACTTCTGTCCGCCGGGCACATCCAGGCCGTCCTCGAACTCCGCAACCTCGGCCCCCATCGCCCGCAGATTCTTCGCTACCAGCGCAATCCGGTCCGACTCCTTCACGCGCAATTCTTTTGCGTCGCGGATGCGGATGCCGCCGCCGGTGAAAGGCCCAATCGCCGCCAGCACCGGCAGCTCGTCGATCAGTTGAGCCGCCAGAGCGCCGCTGATCTCCGCCGTTCCCAGTCCTCCATCCGGCGCTGTCACCTCGACCGTGCCCACCAGCTCCGCGTTCTTCTCCTCCAGATTCAAAACAGATACGCGCACCCCCAGCGTCGTCAGCACATCCAGCAGCGTGGACCGCGTTGGATTCAACCCCAGCTCACCCAGCACCAGATTCGACCCCGGAAACAACGCCGCCGCGCACAAAAAAAACGCCGCCGAAGAAATATCGCCCGGAACAAAGGCTTCAATCGCGTGCAGCTTCTGCGGCCCTGCAATTGCCACCGAATCCACCGTCCGCTCCACCTTCGCGCCAAAGGCCCTGAGCGCCAGCTCGCTGTGATCGCGCGTCCGCACCGCCTCGCGCACCGTGGTCGTGCCCTTCGTCTGCAATCCTGCCAGCAGGATGCAGCTCTTCACCTGCGCGCTGGGAACCGGCGTGCTGTAATCGATGGCCTTCAGCGCGCAGCCTTCAATGGTTAGCGGCGCATGGCCCCCGGTCAGCGTCAGCCTCGCGTCCATCGCCGCCAGTGGCGCGCGAATCCGCTCCATCGGCCGCCGCGAGAGCGACTCGTCGCCCACCAGCGTGAAGCGGCCCTCCTGCGGCGCCAAGAGGCCCGAGATCATGCGCATCGTCGAGCCGGAATTCCCGCAATCCAGCGGAGCCTCCGCCGGCGTCACGCGCCCGCCTACCCCCGTCACCTCCACCGAGCCGTCTTCCAGCCGCCGCACACTCGCCCCCAACGCCTCCATGCAGCCCAGCGTCGAGGCGCAATCGGCCCCGCTTGAAAAATTCGTAAAGCGCGACGTGCCTTCCGCAAACGCTCCCAGCATTCCGTAGCGGTGGCTGATGGACTTGTCGCCCGGCAGCCGCAGGCTCCCATAAACATTCTTTGCCGGGCGGATGATGCGTTCAGTTTGCAAAGTGGCTCCAAGAGTGTGGACTCTATTCAAGTTTATCAGTGAAGCTTCTAGCTTCTAAAGCATGTTTCAAAAACCTGCTTTGTGTCAGGGCACGACATCACAGTTTGCGGAAAAACTCATTCGGATCGTAGGCCGGGGATTTATCCCCGGCATTACGCCAATGGAATCAACGCGGGCTTCAGCCCATGAGGAATCGCGACTGTATCCGCAAAACCATTTTTGAAACACGCTCTAGCTACTAGCTACTAGCTAAAAGCTAAAAGCTGTTTCACCTGACTTTCAGCACTATAATCGTCTCATCGTCAAACCGCTCCCGCTCGCCCTGAAAGCGGCTCACGTCAGCCAGAACAGCGTCCGCTATCTCCCGCGCGGTCTGCTCGCGGTGGCTGCATAATATGCCCGCCAGCCGCTCATGGCCGTACATCTCGCCCTCAGCGTTCTCCGCGTCCAGTATCCCGTCCGACACAAATACAATCACGTCCTCCGGTTCGGTGGCCACCGTCAGCTCATCGTAACTGACATTGGGAAACATCCCCAGCGGAAAGCCCTCGGCGCGCACCGGCACCGTCTCGCAGGCGCGGCAGAAGATAGGCTGCACCGCGCCCGAGTTGGCCACCTGCAAGGTGCGGCTCTCATCGTTCCACAGGACAAACAGCATGGTTACATACTGCGATTCCAGCATGCGTTCCTGCAGCGCGTCATTCAGCTGGGCCAGCATCTGCGCCGGCTCCGGCCTCTGCTGCGCCGCCGAGTGCATGATGCCGCTCACCAGCGCCGCAAACAAGGCTGCTGGCGCCGCCTTGCCGCTCACGTCGCCCAGCACGATAGCCGTCCGCCCCGGCCCGTAGTCCACAAAGTCGTAAAGATCGCCGCCGATGGTGCGCGCCGGCAAGAAGCGCACCGCCATCTCGGCATGGGTCATCTCCGGCGCAGTTGCCGGCAGCAGCCGCAGTTGCACCTCGCGCGCCATGGCCATGTCCCGCTCAAGTTGCGCCTCTTGCCTGCGCACCGCCTGGTACAGCCGCGCATTCTCGATGGCGATGGCCACCTGCGCCGCCAGCGTAGTCAACACGCGTTCGTGTTCTTCGTTGAAAAAACCCGCCCGCGTGTGTTCCAGATCCAGAACGCCGATGATGCGCCCCTTGTGGAAGAGCGGCACAATCAGCTCCGAGCGGGTCTCCGGATTCACGGCCAGATAGCGCGCGTCTTTGCTCACGTCGGGCACGTTCACCATCCGCCACTCGCGCACCGCCACGCCCACCAGTCCGCTGGCCACGGGAATCTGCCGCAGAGGCGCGTGTGCGTGTCCAAAGCGCCACGCGTAGCGCGTAATCAGCGTCTCGCCCTTCTCGTCCAGCAGCATGATGGTGAACATTTGGTAATCGATCAGCCGGCGTAAAAGCTGTCCCACGCGTTCCAGCAGCGGGTCCAGCTCCAATATCGAAGTCAACTCCGCGGCAATCTCGTTCAGCACCGTCAGCGTCTGCGCCTGTCGCGATACCCGCGCGTACAAACGCGCGTTTTCAATCGCCTGGGCGATGCGCGAGGCGGTCAACGTCAGCAGGCGCAGGTGCTCGGGGCGGAAGTAGCCGCTCTGCTCGCTCTCCATGTCCATCACCCCGATCAGCCGGTTCTTGGCGATCAGCGGCACCGCCAGCTCGGAGCGCACCTCGGGATTCACCTCCACGTAGATCTCCGATGCGCTCACGTCGTTCAGCAGCACCGGCTGGCGAGTCAGCGCCACCTGCCCCACCACCCCTCTGCCCAGGGGGATGTGCAGCCGCTCCACCTGCATGGTGTGGCCGATCTGGAACCTCACTCGCAGCTCCCGCGTGCGGTCATTCACTAGTAAGATCGCAAAAATGCGGTAGGGAATCACGGCGCTCACCAGCTCCGCGGTGCGCTTCAGCAGCGTCTCCAGGTCCAGTGTGGTGTTCAGAGCATCGGCCAGTTGCATCATGTAGGCCACGTCCGCCGCTTCCACGCGAATTTCCCCTGGGTCATAATATGCTCCAGGATTTTTGAGGTCGGCAGGGCGATAGTCGCCTTCAAACTCAGGATCCTTGCGCGGCAATGGATTCGTATCGTGCATCTGTATATAAGAATATCAGCGCGGGATAAATCTTCAATAACTGGTACTGCTAGCGCAACTTCGCTACATCCTCTACCCACGCTTCAACCAAGTCAATCTCCTGGGAAGGAATCAGCTCCATTCGAACTAACTCCTCGTAACATCTGATCAAGTTGTCTCCGATGTTCTCTGCCCCCGCTTTTAATTTCAGCGCTTCCAGTTGAGTCCCGATGTTGCGGTTGTTGAGATATCCCGGCGTCTCATCGGCAAAGTCCCGCATTAAATGATGCTCGTTCCGCTTATGACGCACATCCGGGCCCTTGAACAGCACGCCCCAACCGCTTTCCCACAAAATTCGCTGCGCCACAAAACTCCGCCAGATATCCGTCATGCGAAATGAACAATAAGAGGGCAAGTAAAGCAGCGGATAGGCCTCTGGGAACCACGCTGTGTTTTGGCTGTTGAAAGGACACCATGTCCCGCGCTCCAGCGCAAGCCGCCTGTCCTTCCGGAAATAGATCGGAAGCGGCAGCAGCAGCCGGTAAATCGCGTCTACGTCGGGATCTTCATCTGTCAGGCCCTGCTGAATCGGACAATCTATCCCCGTCTCAGGCAACGACTCAAATCCCGGCAATGGTGTATGAACCGCATCCAGGGGAAGCCCGCGCGGCCAGATATTTGCCTCCGTAAAATATGCATAAATGTTGGTCCAGCCGTTTCCGGAAAGTACTCGCGCTTGCTGTCGCATTTGCCGTGAATCCCAGAACTCCGGCAACGGAATATTGTCGTCATCGGTTTCAAGCAGCATGCCCGGTCGTGTCCTCATGGCCAGCAGATAGCCGATGTTCTTCCGCGAGTAATGCCCCGTGGGCAGCAGTTCGGCAATCTTCAGTTCCGTGGTTTTCTGCCGCTCCAGGCTGTAAAACTCGCAGCCGTCAATCGAGAAATCCGCCGGGCTGCGTACGTCGCCTATCACATAAAACGAAAGCCCGCGTGTTTTCGACTGGCGCGCCAATTCCCGCAACCCTGAAGTCGGCGCGGAGATAGAAGTCACAACCATGCTGGCCGGGCCTCGAAATACGGAATCCATCACAATTGCTCCCTGAGTCGTAGTCCTAAGAGGCGCCACAATTGCCTGAAAGCATCCATAAGCGACGGCAAGCCCAACCGCGCGCTCGCCGACCGGTAGGTAATTGGCACTTCTGCAAACTTCAACTTTTTGCAATAAGCCTTGATCTCGGTTTGGAAAAAATGCGCTCTGGACTGTATGTTCCGCTCCATCACCATGGTAAGTGTCTCTCGGGAAAACAACTCAAACCCGCTGGTCATGTCGGTCTGCCGCGTCCCCAGCAGCAGGTTCGCCAGCTTGGTCCCGCCCCAACTGATAACGCGGCGCTTGAATGAGACTTTTTCAAAGCGGCCGATGAAACGGCTCCCGAACACGCAATCCATCCCTTCTTCCATGGCATCGAAAAACTGCGGAATATCCTCAGGCTGATGGC
>Ga0326727_10001884_pt1 | contig 75003 bp, 54 predicted proteins | sample MB2enrmetagenome_FD_207643 | JGI IMG/M metagenome (GOLD analysis project Ga0326727, IMG submission 207643) | Lab enriched peat soil microbial communities from McLean, Ithaca, NY, United States - MB29MY | ecosystem: Environmental > Terrestrial > Soil > Wetlands > Peat | place: USA: New York... | reverse complement strand
CCCGCCGGTCGTCGGCCCGTGGGTCTGCATGGTGGCCCCGCCAGTCGTCGGTCCATGCGTTGTGGTCCCACCCCCGCCGGTGTTCATGATGGCGGCTCCGCCGGTCGTCGGCCCGTGGGTCTGCATGGTGGCCCCGCCAGTCGTCGGTCCATGCGTTGTGGTCCCACCCCCGCCGGTGTTCATGATGGCGGCCCCGCCAGTCGTCGGTCCATGCGTTGTGGTCCCACCCCCGCCGGTGTTCATGTTGGCGGCTCCGCCGGTCGTCGGTCCGTGCGTGCCCGTCAGCGATGTGCCGGTGCCCAAATGGGTGCCCGTGCCGGTCGTGCCGCCGCCCGCTGTTGACGATGCGCCAAGACCCGCGCTCGGATTGACGACCCGCGTGCCCGTGCCCAGAGATGTGCCGGTGCCAACGTGTGTGCCCGTGCCGGTCGTCCCGCCGCCCGCTGTTGACGATGCGCCAAGACCCGTGGGCGGATTGACGACCCGCGTGCCCGTGCCCAGAGATGTGCCCGTGCCAACGTGTGTGCCCGTGCCGGTCGTGCCGCCCGCTGTTGACGATGCGCCAAGACCCGCGCCCGGATTGACGACCCGCGTGCCCGTGCCCAGAGATGTGCCCGTTCCGGTCGTGCCGCCAGTTGTGGGCGTAGTCGTGCCCAGACCGGTGGGCGGGTTCGGCCCGCCATGTACCGGCGAAAACGGATGCGTAACGGTGCCCGGGTTTGTGCCCGCGCCAGTACCAGTGCCCGGCGTTGCCCCGGCTCCCGGGTGCGTGCCTGTTCCGGCGCCCGTACCAGGCGTCGTGCCGCTGCCGGGGTGCGTACCAGTTCCAGCGCCGGCGCCAGGCGTCGTGCCGCTGCCCGCATGCGTGCTGGTTCCGCTGCTGGTGGTTGTCGTAGAGCTTGAGGCGGCGTGCGTGGTCGATGTTGAGGTTGTGGTAGATGTCGAGCGCGTGGTCGATCCGCTCTGAATCGGCCTGCCGACTCCCGGATTCGACGGTTTCCCGCCATTGTGCGAGGACCATGAGCCGGGATCGGCCTTGGCGCCGCCCTGGTGCTGCGTCTGCACGCCGGTGGGGCCCTGATGCTGCTCGTGGCTGGCGATTCCCTCGCCCGGCGTCGGGTCGTGGTGAATGCCGCCAGGACCGCCGCTGAAGCCCACGTGGCCGGGGTTGGCGATGACGCCTCTGTCCACCACTCCGTGGTCTACGTATACCGAGTGAAAGCCCACGCCTACGTGCATGACCGCGGTGTTATAGGCAAAGACCCCGCCGCGCCACTCGCCGCCGGCAAAGCCGATGCCTCCATAGCCGAAGCCGTAGTTCACGCCGCCGTAGTAGCCGACATGCGGACCCCAGTAGCCGGCATGGAAGAAATACCTTCCTCCCGACCAGCCCCAGTAGCCGGGCGTCCACAACAGGCCGGGCGCGGGCGCGGGAACCCAGGTGCCGGGAACCCAGTAATAGCCGCTGTCCTGGTCGTAGGCCCAGTAACCGGGCGTCCACATCAGGCCGGGTTCCGGGCAAGGGGGTTGATCGTAGACGGGCAGCGGAGGAGGCGCAATCCCCACACTCACGACCAATTGAGCGTAGGAAGATACAGAAAGCACAGAGAGAAGCAGCGCCAGCATAAACCAGCGCGCAGAAAGAAGCTTTTTCATGGGAAGACCCTCTCGATCCTTTCGTGCCTGGTCCGATGAGGGCAAGCGACTTGCGTCGTGCGGGGCCAGGGCTTGGTAGACTTCTCCATTCTCACCGTCATCGCCGGCGCCGGCCATTTGTCCCGGCAACTCTCCACGAGAGAATCCCTCCGCGGTCGGCCGCGGCGGAAACCGGCGATGACTCAAATCACACGCGGGGCCCAAAACAAATGCGCATCTATTCTATGCCGATAACAACCCTTCCGAACAGAAGAAGTTGCACAGCACGTGAGTCTCTCCACAACCAAAGCCTCAGCGCTCAATAGCGGTAACTCAGCCCCATGCCCACAACGTGGCGCGCATCGAGGTTCACCGGCAGAGTGCCAACGACCTGGCCATTCGCAGGGTTGACGATGGGGACCGCTCCGATATTGTTAGCCACCTGGCCGACGCCGAGATCGAAGGCAAAGTGCGGATGCTCGCGCTGCGTCACGCGCACCGCATAGTCCATGGTGGTGGGCAGGTCGGCCTTGCCGGCCACCAGGGGGATGCCGTTGGGAGGAGCGGGGCCCAGGCCCTTGGAGGTGGGCGGCTCCTGCGTGAAGCCCGCCGAAGGCACGGCCACTATTCCATGGCCGATGGGAAGCGGAATGCCCAGCCCGCCGTAGAGCCTTCCGCCAAAGCGCGTCGCCTGGCCGCCGATGCCGAAGATGGTTCCATTGGTCGCCTTCCAGCCCAGGTTCAACAGGAAGGGAAGCGGAGGCTTGGCCCAGGTCTTGGTGGCGGATATGTAGATGTCTCCATTCGTGTACCCTTTGACCGGCGGGACGGGCGCCGTCGGGTTTACGATCGCGTTGTAATCCTCCTCAGCCTCCTGGATGGCCGCGCCGGTAACGAACTTGTCGTTGGTGCGCACCACGCCGCCGACCGCTATCCCCGGCGTCCAGGGACCGAACTGCCCGTCCTTGATTCCTACCACCTTGCCGTGAAAGACGTTCATGCCATTGAAGTTCCACAGGTTGCTAAACGCCCCCTGCGTGGGATCGGTGGCGTCGCCGAGCTGATGCACGCTGCGGGTATAGCCGATCTCGGCCCGGTTGGCGAAGCCTTCGGTGACGCTCAAGGTCTCAATATCGCCGATGACCTTGGCGGTGTCGATAAAGTGAAAACCGACGGCCGGGTGTGAAAATGTATGGCCCTTTTCCGTATAGACAACATAGGCGGTGGGAGTCAGGAATCCTCCGGTCTGGCCCTCCAACGTCATGTTTTGCGCGTTCAGGCGGCAGGCGAAAAGCAGAGCGGCCCCGGCGAGGCCGCAAGCGGTCAGTTTGCTGAGGGTGCGGAGATTCACGATCAACTCCAGTGGAGCGGTCCGCCGCGGCGGGCCTGGCTCCGGTAAGGTTTGAGATTAACCTCTTGTAACACAAACACCGCAGCTTCGTCTCCAACTTTGTTGAGGTGGTAAACTCAGCCCATGCCGCGCGGTCTCCTCATCACCCTCGAAGGTCTCGACGGTTCCGGCAAGACCACCCAAATCCAGCGTCTGGCCGCCTGGCTCAGGAAGCGCAAACCTGGAGCTTCGATCGCTCCGGAGCCTGATTCCGGGAGCCGGGATGCGGGTGCCCCAGGTCCCGCGCCTGAGACCTGGGAATCAGGCGGCGTGGTCCTCACCCGTCAGCCCGGCGGCACAGTCATCGGCGACCGCATCCGCGCCCTCCTGCTCGACTCGCGCTCCGGCGGCCTGGCCCCCATGACCGAGATGGCCCTCATGTTCGCCGACCGCGCCCAGGCCATCGCGGAAGTCATCCAGCCAGCTCTCGACGCGGGCAAGATCGTCCTCTGCGATCGCTTCACAGATTCGACGGAAGCCTATCAGGGCGGCGGCCGTCAGCTCGGCTCCGCGCCCGTGCTCGAACTCCACCGCCTCGTCTGCGGCAACCTCCAATCCGACCTGACCCTGCTCCTGCTGCCCCGCCTGGAATCCTCGCTGGCCCGCGCCCGCCGCCGCAACCACCGCACAGCCGAACGATCCGGCCTCGACGAAGGCCGCTTCGAGAGCGAGACGGACGACTTCTACCGCCGAGTCTGGCAGAAGTACCGGGAGATTGCCGCCCGCGAACCCGGCCGCGTCGTCCTCATTGAGGGTGACCTCTCCATCGATGAAGTTCACAGGAAAATCGTGGCCGCGGTTGTGGAGCGGTTGCGAGAGCCGGCGGACAAATGATGCGCGGGGCCGCGTCAGATCGTCGGATCGAGGAATATAATCGTTGCGAAGCCGGAAACGCTTCAATCCTGCAATTCACCGAGACGCCATGACTCTCATCCAGCGTACTTTTTTTGCCGCCGCCGTCCTTTGCGCCGCGCAGCTGCTACATTCCCAGGCCTCCGAGTCCTCCATTAAGAAGCAGATGGGGAATCTTCGCTCCCTTGCCGCCGACCAGCGCCCCACAGCCACGCTGAAGCTCGCTCTGGACATCCGCACCCTCCCAGCCGGCCGCTCGAAGGTCGATTTGGCGAACAGTCTGGCCGGATACTCGACGGAAGGAGAAGCCGGCCAGGAGACCCTCCAGGCCGTCGCCGATACCCTGGCTAAAGCTCTGGCCGAGTCTCCAGTTCCCGCCAAGGGCGACCAGCCTCCAGCTCCCTACAAAGAGCTGGCCGACATGGTCCTCCACGAGAACCTCTCCGTAGTCCTTGACGACCCCCTCTATACCAAGGCCCTCCAAACGCTGACCAGCAACGACGCCGATGCCCAGAAGGCCGACTTCACTCTGAAGGATCTTAAGGGCAAGAAGTACACCCTCTCGGAACTCCGCGGCAAGATCGTGATGGTCAACTTCTGGGCCACCTGGTGCGGCCCCTGCCGCCAGGAGATGCCGGATCTCGACCGGATCTACACCTACTTCCAGCCTCAGGGGCTCATTGTCCTCTCCATCACGGATGAAGACGCCTTCAAGGCCAATTCTTTCGTGGCGCCGCTGGGCTATCATCCGCCCGTTCTCATCGACACGGGCGGCGCGGTCCACAAACTCTTCCACATCGAGGGCGTTCCCAGAACCTTTATCTTCAATCGCGACGGCAAGCTCATCGCGGTAGCCATCGACCGGTGCGTCGCGCACCAGTTCCTGGAGATGCTCTCCAAGACCGACCTTCATCCGTAGCCGGTTTGCGATTGAGAAGGGCAACCCAGGCCTCGTCCGCCGCAGCGGATGAGACCTGGGTTTTCACAGGCGCTGACCCTCATCGGAAAAGATCTGCTCGATAGTGGTCTCGAACAGACGCGCCAGCTTGAAGGCCAGGGGAAGGCTGGGGTCGAACTTCCCCGTCTCGATGGCGTTCACCGACTGGCGCGAGACCTCCAGCCGCTGGGCAAGGTCGGCCTGCGACCACTCCCTTTCAGCACGAAGAACACGCAGACGGTTTTTCATTTGTACCTCAACTGGAGCAGCCCGAAGGCGATGCCGCTCAGGCCGCAGAAGATCGGGTAAATCCAGATCAAATCCAGGTGCCGCAGGTGAAGAAAGTTCTCCAGGAATCCCCACGTCACCGTCACGGCAAGTGTTCCTCCTATGCCCCAAAGCATCGACTGGACTCCTAAAGCGACTTGGAACTCGTCCTTCTCTTCCTTCAGGTACAGGCCGAAGGCCGCAATCTGCCCGAGGATGGCCAGCGCCGGAAGAACGGCCAGCAGCCATGCCAGTGGGCCGGTGGGGTGATAGTGAACGAAGGCCCATACGGCCAGAACAAGGAACAGGACGTAGAGCAGCATGGTTACGGAAAAACGCCACATGTAGCGGCGGGCAGCGGGATTGTTGGTTAGACAGTTCATGATTGGTCTCCTTTACTTTACGACAACTTTACTTTACACAATCGGTCGGAAGTTGTCAAGTGTCATTGACAATTATTTTTGGGGCGTCACGGATCTCGTTCGCTGCGGTGGATGAGACCGGGGATGCGCCGGTACGCTCCATTTCCCATCTCTCCTGTCATCCTCAGCGAAGGCCGCCGCGGCGACCGAGTCGAAAGCCTGCCCGGAGCGGAGCCGAAGGGGACCTGCGGTTGCACATGGCGAAAGGGTGGAAACGCACAGGTCAGGGTTCCTACGCGCGATGCTCTAAACTCAATCCGTGGGCTTCCAGGACTTTCTCGGCAACGCGCCAACCGTCACCCATCTCCGCGAGAGCATCCGCGCGGGGCGCTTTCCCCACTCGCTCATCCTGGCCGGGCCTCGCGGTGCGGGGAAGTACACCCTGGCCCTGATGCTGGCCAAGGCCGTCAACTGCCTTGAATCCACAGAAACGGACGGCCTGCCCGACTTCTGCGATGCTTGCCGCAACTGCGCGCGCATCGGCCTCTCGGCCAACCTCGAGGCCCTGGTGGACGAGGCTGTAGCCGCCCGCGACGAGATGCGCGAGACCGACAAGCGCGAGACCCGCATCCTCATCCAGACCCATCCCGACGTGCTCGTCATCCCGCCCGACCCGCCGCAGTTGCTCATCAAAGTGGGCCAGGTCCGCCAGGCAATTCACGCCGCGTACTACCGGCCGCCGGTCGAGGCGATGCGCGCGTTTACCATCTTCACGTCTTCGGCGTTCATGAAGGAAGCGGCCAACAGCCTGCTCAAGGTTCTGGAAGAGCCGCCCGACCACACCTCGCTGATCCTGCTCACCGAGAACCCGCAGGAGATGCTGCCCACTATCCGCTCCCGCGCCGTCATTCACCGTCTGGGCGCGCTTCCTACCGCGGAGCTCGAAGCCCTGCTCGCCCGCCGCCGGCCCGAACTCAAGCCCGCCGACCGCGCCCTTGCGGCCCGTCTTGCCGAGGGCGCCGTGGGCCGCGCGCTCACCCTCGACCTGGGCGTCTATCTGGCCAGCCGCCAGGATGCCCTCATCCTGCTGCGCACCGCCCTCAGCGATCCGGACTACGCGCAGCTCTTCCACGCCACTGAGAGCTATCGCGCCGGCGCCGACGGCCAGGAAAAGACCATCAACCTGCTCCGCGCCGCGGGCAGCCTCGTTGAAGATTTGCTCCTCATCGTCGCCGGAACGCCCCAGCTTATCCGCAACATCGACCTCGAAGGCGAACTCGGCCGGCTCGCTCAGGGCCTCAGCGTCGACTGGATCGACGCGGCCGCCCGCGCCCTCGTCCAGGTGGAGCAAGGCATGCGCCGCAACCTGCTCCGCTCGCTCTCCCTCGACGCCATGGTTGCCAGCCTGGACCGGAACTAGCCCGCAATGAGCCTGCGGTTGACCGGCACCCGGACCGACGATTGAACGGGTAGCCGGACCATCCTGCCCCGATGCAAAAATAAGTGCAACCCGTTCCCGGCCCCAGGCATCTCCTCTTACAAGTAATCCCAGCTATCTTTCCCGCTCCGGTACACGAAGGGCCTTTCCAGCCTTTGCTGTCTGGCATCCGGCGTTTCTTCATCCGCTAGGCGGAGTTTTCCCCAGGAGGGTTGTTTCCCATGAGCAGTCAAGCCACTCTGCCCGCCGTCCGCAGCAAGAGCGGCCCCGTGTCCAACCAGCCGCTTTCGCGCAACCGCAACACCGCGCCCGCGGCGCTTCCCTTCCGCTTTCCGGCCTACGCCGCGATCGAGGATGCCGCGCAGCGCCAGGCCGAGCTCTTTTACCTGCAAAAGCAGATTCAGTCGCAGACCCCCATGGTCATCATCCTGGAGGACGGCGAGCAGATCGAGGGCTGCATCGAATGGTACGACCGCAACGCCCTCAAGGTCCGCGGCCGCCAGAAGACTCTCGTATACAAGTCCGCCATCAAGTACATGTACAAGGTGGGCGATGCCGGGCAATGAGACCGCTCTCGCGGGAACAGGGAAAAGGGAGTAGGGAGTAGGGGACGGGGAATAGGAAGTAAGGGAATGGTGAGTGAGGATTGGGGATGAGTAGCTGCGGCCCGCATCCCGAAAGAAGACCGCTAGCCTGCTAACTCGCCAAACCCGCGAAGCGGGGCCAACTTGCCGTCCTTGCCTGTAACCGCAGTCTTCAAATCATATCCAATTCGCTCCGCCACCCCGCTGATTAGCCAACCTGCCGGCTTGCCGTCCGGCTACTCCCTACTCCCTATTCCCTACTCCCTATTCCCTGCCTTGACCAGCCGGTCGCGGATCGCCGCGCCAATTCCCTCATCCGGCGGCAGGGGACAGAAGATGACCGCGCATCCCGCGGCATCCAGCGCCCGCAGTCCCGCATAGAGCTCCCGCGCCAATTCCTCCGGCGCGGACCACCGTCCCCACGTAAAAACCGCGGCGCCTTCGACAGGCGCGGCAACCTCCGCCGGCAGCATGAACCCCACGCGTTCCGCGGGGAAGGCCAACGCCGCCTCGGCCAGACGCGTGCCCAGCTCGGCAAGGGGCGCCTCCACCAGCACCAGCCGCGCCCGCGGCGCATAATGGCGCAGTCCTAACCCCGGCGACGGAAGCGGGAACCCGGGCGCTTCCGCCAACACCCCCCCGCCGCGAAACATTTCCACCGGTCCGGCGATCCGGCGAATCCGGTCCATGGTTACGGCCCCCGGCCGGTAGATGATCATTGGGTCTGAACATGGATCGAGCACCGTGGACTCGACTCCATAATCGGTCGGCCCAGCGTCCAGAATCGCGTCAATCCGCCCGTCAAGATCCGCCAGCACGTGCTCGGCGCAGGTCGGGCTTGTGTGGCCAAAAAGATTCGCACTGGGCGCGGCTATCGGAACGCCGGCCCGCCGGATCAGCTCCAGGGCCACCGGGTGCCTCGGCATCCTGACCCCCACCATCATCCGTCCGGCCGTCACGATCTCTGGCACCGCTTTGGAGCGCGGCAGCAGCAGCGTGAGCGGCCCCGGCCAATAGAAGCCGATCAGCTTCATGGCCGCCCCCGGAATCCCCAAGGTCAGCCCGGCGACTTCGGCGTGATTGGCAACATGCACAATCACCGGATCCCACGCCGGCCGCTGCTTGGCCGCGAAGATCCGCCCCACCGCGGCGGCGTCGAGCGCGTTGGCGCCCAGCCCGTAGACGGTCTCGGTAGGGAGCGCCACCAGCCCCCCGTCGCGCAGAATCTCCGCGGCGCGCTCCAGGGCTTCCTCGGCCTCGGAACTCTCCAGGTTCGCCGGATCGACCACCAGCCGCAGCGTCTTCACTCTCATATTGTCGCCTTTCGCAGCCGGCCGCCGCTATGCCAACCCACAGAAGCCTCATGCACTGTCATCCTGAGCAGTCCAACTCGCCCCGGCGCGTTGCGGCCTCAGATACGAGGCCGATCAGCGCGCCGTTCGTGCCGCCGCCAACGGAACGGAGGTTCAACTTCGGGACTCAGGATCAGTCGTGCGCCTCGCCGGCTTCGCCGATGGCCCGGCTGGTCTCAACGCGCGAGGCCCTCAGCAGCCTGGCTATCTGCTTGAGATGAAGCTGCACGGCGTAAGCGCGCAGAATCTCGGCCTGCGAGAACTCGATGCCCATCGGCCGCGCCGCGGTCATGCGGGCTTCGAGCTGGGCGATGTCCTCTTCGAGGTTCATGGGCGGCGGCACATGAAAGCGCCAGTCGCGAATGCAGCCGGCCACATGCTGGAAGCCGGCGCGAATATCCGCGGTCAGTTGTCCCAGGGCAGGCTCCAGTTGCCGCGCGTAGCCAAACTCGTCGGTGTCTTTGACGGAGAACTCCAGCGCCACCAGGGCATCGAAGACCGAGCGGCCAAACTGCGAGAGGGTTGCCAGCCCCTCGCGCCAGCCCGGACCGCCGGAGGGCTCGTTGCGCGCGGCCTCCAGCAGTTGGGCGTTGCCGCGCAACATGGCCAGCGCATCGTTGCGAAGGTTGGGCAGATTCTCGGCGGGCGCGCCACGAAAGCCCTTGAGGACCGCATCGAAGAACGCGCCCAGCGCCAGATACTCCCGCGCCAGGCCGTCGCGCAACCGCAGCCGGGCACGGTCGGGCAGCACCAGCGTGGTGACGGCCAGCGCCACCACGATGCCCAGCACCACCTCGACCACGCGGTCCATCGCCAGTTCCCAGCGCGGACCGGGTTTCTGCACCAGCATGACGATGGCGATGGTGACGCCGGCCAGCCGGGAGCTGGTGCGCAGCCCCAGCAATCCGCAGGCAACCACCGCCGTGAGCACGGCCAGAATGAAGTTCCACGGAAGCGCTCCGAAGAGCGAAAACGAGAAACCCAGCGCGGCTCCGATCAGCGTGCCCAGGATGCGATCCCGCGAGGCGCGGACGGTTGCGCCCATATTGGATTGCAGGACGATGATGGCGCTGATCGAGCCCCAGTAGCCGTCGTGCAGGCCGAAGCGCATCGCCAGGGCCCAGCAGAGGCCCGCGGCCAGCGCCGTCTTGGCGGCGTGGATGAGAAGCCGCTGCCGCTCCAGGGAAAGAAGCCCGGAGGGCTGCTTCCGTACCAGGTGCAGCTTGGCGTCAACCTGCTGGAACCACGTGTTGATTGGCTTCAGGCGCATCGATCGCATCCGCGATGGGAGATTCCCATGCATACAGAATGACCGAGTCCGGCCAGCCGCGGCGGTGACGACTCGCACTCCTGCCCGCATTGAATCCATCCAAGCTGCCGGCTTCTCCCGCGCCGTGGGCGGCTCAGTTCGCGCTGCTCATTTAGCATAGGATCGAGGCGCCCGCATCGGTCGGGCGGTGCAACCCCATGCTACGAGTCGGATACCCGGCAACCTTCGCCGCGGAGTTGCTCAACGGCTTCCCGGAGGGAGTCGAGCTCATTCCGCTGCCCGATTCTCTGGACCGCGAGATCCACATCGACGTCTGGATTACCGACCCTTACGCGACGCGAGCCGTGAAGATCTGGCCGTGGCTGCGCGGGGTGCGCCTGGTGCTTTCGACGATGGCCGGAACGGAGTGGATTCCCGCTCTGGTGGGGCCGCGCGTGACCATCTGCAATGCCCGCGGCGCTCACAACATCTCCACCGCGGAGTGGACCGTGGCCGCGATTCTGGCCATGCTGAAGTACTTTCCTTTCTATCTCGAGGTGCAGCGGGAGGGCCAGTGGAAGCGCCGCTTCGAAGCCGGTGCGCGCTACGCCGGCCTCACCGGCGACACGCGCCCGCTGTATCCGCCCGTCCTGCTGGAGGAGTTAACCGGGAAGACGGTGCTGCTGGTGGGCTACGGCGCCATCGGCCAGGAAATTGAGCGCATGCTCGCGCCCTTTCGCGTCAACCTGTTGCGCTTGGCCCGCTCCGCCCGCAGCGAACCTGAAGTTCATGCCGTTGCCGGCCTGGACGGTCTGTTGCCGCGGGCTGACGTCGTGATTCTGATTCTGCCCTCCACGCCGGAGTCGTACCGGCTGATCGGCGCGCACCAGCTTGCTCTGATGCCCCAGGGCGCGCTGCTGGTGAATGCCGCGCGCGGGCCGGTGGTGGACACCGATGCATTGGTCGATGCGCTTCGATCGGGCAGGATTCGCGCCGCCCTTGACGTCACCGATCCCGAGCCGCTGCCGGAGGGCCACCCGCTATGGAGCTGCCCCAATCTGCTGCTCACGCCCCACGTAGCCGGATCGAGCCCGCAATTCGCGCTGCGCTCGCTCGCCATCGCGGCGGGCGAGTTGCGCCGCTACATAGACGGCCAGCCGCTGCACAACGTGGTTCAGTCAGGACTTTGAAGGCTGCTCGAAATACAGGCTCTTGTGCAGAACTTCTGAGAGCATTTTCACAGTTGCGATAACGTTGGCACGGTGCTATTCCACCCATGTCCTTATGCTTCGGCAGGCGGCGCGCTCACATCCCCACGCCCGAGCAGCCGGCTCAGAATCACGTAAAGCACGGGGATGAAGAACAGGTTGAGGATGGTCGAGAGCAACATGCCGCCCACGATGGTGGTTCCCACGGAGCGCCGTCCCAACGCGCCCGCGCCGGTGGCGAAGACCAGAGGAATCACGCCTAGGATGAAGGCAAACGAGGTCATCAGAATGGGGCGCAGCCGCAACTGGCCGGCCTCGGCGGCCGCATCGGCTATGGAGCGGCCCTTGCGGCGGAGCTGCTCGGCAAACTCGACGATCAGAATCGAGTTCTTGGCCGAGAGACCGATCAGCATCACCAGGCCGATCTGGCAATAGACGTCGTTTGCCAGGCCGCGCGCCCAAACCAGGCCCAGCGCGCCCAGCACCGCCATGGGCACGGCCAGCAGGATGATGAAGGGCAGCGCGAAGCTCTCGTATTGAGCCGAAAGGGTCAGATATACGACGAGAATGCCGAGGCCGAAGATGATGAGCGCCTTGCCGCTGGATTCGAGTTCGTCCAGGGTCAATCCGGTCCACTCGAACTTCATGCCTGGCATCATGTTCTGCCTGGCCAGGTCCTCCATCGCCGTGAGCCCCTGGCCGGAGCTGTAACCCGGTGCCGCGGAGCCGTCGATCTCCACGGCGCGGAAGAGGTTGTAATGCGTAATCACCGGCGGGCCGGAGCTTTCCACCACGGTGACCAGATTGTCCAGCGGGACCATCACGCCGGAGTCGGAGCGCACATAGTAGTTGTGCAGGTCTCTCGCCGTCATGCGGAAGGGCTGGTCGGCCTGAACAAAGACGCGGTAGGTGCGGTTGTTGAAGTCGAAGTCGTTGATGTACTCCGAACCCATGAAGACCGAGAGCGTGGTGGTAATCTGCGAAAGCGGCACGCTCAGAGCCTTGGCCTTCTCGCGATCGATGGTCACCAGCACCTGCGGATCGTTGGCCGAGAAGCTGGTATAGAGGCCGACAAGATCCTTGCGCGCGCGGCTGCCGCCCACCATCTGGTGCGCAACACGGTCCAGGTCGGAGAGCGTGTTGACGCCCGTGTCCTGGAGCATGAACTGGAAGCCGCCAAAGCTGCCCACGCCGTTGACAGCCGGCGGCTGAAAGGCCTGCACGATGCCTCCGTCGGGGGCGATCATCAACGCGCCGAAGTTCTTGTTAAGGTCGGCGACGATGTCCGCCGCGGAGTGGCCTTTCGCCCGGCGCTGGCTGGCAGGCGTGGTGCTGACGAACATCATGCCAGCGTTGGAGGAGCTTCCGGCCAGCGAGAAGCCCATCACGGAGAATGCGTTGCTAATGTCGTGATTCTGATACAAAATCGCCTGCGCGCGATCGGCCAGCGAGGTGGTGTAGGCCAGCGAAGAGCCTGGAGGCGCCTGCACCACAATCATCAGGAACTCCTGGTCTTCTTGAGGAATGAAGCCGGTGGGGACGTGCCGGTACGTGTATACGGTGGCGGCCAGACCCGCGAAGAAGAGAACCACCAGCACGTAACGCAGCTTCAACGCAAGATGAATCGATTTGGCGTATGTGGCTCCCAGCCAGCTGATCTGGCGGTCGGTGGAGTGAATGAAGGCGGCGAAGGCGCGCGATATGGGGCCGATGCGCAGAAAGTCCAGCTGCCGGGGGCGAGCCTCTTCGCCGCGCAGGAACAGGGCCGAGAGCGCCGGCGACAGCGTCAGGGCGTTGAAGGCGGAGATGGCGATGGCGAAGGCAATCGTCAGCGAAAACTGCCGGTAGAGAATGCCCACGGTGCCGGGAAAGAAAGAGACGGGCACGAAGACCGCAATCAGCACCACCGAAGTGGCGATGACCGCGCTGGTCACCTCGCCCATGGCTCGCGAGGTGGCCTCCCGCGCCTTGGAGTGCTCCATGGCGATGTGGCGCTGCACATTTTCAATGACCACAATGGCGTCGTCGACCACCAGGCCCGTGGCCAGCGTGATGCCGAAGAGCGTGAGCGAATTGATGGAGAAACCGAAGAGCTTTACGAAGGCGAAGGTGCCGATGAGCGAAACCGGAATGGTGACGGTGGGGATGACGGTGGCGCGCCAATCGAGCAGGAAGAGGAAGATGACGGTTATGACGATGAAGATGGCCAGCCCCAGCGTGACCAGTACCTCGCGGATGGAGTCGCCGACCACCGTGGTGGAGTCGAAGGCGATGGCGTACTCGAGTCCGGGCGGAAAGGACGTCTTCAGATTCTCGAGCGCGGCTTTCACGCGCGTGTCTACTTCCAGCGAATTGGCGTTGGAGAGTTGCAGGACGCCAATGCCCATGGCTTCATGGCCCGCGTACTGGAGCGTTGAACTGTAATCCTCGGCGCCCACCACGGAATGGCCGACATCCTTGAGCAGCACCAGGCCGTTGGGCGAGTTTTTCACGATGATCCTGTCGAACTCCTCCGGCGACGACAGGCGGCCCACGACGCGCACGGGAATCTGGAAGGCCTGCTTGGAGTCCGAGGGCGGCTGGCCGAGCTGGCCGGCGGGAATCTCGACGTTCTGCTCGACGAGGGCGTTCACCACGTCGGTTGCGGTCAGCCCCCGGGCGGCCAGGCGCGCCGGGTCGAGCCAGATGCGCATGGCGTACTTGCGCTCGCCGAAGATCATCACGTCGCCCACGCCGGGCACGCGCTTGATGGCATCCTTTACATAAATATCGAGATAGTTGGAGATGAACTCCGGCGAATAGCGCCCATCGCGGGTAAAGAAGCCCGCGCCCAGCACGAAGTTGTTGTTGGACTTGGTGATGGTGATGCCGGTGGCGTTCACCGCCGCCGGCAGCCGCCCGGTCACGCTGGCCACGCGATTCTGCACGTCCACGGCGGCTATGTCCAGGTCATAGCCGGTCTTGAAGGTGGCGATGATGGAACTTGTGCCGCTGTTTGTGCTGGAGGAGCTGATGTAGCGCATCCCCTCGACGCCGTTGATGGCTTCTTCGAGCGGAATGGTAACGGCCTTTTCGACGGTGTCGGCGTTGGCGCCGACGTAATTACACGAGACGGCAATCTCCGGCGGCGCCAGGTCGGGGTACATGGCCACCGGAAGGTTGGGAATGCAAATGGCTCCGGCCAGAATGATGAGCAGCGCGCACACCGTCGCAAAGACAGGCCGATGAATAAAGAAATCTACAAACACGGGTTGCCTTCCTTCTTGCTTGCAATGAGCGCGCGGAACACCGCTCTGCGCCCGCCTCCGGCTCGCTGCCAGAGGCGCATTCCGGCCTGCTTCTACGCGCCCGGCAGGGGCATCACCGGCATGCCGTTCACCAGAAACTGGGTGCTGGAGACGATCACCCGGTCGCCCACTTTCAGCCCTGAGGAGATGGAATAGCTGTTGCCCACGGTATCGCCCAGCGTGACCGGCGTCTGGATGGCAAACGTGCCCCCGTTCTGCTGCCGCGCCACGAACACGAAGCTCTGCCCGCCCTGGCGCACAACCGCCAGCACCGGAATCACCGCCATCGGCGTGGTGCTCCAGACGACCCGCGCCTTCACCATCTGGGCAGTGCGCAGAATCTCCGGCGTGGCATGGACCGGGGCTTTCACCAGAATCCCCTGTAGCGTGCTATCCACCTCGGCCGAAAGAAAATCGATCGCCGTCTTTTCAAGGAGCTTGCCGCTGGTGTCCATCAGGTCCACTTCCAGCCCCTGCCGCACCTGGCCGGAGCGCTCCGTGGGAACGTAGATATACGCTTCGAGGTCCTTGTGCTCATCCACCGTGGTCAGCACCGTGGGCGGTGAATTGACCGGCGAGGCAAAGTCGCCGATATGCACCGGAATGTCGCCCACCACGCCGTCGAACGGCGCCCGGATGCTGTAATAGGCCAGCAGCTCCTCCTGCGTCTTGCGCAGTTGCACCGCCGACTCGTAATCCGCCTTGGAGTTCTCGTAGGCCTGGCGTTCCTGGTCGTAGGCGTCGCGGCTGGTCACGCCGGCCTCGAACAGCTTGCGCTGCCGTTCGACCTCCACGGTGTTGTATTCGTAGAGCGCCTTCTTCTGCCGTTCCGTGGCGCGCGCCGAATCCACCGTAGCCAGTTGCTGTCGCGGATCGATCTCCATCAACAGCTGGCCCGCCTTTACCTGGTCGCCGGAGCGGACGAGAATCCGGGTCAGCAGTCCGCTCACCTGCGGCAGCAGCGTGGCCGACCGGCGCGACTTGATGGTCGCCACATACTCGCTGCTCTGCTGCACAGGCGCCAGCGTCACCGCCGCCGTCTGCACCGGCATGCCCTGCATCGCAGGCCCCGCCGGCGCCGCCGGCTTCTGCTCGCAGCCGACGGCCGCCAGTCCCATCAGAACAAGACAACCCGCTCCCAGAATGCGTTTCAAAGCGCTGACTCTCACTCGATCGTTCCTCTGTCCAGGCCTGTTCAGTTCGGGGCTCGCTCAGTTCCGAGTTTCTTCAGCATGGAACTTCGAGCCCCCATTTCCGGATGGGGCCAGTCGATACCCATCCCGGTTTGCCGCGCGGCACGCGAGTCGCAACTCCCGTTGATGTGCGGGACCCCGCCCGGAGATCCCTACGCAAACCGGCGCAAATCCGTTTCAACAAGGCCTTTTGTAAATATGACGCCTGGAGCCGGTCCATTGACGCAAAAAAACTGAGCGCCATGCTTGCGCCCAGGCTGAAGTTCCGTGCGGTCCCCATTCGGCCTCAACCCGCATGGATTCATCCGGGGATCTGCACGGGAAACCGGATCATCTGATAAACTGGAGTTCGTTGCTGGGTTGGAGAATTCGGCGTTCGGGTGCGCCCGAAGGTGGGTCCAGTCAAGCGCACGGGTAGAGAAGAGCGCGAATCGCGAAGGCCGCGAAAGGCGCCCATTCTACGTGACGTATAGCGAAGTTGTTGAGAGAACAGCCTGGGGACGTAGCTCAGTCGGTTAGAGCGCTGCCCTGTCACGGCAGAGGTCGCGAGTTCGAGTCTCGTCGTCCCCGCCAGATTTCAAAGGACTTAGGTCCGATCTGGCATGTGACACGTAGGTCCTAAAAGGCCCACTGAGAGATACACCTGCTGGTTATCCATTTGGCTCAGGTACCCGCAACCTGCAGGGTTTTCAGGTATCAGGACTAAGGGTTATGCTCTCACGCAAGCCGAGTTGGAGCGTCAGTTCAGTAGCGATCTAGGAGCGCGTTCTCGCTGTTTCCGTAATCCGTGCCTCGACGGATCCGACCCTGACAACTGTACAAAACGCAGGTCCTTCGACTCGCTGCGCTCGCTCAGGATGACAGCACGGGTGGGGCGCCCAGGACACAAGAACATCGATCAAAATGCTCCGAAGGCGGCGGAGGGGCTTCAGAAGTCGTGCTCGCGCGATCTGGCTTTCTGAATCGAGAGGAGAATTGCCGGGCCGGCGATCATGGCGACGAAGGCCAGAACGATCATGAGGGTGAACATGACGCACGCTCCTTCCGGGCACGTTCGGCTTGGAGGGGCCGGAATTGAGGCATCATAACGCGCCGATGGAAGAAGTGGAAAGTGATTTCTCTGAATATTTGAGACCACCGCTACTTTCGTAACGGAAAGCGGATTCCAAGGCCATGGCGCTGGCGGTGGCGCCGGGGTAACAACGGATCGCGATGGAAGCGCCACTGGATCAGGGCGCCGGGTCCAGCGTCTGCGCGGCGCGGTCGAGCGCCTGGGCGAGGACGGCCAACTGCTGGGCGGCGCGACCGGAGTCCCTGGCGTCGATGGCCTCGTTGACGCCGGGAATCACGACTGCCGCGTAGCCCGTGAACTCCCCCGGAGCGAAGATGACGTGCCGGTACCAGGGACGATTGGGCAGGCCGGCCGGCGAGAGGAACGCGCTCTCGGTTTGGCGCAGAGCCAGGTTGAGTTTGGCCAGATCGCCGGTGGCCGCGATCTGGCGGCTGTGCACCATTTGGGCCGCGGCGGCGAAGCGAGCGGCGGCGGCCTGGGCGGGGCCAAAGTCGAGCGAGTTGAGCCCCTCGTCGCCGGCGCGGCGCTGCGCGGCTTCCAGGTACGATTCGATCGCGCGGGCGTAGGTAACGTAGTCGTAGGGCAGCACGTCGGCATCGGCCATGCGCAGAGCCTCAAGGCCGAGGACGCGGGCCATCTCCTGGAGATAGGCGAACTTCGGATCGGCGTTCTGGGTGTACCAGGCGAAGTTGTCGAAGGCGGAGTGGTAGACACCGTAGGGGCCTTCGGAGACTATGTCCGTGGAGGGCACGCCCACGTGCTGGAGGAAGGGCGTGAAGTCGGAGCCGGAGCCCAGGTCGCCGATGCGGACCTCTTCGGCGCCGGGCGAAGCATTGGAGGCGCGGTGCTCGTTGCCGTCCGGGCGGGAGTTCTTCCACTGGTCGTAAACCGTGCCGCCGGCAGGGCTGGCAACGGAGCGCGTGACTTCGCGCACAAACTGCTTGAGCGAGGGGATGGCGGAAGCGGCGAAATCCGGGCCGGAGACGGCCACGTCGGTGTTGAAATAGGCGACGGCGCGATCGAGAATTCTGGCGTGCTCCTCGACCCACTCGGTTGAGCCGATGAGGCCTTCTTCCTCGGCATCCCAACTGGCGAAAACAAGCGTCCGCCTGGGGCGCCAGCCCTGCTTGAGCAGCGCGCCGACGCCGTGCACCGATTCGAGCATGGCGGCGGTGCCGCTAGAGGGATCGACCGCGCCATAGACCCAGGCGTCGCGATGATTGCCTGTAATGACCCACTCGCCGGGGTACTCCGAGCCGGGGATCTTTCCGATCACGTCCCAGATGATGCGGCGCTGGTAGTCCTGCTGAGAGACCAGGTGAACCTTCACGGCGCCCTGGTCCGCAACCCCTCCCAGGTGATAGCGGAAGGGGAGCGCGCCCTGCCAACCACGCGGAACGCCTGGACCTCTGAGGGCCTGGAGAATGGGCCCGGCATCGCGATAGCTCAAGGGGATGGATATGATGCGGGGCTGGTTGCCGTAAGGCGAGGCGCGGGCCGAGTCGGGCAGGTCCAGCGTCGAGGCCACGCCGGGGGTCTCGGGGTCGCCGGGATACTTGAAGATATATCCGACCGACCCGCGCTGCACGCCGGTATCGGGCCGCCAGGGGCCGTTGGGGTAGGCGTCGCCCTTGAAGTAGCCGTCGTCCTGCGGGTCGGAGTAAATAATTACACCGGCGGCGCCGCGCTGCTCGGCGAGATAGACCTTGACGCCGCGGAAGTTGGCGCCGTAACGGCAGAGGACGATCTTGCCGTGAAGGTCGATGTGCTCGGCGGCAAGCTGATCGAAGTCCTCCAGGCGGCCGTAGTTGGCGTAGACCGCGTCGCCGGTCACATCGCCGGAGCCCGACGAGCCGTGGAAGGGCATCACGACACGGGGATCGTCCTGGTAGGGATCGCCCTCGACGTGCTCGCGGGTAGGGCCGGTCATGAGCAGCTTTCCAGCGGCGTCGAAGGCTTCCACGCGCACCGCTATGGGCTGGTTGAGAAGCACGCGGTAGGGAACGATCTCGGAATCGAGGCCCGCCTCGCGAAACTTCTGGGCGACGTATTCGGCCGTCTTGCGATCCTCGGGCGTGGCGGCCAGGTGTGGCTCGGCGGTGAGGATCTTGAGGTGCTGGCCGGCCAGTTGGGCGTCGGGAACGGCGAGAAACCTCTCCTCGATTCTGGACTCGGCAGTGAAATCGCCGTATCCGAAGACCGCCGGCGGCGCGGCCTGAGGCGCGGAGGCGCCAGTGGACTGGGCCGGCAGCGCGGCGGGCGCCACGATCAGCAGAAACAGAAAGACAAGCAGTTTGCGCACCATCATTCGCTGGACGCTTTCATGAGCGGCGTTCGAGACTCCCCGGAATCTGAAGAAGCCCCAATGATCCTACCCTGTCTTGTGCTCGCAGGGCGCTATGCCACCGGCTGGGCGCAGTGGGCGCAGCGCTTGGCGGCCAGCGGAATCTCGCTCAGGCACTCGGAGCAGATCTTGGTGGCGGCGGGAGCTGCCGGCTCGGGCTTCTTGAGCCGGGCCATCAGCGTGTTCAAAGGCAGCACAATCGCGAAATAGACCACGCTGGCCACGATCAGGAACGCGATGACGGCGTTCAGGAAGTTGCCGATATAGATCGGGGTGCCATTCAGCTTGAGCACCACATCCTTGAAGTCCGGCTTGCCCACCACGGCGGCGATCAACTGAGTGAGAACGTCCTTGACGAACGAATTGACAATGGCGTTGAACGCAGCGCCGATAATGACGGCGACCGCCAGGTCCACTACGTTTCCGCGCAGAATGAAATCCCGAAAGCCTTTCAGCATCTCTTCCTCCAATGAGTCCCCAGGAGAGTTGGCCCGCTACCGATCGCGGGGAAGACGACCGCGAGCCTTGCACCATGTTACACGGCAGCATCGGCCCAAGCCGGATCCTGCCAGTAGACCTCCTGCCATGCCCTGGGGTTCGATTCCTGGAACCCTCCTAATGCTTCATCAGGAAGATGACCGTCACCAGGAGCGCAATCAGCAAGACGATGATCACGACCAGCAACACAGGCACCAACTGCTGTAGTTTCCCCGTCGCCGGTTCAGGCGGCTTCACCGGCGGCGCTTGCGGAGCGGCGGGCATCGGCGGCGGGGCCGGGGCATACATTCCAGGCTGCGGCAGGCTCCCGCCCGCTGCCGGCATCGCTGCGGCCGGCGGCGCGTAGCTCATCGGAAAAGCCGGCGGCGGCGGCAGCGGGGGAGGGTAGACGCCGGGCTGAGGCATCGCCCCCATCGCCGGCATTCCGGCCATTGGCGGCGCGGCGGGGAGCGGATAACTGGGCACCGGGGGCGGGGAAAACGGAGTGGGAACCGGCGGAGCGGGAGCCGGGGGCAGCGGCGCCTGAGGCAGGTTGGCCGCGCCAGCGCCGCTCCTCATGGCCATCTCGCGCATCCTGGACGCATCGAGAATGCGGGTAAACTCGCTTGGTCCGGAGGCCGCCGGATGCACAACGGGCTCGCTCAGGCCGCCCGGGAATTGAGCTTCGCGCACGGGCGGGGCAGCAGCCGGAGGGGGCGAAGGCGGAGTCCAGGCCGGCGGTATGGCGGCCGGCGGGGCAGCTTCTCCGGGCGTGGAGAGGGACGCGAAGGTCTGCGTCCAAACGCCTGGCTCCGCTCCCCGCGGCGGGCTCGCAGGCGCGGCTTCCACACGCGCAGCCGACGGCCTTGAAGGCTCATCCAGCATCTGAATCAGCCGCGTAATGCCGACTCCGGACCCTGGCGGCGTGCTTTCGGCCGGCTTGGCCTCAGCCGGTGCGGCAAATGGATCGCGAACCGGCGCCGCCGGCCCAGGCATTCCAGGGGTTATGCCGTAATCTACGCTTCCCGGTAGAGGCTTGCGCTCCTCCTGAAAAGCCGGTGCAGGGGCGGCAGGCTGCGGCTCAAGCGACAGCATCCGCGTGAAGGACCCTGGGCTTCCAGGAGAGGAATCTCCGGTGGCGCGGTCGCTCGCCGCCGGGACCGGCGCGCTCGCCTCGCTGCCCAAGGAGCCGAACAACTGCGTGAAGGTTCCCGGCTTGCTTTCGGCAGGAGCCGGAATCGCCCCGGCCGGCGCGGAGAAGAATGGCGTTTCGCCTGGCCGCGGAGGCTGCATGGGAAGAGCGCCCGGCCCCGCATCCGCGCTGCTCGCCGTCCGCAGCAACTCTGTAAATCCGCCTGATCCTGAAGGCGCGGGGGCTTGCCTGGGCTCTGCTGGAATGGATACCGCTGGAGGCGGCGCTGCCTCCGGCTCGTTCAGCGTTTGCAGCAGGGAGGTGAACCCCGACGGCGCGGGACGCTGGGGCGCGGGCGCCTCTCGCACTGGCGGCGGAGGCGGCGGAGCCGAATCGCTTCCCAAGGTGCGCAGCAGTTCCGTGAATCCACCGCTGCCCGCGCCGCCGGAACCGGCCCCCGGAGCTTTCTCCGCAAGCGGCGCTCTCTCCGCCGAGGCCTGCCGCATCCGGTCCAGCAGTTCCGGCGAACTCCCCGCTCCCGCCCCGAAGACCACCTTGTGGACCACCGGCTCCACAAACGGCTTCGGCGCTGGCGGCGGCGCGGGTTTCGGGGCCTCTGGCGCGCGGTACTCCGGGAAGTAGGACTCCAATCCCGGGCCAGCTGCCGGTTCCGCCCCTTCCGGCGTCTTCACTACCTGAAAGACGCCCGTTGCGCCAAAGCCCTGGTCGGAACCGGATTCCTCCGGCCACGGTGACGCGCTCGCTCCCTCAGGTTTCGTCGGTTTGTCCATGCAGTCAGGCCTCCGGTGCAATGCCGGTAGCATAAATCATTCCGTCGCGCCCGATTTGCCTATTTACCCAAAAAGATTTTTCGTATAATGCGGTTGCACCCTTCCACGCCGGACGAATAGACTCAGCGAAGGTCACTGGGATAGTCGCCCGGGCAGACGGCATATTCTATCGATCGAGGCCAGGCTGCTCTTTTGAGTTTTGCCTTCGAGCGATCCGGAAACCAACCTGCTGTTCAACACTCGCCGATGGTGGTCTCCCTGCTATGAAGTTCCTGTCACGGGTCGTCTGGTCTGAAGGAATGCATCTCGGTCCGCACCACTTTCAGACGCAGAGCCGGTATTTCGAAGACACGCTCTGGTTTCTCAACTCCAATCTTCGCCAGGAGCCGTGGGGATTTCTCCATTTTTCCATCGACACGGAGGCCCTCCGCAACGGTCTCGCCACTCTCAACTTCGCATCCGGCATCCTGCCCGACGGACTGATCTTCGATCTTCCCGACTGCGACTCGGTTCCGGAGCCCGCGCAACTGGGCAAACTCTTCGCATCCACCGACAGCGAGATCATCCTTCATCTGGCGATTCCGCCCCGCCAGGACCAGGGTCTGGATTGCGACCTCGGCGGCGGGAAAAGCGCGCGGTACGGCGCCGTCAAGCGCGTGGTCAGAGACGACGCCGCTGGGCAGGGGGAGAACAGCGTCTCCTTTGCCCGCAAGAATCTCGTCCTCCTGAGCCAGGCGCAGCTCTTCGAAGGCGTCGTCTCGTTTCCCATCGCCCGCGTCTTCCGCGACGGCAAGGGGGGATTTGTCTGCGACCCCGACTTCATTCCTCCCTGCCTGCGCATCAGCGCCTGCGAAGGCTTGGTTCTGATCCTGCACCGGCTGGTGCAGGCCATCGATGAGAAGATCGTTTCTACCCGTTCCGTCAGGGCCAGTTCCGGCCGCTTTGAGCTGGGCACATCGGCCCTGGATGTAGCCAATTACTGGTTCCTCCACGCGCTGTGCTCCAGCTTGCCCGCGTTGCGCCATCATCTTCAGGACCGCCGCAGCCACCCGGAGGAGGTATACCGGGATCTGGTCAGGCTGGCCGGGGCCCTCAGCACCTTTGCCCTCGAATCGGCGCGCGACGAGATTCCGGCCTACCGGCATCGCGACCTGGCTTCCACCTTCAAGGAGCTGGATGCGCTCATCCGGCGTTACCTGGAGATTGTCGCCCCGTCCAACAGCATCACTCTCCAGTTCCGCCAGGCGGAGAATTACATCTATGCGGCTGACGTCAAGGACGAGCGCTGCCTGCGGCGCGCGCGCTGGATCTTCGGCATCCGCTCCCCGATCGCCGAGTCGCTGATCCTGCGACTGACGCCACAGCTCGTCAAAGTCTGCTCGGGCGAGGGGGTTGCAAAGCTGGTGCAGCGCGCGCTTCCCGGCATGGAGATGTTGCACCTGCCCGTCCCGCCCGCCGCTCTGCGCGCCCAGGCGGACATGCACTACTTCTCCATCTCGCTCAGCGGCCCCTGCTGGCAACACATACTCCAGACCAAGCAGGTCGGAGTCTATCTGCCCGGCGACCTGGGCGACGCAACCTTTGAACTCACCGTTATCACGGAGACATAGGCATGACTTCTTCTCCAACTCCTCCTCTTCAAGCGATGAAGACCAACAATCTGGCCCTGGCCTTTCAGGAGGTCTTCACCGTCATTCTGCGCACCCGCTTCTTCGTGCAGCGGGTTGAAAACGCCGATTCCTTCCGCGCCACGCTGCGCAAGATGATCTCCGCGGCGGTCAAGGACGCCTCCGCCATGGGTTACAGCGACGAGGCCTCCAAGATGGCCATCTACGCCATGATCGGATTTCTGGATGAAAGCGTCCTCAACTCCAAGGATCCGACCTTCGCCGACTGGGCCCGCCGGCCGTTGCAGGAAGAGATGTTCGGCGGCCACTTCGCCGGCGAGTACTTCTTCCGCAACGTGGCCGATCTGCTCAATCGTCCCGAATCCGCCGAGGTTGCCGACGTGCTGGAGCTGCATGCCCTTTGCCTTCTGCTGGGCTACCGCGGCCGCTTTGCCTTCGGAGACGCTTCGGAGATTCACGCCATCTTCGGCCGCATCCGCGACAAGATCACCCGCATCCGCGGCGCCTATGCGCTCCTGCGCCCCCCCGAAGCCCCGGCTGCCCCGCCCCGGCCCAAGCGCGACCCCTGGGTTCTCCGGCTGGCGGTGACCGCCGTCATCCTGGCCGTCTTCACCCTCCTGGCTTACGTTGGATACGTGCTGATTCTGGGCCAGTCCATGCCCACAACCGCTCGCGGCATTGAGCAAACTCCTCTAACTCTGCCGTCTCACCCGGCATCCAGTCTTGCGGAGATATCCCTATGAAACGCATCCTGATTGGGATACTGATCTTTCTCGTCTATCTGACCCTGGTGATTGTGGGGGCGTTTGCCCTGCACTTTGAAGGCATGAGGCTGGTGCTCTTCTGCGGGATTCTCGGTCTTCTGGGCGCTCTGGCCACGGTCTTCGTGCTTTGGTACATGCACAGCCTGGACAAGGCTTCGGGGAAATCAGCCGGGCCCGACACTCCCGATGCCATTAACCTGGGCACCTTGCTACGCGATGCGGATGCGCGCATTCGCCAGGCCAATCGCGCGGGTGCCAAATCGCTGGCTTCATTGCCCCTTATCTATGTCATCGGCGATGAAAACTCGGCGAAGACGCAAACCGTGCTCCAGTCCGGACTGGACCCGGAGCTGCTGGCCGGGAACGTCTATCGGGACGGAATCGTCGCTCCCACCCAGCTGGCCAACGTCTGGCTGGCCGGCAACTTCGTTCTGGTGGAAGCCGGAGGCTCGCTGCTGCGCCAGCCCCCGCTTTGGGCGAGACTCGTCAGAGCCACCATGCCCGCGCGAATTGGCTCGGTCTTCGGCGACAGCCGCCTCCCGGCGCGCTCCGTGGTGGTCTGCGTCAGCATCGAGCGCATCATGGCCCCCAATACCTCGGAGCAGATTCGCGCCCTGGCGCAAGCCCTGAACGAGCGCCTTCGCCAGCTCTCCCAGACGCTGGGCATTTCGCTGCCCGTCTATGTGCTCTTCACCAAGATGGACAACGTCACTCCCTTTGCCAACTACGTCACCCGGCTGACGGACGAGGAAGTCAAGCTTCCTATCGGCACGCTGCTCTCCGCCCTCGACTCCGGCTCCGGCCTCTATACGGAGCAAGCCACGGCCCTGATCGGCTCGCGGCTTGACCAGCTCCTCTACGCGCTCTCCGAGTTTCGCCTCGACATTCTCTCCCGCGGCGGCGAACTCCAGGACCTGGCGCGAGCCTATGAATTTCCCCGCGACTTGCGCAAACTCCGCGCCGGCATCGTCTCCTTTCTTGCCGAGGTCGCCCGTCCCAGCCAGATCGGCGTCAACCCGTTCCTGCGCGGATTCTTCTTCGCCGGCATGCGCGCCCACCTGGTGGAGGACGTTCTCGACATCGGTCCGGCTCAACCCCAGGCCGCCGCTGCGCCCGTCAACGCCGGAGCCACCCGCATCTTTTCTCTCGCCGCCATGGAGCAGCAGCAGGCGCCCGCGCCGCAGTCGCGGCGAGGCGGCACGCGCAAGGTTGCGCAGTGGGTCTTCTTGCCGCACCTGTTCTCGAAGATCCTGCTCGCCGACAAGTCGGCCCTGGAGGCCAGCCGCGCCAGCACCCGGACCAGCTTCCTCAAGTGCGCGCTGCTCATTTGCGTCAGCGCGGTGGTGCTCATCCTGCTCACGCTGACCACCATCTCTTTCTTCCACAATCGCTCGCTCGAAGAGCGCGTGGCCGTGGCGGCGGGCGCGCCGGTAACGCCGGTCTCCGGGGGCGCATTTGTCTCCTCCGCCGACCTTGAGGCTCTGGAAAGGCTCAGAGCGGTTCTGGATGAACTAGACGGCTATCGCAAGAATGGACCGCCGCTCATGGATCGCTTCGGCCTCTATCGCGGCGACGCTCTTTATCCCGTGGCCTGCCGGGCTTACTCGAACAAGTTCCGCGCGCTTCTCCTGGCGCCAACGCAGGAGAACATCCTCGCCAAGCTGCGCGCGGTGCCGGCGGTTCCGACGCCTGACGCCGACTACAGCGCAACCTACCGGCCCCTGAAGGCCTACATCATCACGGCTACGTATCCCAATCCCGACTCGCCGCAGGACACGCTCGACTTCCTTCCCGCCGCCCTGGCCGCCGAATGGGCCGGCAACGCGAACCCCGCTCCGGACCTCGCCCAACTGGCGCAGACTCAGTTCGCGTTTTACGCCAGCCTGCTCTCGGAGCCATCTTCCTGCATGGCGCAGACCGGCGCTCCCCGCAACGAGGCCGTGGTCGCCCAGGCCCGTCTCTATCTCAGTGGCTTCCAGGGATTCCAGCACGTCTACCAAAGCATGCTGGCCGCCGCCAACCACAAAGTCCCGGCGGTCAACTTCAACAGCAAGTTCCCCGGCTCGGTGCAGGAGATCGTCGACGGCTATACGGTCCAGGGCGCCTTCACCAAGGATGGATTCACCTTCATGCAGGACGCCATCCTTCACCCCGATCCCTACTTCCGCGGGGAGGAGTGGGTTCTCGGGCCCTCGTCCGGGCCCCCCATCGACCGGGCCGTCCTTTCCACCCAGTTGAAGTCGGCTTACTTTGCCGACTACATCCAGAACTGGCGAACCTACCTGACCAAGGCGCAGTTCCGTCCCTACCAAAGGTTCGCCGATGCGGGAACCAGGCTCGGCGCGCTGGACTCCAACACCTCCGCCATGCTGGAGCTCTTCTCGCTCATCTCCATCCACACAGGCGTGGCCGCACCGGAGATATCGAATGTCTTCCAGGCGCCTCAGTCCGTTGTTCCTCCGTCGAATCCGGACAATCGCTTCATTGCCCCTTCCAACCAGGCCTACATTCAGTCCCTTCAGGGTCTTGAAGGCGCAGTGAAAAACCTGACACTGAACACGACCAACGCCAACGATCCCACCGCCGCTGCGCCCGTGATCCAGGCGGCCGTCACCGCCGAGCAAGCCGCGGAAAACCTTCGCAATGGCTTCCTTCCCGATCCCGCCGGCAACATGGATAAGGTCAGCTTCACTCTCCTCGAAGCGCCTATCGAATCCATCAAGAACCTGGCTGCCCAGGCGCCCGCCAACGCCGCCGGCGGCGGGGCCAAGGCCTTCTGCGCCCGGATCGGGCCCGTGCTGTCCAAGTTCCCCTTCGACCCCCAATCCTCGACGGAAGCTTCAACCGACGAAGTCGCCCAGGTCTTCGCGCCCGGTTCAGGCTCTTTTACCCAGTTCACCGCGTCCATCCATGCGCTGGTGGCGCTGCAGGGCTCTCAGTACGTGGTGGCTCCCGGTTCCGAGGTCCATATCAACCCCGCATTCCTCAGCTTCCTGACCCACGCCCAGAAGATCTCCTCCAGCCTCTATCCCAACGGCGGGAACCAGCCCTCGCTCGATTTCACCCTCGCTGAGGTCAAGGGGCCCGGCAACGCCGATGCCGTGCTCAACATCGATGGCAAGCAGATCACCGCCGGCGGTCAGTCGGCCACCTTCCATTGGGTCTCGCAACCGTCGAGCAAGATCACTCTGGCCACCCAGAAGAACACCGCACCGGTCATGACCGGTCCATGGTCGGTCTTTCACTTTGGCTTCGCCGCGCCACAGATCGCACCCAACCGGCTGAAGTTCTTCTTCAGCTTCAACAATCAAGCCCCTGAGATCGTTCTGTTCGATGCCTCAGGCCCCGGAGCTCCATTGCTGAACCCGGATTTCATGAAAGGATTCCACTGCGTTGCCAACGTGGCTCGCTAGCGAAGGCGGGAGTTGTACCCCGATCCTCGCAGCGGACAGGATGAGCGCGGGAGTTACGGTTAAACTGGGAAGATGCGAGGCTGGAATATGAACGAGGAATTAACCGACGATCTTCCGCCGTCCAGCGCGCCCTCTGAAGAGCCGGTGGAAGCGGCGGCTCAGGCCGATGCCGCGCCGGAACCTGCGCTGGAATCGGCTGAGTCGCAGGCACCCGAGGTATCGGCCGAACCCGCGCCCATCGATGAGCCGGCGAGCAGTCCAGCCGCTCCAGCCGAGTTGTCAGCCGAGCCGTCAGCCGAGCCAGCCGAGCCGCCGGCCCCCGCCGCCCCTCCGTTTCGCGTCGCGGTTTCGGCCCTCACCGATATTGGCTGCGTGCGCACCAATAACGAAGACTTCTACGGTTACGACGAGTCGCTCGGCATCTATGTGGTTTGCGACGGCATGGGCGGCATGGCCAGCGGCGAAGTCGCCAGCTCGCGCACGGTCGCGGCCATCATGAAGAGTTTTGCCGCCTCCGCCGCGTCCGGCCTGCCCGTCAGCAGCAGGCTGCTTCACGCCATCAACACCGCCAATCTCGACGTGTGGGAGAGCGGGCAGATCCCGGAGAACCGGGGCATGGGAACCACCGTGGTGGTGGCCGCGCTCGATGGCGACAAGCTCATCCTGGGCAACGTCGGCGACAGCCGCGCCTACATTCTCCAGGACAACCGCTGCGCGCAGCTTACCGTCGATCATTCCTACATTAATGAGCTCATCCGCAACGGCACGTTGACCATCGAAAACGCCCACCTGGCGGACCTGCGGGGCATGGAGTCGGTGATTACCCGCGCTGTGGGCGTGGGCACCGAGGTGCAGCCCGACTTCTACTCCGTCGATCTCAAGCCCGGCATCGGCGTTCTTCTGGCCACCGACGGCCTGACGCGCTACTTTGCCGAGGACGGCATCGCTGCCATTCTGGCTGCCTCGACCTTCGAGACGGCCTGCTCCAACCTCATCCACATGGCCAAGCAGCGCGGAGGCGTGGACAACATTACCTGCATCCTGCTGCTCGCCGTGCCCGCCTGATTGCTCTGGAGCCCGCGCCGTGCATCTCAGGAGAAGGCAGCGTGACCGGGCTCTCCTGCGCGGGATCGCACCGGGCCTTTTCAGCCGGATACGTTCCTCATTTGTGCAAGCGAACAGGGGTTCGAATCTTTCTCGGCCGGCCGGCGATGCTCTCCCAGCCTAACTTTGCCTCGGGGCCGGCGTAGTCAACGATCCCAGCCGCTTGTCTGGCCAGTTCTCCAACGGCTTCCCTGTCGCCGCTCTCCATCATGGTCTGATACCTTGCGGTCAGGCTGGCCACCGCGCGGTCGGCAAAAGCTCGCATTCTTCCGCGGAGCGCCTCCGCAACCGAACCAGCAAGGACGGAATCACCCAGGGCTGCCGCCACGCGCCGCATTGTCTGTTCGGCGGCCGGAAGGCCGGTCTCCAGCTCCGCATACGCCCTGCCGATGCTGCGGAAGATCGCCTGCCGCCGCTCTTCCCCGAGCGCGAACTCGGCCGCCCGCACTCGCTCCGCTCGCCGCAGGGCAGGCGGCAGCGCCTCAAGGAGCTGAATGGCTTCTGCCTGCTTTCCCTCCCGCGCCAGCCTCCCGACGCTCGCCAACTCCGCTTCGACCTGCTTCAAGAGCGACTCGCGGCCCTCCAATGCCTGATCGCGAAGAAAGCGCAGGGCCCTGCCGTCGTTTTCTTTCAGCGCGCTTTCCAAAAACGCGATCGCTTCCTCGTAAGCCGATTCATCGATCAATGCCTGCGCCCGCGCAACCTGGCTGCGCATCAGCGACTCGCTGCGATGATCTTCCTCTTCGTGACGCGCAAACTCCAGCAGCGAACGAATCTCGTCGGTGGCGATGCCCTCCGCCTGGCAACCTTCCAGGATGCGAACCGCATCCGCGTACTGGCCGCCGGCGAGGGCCTCGCGCGCCTTGACCACGTACTCTTCCCGCCGCTCCTCTTCCGTCTGCCGCTTGACCCGATCGGCCAGCAGTTTCTCCAACCCCTGCAGCCGTTCCTCGCCGGGAATGCGTTGCCGAGCGTCCTGGACAACCTTCAATGCCTCTTTTGGGCTCAGGTCGCGGCAGGCCTGAATGGTCTCGTCCACAAAACGGCGATCCTCGAGTTCCTTGATCTGCTGCTCGACCTGCGCGTTCAGCCGGATCAGGGTCGTATCCGCGGGCATGGAAGCCATCGCTTCCTGAATCGACCGCGCGCATTGTTGAAGCTGTTCGAAGCCGGCCGCCGCCAGTACCTCGGTCTCAATCCGCGCCACCAATTCCTTGCGCTTGATCTGCTCCAGGCCGGAGTTGGCGTCGGCGAGCAGCAGCGGAAGCTCGGGGTTGGTTGAATCCGCGCGTTCCAACCGCTGCAAAGCATCCATTGCTTCCTTGTAGTGCCGGAGGCCCAGTTCCCCGCGGGCCGCCTCCAGCAGGGATTTCACCTCGGCCCGCTTCTCAGCCTCTTCCGCCTCCTTGGTAAGGAGGCTAACGAGCACGATTCCCTTGGTGTTCGACTTATCCAAATGCAGCGCCTTGCGGGCGGCGGAGATCGCCTCCTGGTAGTCGCCCGCCCGGCGCGCGGCGTCCGCCTGGCGCAGATACTCCTGGACGCGTCCGTGTTTCTCTCTGGCCTTCTCCACCCGCTGCCGGAGTTTGATCAACTCCTGATTGGCGGCATCCAGTCCCAGTCCCTCATACACAATCGCAAGGCTCTGGTCGAACTCCTTTTCTTCGAGCAAGGTCTCCGCCTGCTGCCGAAGCTGCTGGATTCTCTCTTCGCGCTGACGCTGGCTTAGCTGCCGTTGAACCTCCGCCAGCAACTCCCGCGCCTCGGTATTCTTGTTCTGCATCTTCAGCAACTGCTGGAGCGCGGCGCGGGCGCGGGGAAGATCCTGCGCTTCCATAAGCCGCCGGGCCTCGGGCAATAGCTCCTTGGCCTCCTCCTGTTGAATCTCCGCGATCGTCGAGGTCAGATCGGCAGCCATCTCGTCGGCCGTGGAGTAACGGTCGTCCGGCGACTTGGCCAGCGCCCGATCGACAATCGCGTCCAGCGATGGTGGGCAACCTCTGCGCTTGGCGCTCAGCAGGGGATGCGGATCGTTCAGAATTCTCCGCACCAGCACGATTTCATCGCCGGAAAAGGGAAGCTCGCCGGAGACCAGTTCATACAGAACCACACCCGCGGCAAAGATGTCGCAGCGGCGGTCCAGCGATGAATCTCTCAGCTGTTCCGGCGCCATATATGCAGCCGTCCCCAGGATGCGGCCGGGGCGGGTGAGGTTGAGGCCCTGGTCCTTTCTTTCTTCCAGCCGCGCAATGCCGAAATCCAGCAGCTTGACCCGCCCGTCGGGCTGCACAAAGATATTGGCGGGCTTCACGTCCCGGTGGATCACATTCTGGCGATGCGCATAGCCAAGCGCGGAGCACACATCCGCCATGATGCGCAGGCATTCAACCAGCGGAAGCCGTTCTTCGGACGCGATCAGCTTTTCGAGCGGATCGCCTTCGACCAGCTCCATCACAATGTAAGGAATCCCGTTGTCTTCGCCCAGCTCGTAGACGGTGACGATATTCGGATGCCTGAAACTTCCCGTCTTCCGCCCTTCCTCGTAAAAGCGCGCCAGCATGCCGGGATCGCCCTTGATTCCCCCGGTGAGCGTCTTGATCGCGACCTCGCGGCCCAGGCGCCTGTCCCTGCAGCGATAGACCACACCCATCCCGCCATGCCCCAGCACGCCAACGACGTCATACTTGCCTATCTCGGTCAATGCGCCCGCCGGCATGTTATCGGGGGAATCCACGCTCTCGCTCCGCCTCTCGCTCGTCCGCCGCGCCCTGCCGCTCCGACCCATCATGATCGAGACGAAACTGGGTGCCCCATCCTTGACGCGCTCTTGTTCCTTGCGGCAAGGGTGGGATTTGCCGCAACCGCTGCCGCCCTGCCGGAAACTATTGGGAGTCGCCCGCCGGCCGCATATTGAATTTCTCGGCCAGAAACTCCTTGGCGTGCCGCCGCTCGGCCGACCCATTCTCCGCGGTGCAGCTCAGATAGCGCAGGTAGTATTCGCCCGCGCCATCCGCGTTTTCTTCCTGCTCCCTCGCCCTACCCGCGTCATAGACCTCGCGCGGCAAATCCTGCACCTTCAGGCGCACCTTTTGAACCAGCTCATCGCGCGCCGCATTCTCCAAAGCCGTCTGCAGTTCACTGGTGTTCGGAGCGGTCCCGCCCAGTTTCACGCCCTCGGTATCGTCCGCCTTCACTTCCTCCAGCAACACAAACTGCCTGGGGTCTTGCTTCTCCACCACCACCGCATCGCCCATCTGCCCGCTCAGAGTCTCGCCGATGCGAAATTGCAGCTTGACCGTGTTCTTGACGTCGATGGTCTTGCGAACATACTGGTAAGGGCGAATCACATCGATGGTGATGGTCTTGGGCAGCGAGTCGGCCAGCGCCTGGGCGTCGGCGATCGCCTTCTGATCCGCGTCTATCTTGGCCTTCACATCGTCGATATCCTTCTTCTTGCCTTTTGCCTCCACGCCTTGAAGCGCCGCCTGATCCGTCGCCAGTTGGCGCACGGCCGCATCGTAAGCCCGGTTGGCCTTGTTCCATGCCTCGTTGGGATCTTCATGCGTTCCGGCGCGGTACTTCGACTCCTTTGCTTCCAGACTGGTGGTGGCGACGATCTCACGCTCCAGCACGTCCCCGGCGAGCTGAAAGTCGGGTTCCACGCCGCCTGTCGTCTCCCCAAATCGAACCGCCTTGATGGTGGGCGCTTCGAGCCCGGTGATGATCGCGTCCTCCAGCTGGGGAATGAAGCCGGTGCTGTTGCGCTGCGATGTCTGGTCGCGGAACTGAACGCGAATCGAAAGCTTGGAGTGCATGGCGTGAGCTGAAGCCGCCGCCACCTTCTGGTCGTGCGCCGTCTGGTTGGAAGGCTCATAGAACAGGGCTTCGTCCAGATAGGTCCAGCCCAGCTCCGTGCCCGATCCGGCCGGTTTGTCCAGATAGCGCTTGGCCTGGTCCACATAGTAGGCGCTCAGATCGTTGCCGAGGATAGCCATCGTGTCCTGGTAGGCGTCTGCCTTGCTCAGTTCATAAGCGCGCTTCAGGTAGTCACAGGCTTGTTCGATCCCAATCTCATCTCCCAGACCCCGGATGGGATCGTGCGCCTTTTGCAAGTCCTTTGCCGCCTTGACCGCGCTCTGGACGTAGGCGTCCTTCAGCCTGTCGATGTCGGCGGAGACCAGCGCCTGCTGCGAAGGCGGCAGGTTGTACAGCACCTCAAAGGCGTGGATCGCGTCGTTCTGCTGCTCATACTCCCGGCTGCTCGCCAGCGCCTTTACGGCCGCGGCCTTGTCCTCGGCAATGACCAATTGCTTGCGCGTCTCTGCAAGGGCGTCTTCCGCCTCCTGAGTGTCTTTCGCGCCCACGGCCTTCTGGTATTGCTTGATGGCGTTTGGCCAGTCCGCGGCCTCGCCGAACTGCTTGCCCAGTTGCAGGTAATAGCTGTAAGCCGCATTGACGACTACCGCGATGCGCGGCTCTTCGTCCTGGAACGCGCGCAGAGGAGCGATGGTTTCCAGCGCCTGATCCATGCGCTTGGCCACCACCGACGATTCCGCCGAGCGAAGCGCGCTGTCGAAGGCGTTGGCAGCCTGCAACACATCGCCGGCAAGAACCTGGCCCGCCGGAAACGCCGCGTCGACTTCGCTCACGCCGTCGCTCAACTTCCTCGCATTCCGCAGGTGAACATACCCCGCGGCATGGCTCTTCAATGCAGCCTGGTAGGCATCCAGTTCGCCCCGGCCATTCGCCGCAATAGCGGTGAGTCTCTCGCTGATCTCTCCCAGAAGCTTCGCTGTCTGGTCCAGGCTGGGAAGAACGGCCGCCGCCTGGTCGGCCTGGATCTTGGCATCCCTCAAGTTGTCATAGGAGGGCGATCCCGCGGCATCGGAATCCCGGAACGCATTGAGGGACGCCTCGCCGGCAGCCGCATAGAGCGACGCCAGGGCGACCTTGGCATCGCCGGCATGGGGCGACGCCGGATACTTGGAAAGATAGTTCGACCAGCCGGCAATGTCCCCGGCCCTCTGCGCGCGCAAGTACTCGGCGAGCTCCTGGTCGGGAGCGGCGACAAACACCAGCTTCACGCCCATCTTCAAGGGCGGCAGAGCGCCTGCCTCAGCGCCGGAAACAGCGATTGGAGTCCCCGTCAAAACAGCGCGGTCAGCCAGCTCCGAGAGGGAATAAGACGCATTGTGATCGAACTTGACATTGTCGGGCACGACGCAAACCGGGTTGGCTTGATCGGCGCCATAGCGCAGGACGCCGTCCGCGCCGCGCTCCAGAACTCCGCCCGGCCCCAGCACCAGCTTCTGCATCTTGCCATAGGTCGATTTGTCGACGGCCGCCGCCTGGAATGGAGTACAATCGCGCATCTCAGACTTGCCGTTGATGAGCACATCGCCAAGCTGCAGATAGGCCGCGCCGGACGGCTCATCGTAAAGCTCGATGGCGCTGAGCGAAACCGGTTTTGCCAGGGCGGCCGGCGCATGCCAGCCCAGCCCAAGCACAGCCAATGCCACGGCCTTCAAAAGAAAACTGCGCTTCGATCCTGCTTCTTGCATAACAACAAAGAATGCCATGAAATCCCCGAAACTCGAACCAAACCGGCAGAGTGACCCGGCCCGCTGTTCCATTCACCGCACGCGAAATGCATCTAGGCGGAACTCAGCCAGAGCACTGCCAGCGCAATGGGGGGTCCACGCCGGCACGCCGCGAACCCCCTTCACCCGAGTTCGCTACGTCTGTTAAACTACCATCCTCATCCGCAAGGGTGCAATCTTTTCACGCACCGGCAAGCCGGAGCCTGTAGAGTTGCGCCAGTAGAGAAAAATGGCCGCCTCCCAGCAACCTCGACCACCTGACCAGCCGGCGACTCAGGCGATTCCGCCGGCTAGCGAGAGCCAGCCCGCGAGCGCAGCCGCGCTTTCGATCCGGCTATGGAGAGCTGGTGAGACCGCGCAGCCCGGCGATTTGTCCTGGACGAGCGACGATCCGGCCGTCTGTCTTGTGCTGGACCTCATTGCCGCTGAGCACGGCGTCGCGTCCGCGCCCCGCGGCAGGTTCCTGGTGGCTGCTTTTCCCGGCATTCAGCCCGCGGTTTCAACTGCCCGCCGGCTCCAGTGGGCTCTCACGGGGTTTGCTGAAACCGATCGATTCGCCGCCACAGCTGCCGCGGTCCTGGTTCATTCCACTCCCGATTTGCCCGCGCTGGAGGCTGACAGCTCCGCCTTGCTCCCGCTGGAGAGCGCCGCGCCGGGGCAGATTCTGCTCACCGCAAAGGCCGCCGAACTGCTGCACGATCTGCCCGGCCTTCCCTTGCAGGCTGCTACGGACGCGGGTCTGTGCGAACTGCTCTGGCGCTCCTCCGGAGATGCGTCGAGCCGCTCCGCCGACGAGGAAGCGGTCTCCCGGTTCATGCAGCAAAATGGCTTGGAGAACGCGGCGTCCGCCCCGCCCCAGCAGCCGGCCATTCCTCTCGTGGAACCGCTGCCGGCCCAATCGGATCGGGATTCGTCCACTTTGCCGGATGCGATGGACCAGGATACCGTGAAGTTTGGCCGCTCCGAACTTCACGCCTTCGCCTCCAGCCCGCGGGGGAAGCTGCGCTGGCCTTTCGTCTTCGCCGGCGCGGCAGCCGTCCTGCTTGTTTTGGTCGCAATCGTCGCCGTCCACCACAGAGGGGCTGCCAGGCGGCCAGCCGCAGCGGCGCAGCAGGCCTCTTCGATCGCAGCTCCCCCTCCTGCGTCTTCGACCGCTGCGCCCCCGGCCGTCCCAGGCGCCGGCGCTGCCCAATCCGGCCCAGACTCCAGTGCCGCCCAGTCCGGCCCAGTCCCCAGTGCTGGCCTGCCCGCTGTCGCCCCCATCGTTGTCCCACCCGCCCAAACCCTGCCCGCCAGTCCCGCCCCTTCCGCAAGCGCCGCGATTGCTGCGGGACCCGCAAAGCCCAGCGAACCGGCGCCGAAGGTTCGCAAGCATGAACCTGCGCAAACCAGCGCCACCGCTGCCCGCGGCGCAAAACCGCAGGCCAATCCGCCCAAGGCTGCCGCCGCGGCCAACTGCGATCTCGACTCGAACATGCTTCCCAAAATGCTCGACCAGGCGGAGAGAAACCGGCAACAGGGCAACTATCCCGCCGCGCTCAGGCAGTTTCGCGCGGTGCTGGCCTGCGATCGCAACAATGCTCGCGCGCGCAGCGGGCTGGATATGACCGAGCTTGCCATGCAGCACTGATGGCAGGAACGCGGAATGCCGGCGCAGCCGATGGCGATGACCTGCGCGGTGGAGTCCCGGCGATTCCGTCCACTGGAACCGGTCTCAGGCCAGGACTTAGTTCCAGTCTGTCTGTTGCATTATCCTCAGTACTCCATCGAGCCTGCCAGTTCGCCGCGCGTCTCTGGAACCCTTGCCAGTCCGGCGCTCTCTCTGGCCCGCTCCCGCAAAGCCAGAATCGCGAAGCAGCCGAGAATTGCCAACAGGGGATCGAGCGCGCGCATCTCGTAAGGCTCGGGATGAGTGAAGTAGTACATCGCGGGAAACAGAAACAGGACCCCGGCGTAGCGAATCACCTCGAAGGGCCTCTCCCGCCATGCCAGGAGCAGCCCGGCGAGCCCGAGCAGCGTCAGGCAGGTGGCGAAGGGCACGTTCTCAGGGTCGGCCGGCTCCTGGGCCAGATAGCGGGGATCGAGGCTCCAGTAGCCGGTCCACAGATAGACGGCGCGGCGCACGCACATCCACGCATACCAGCCGGGGTGGTCATGGATATATGCCATGGCTTCCTCCGCCTTGTGGTCCATGTAAGCCAGTTCGCCTGAGTCGTATGCGGCCAGTTCCCGGGCGTCGTGAAGAGGATGCAGATCGTCGCTGGTCCAGCGCAGGTTACTACCGTTGTTGCCCATCCACAGCTCCAGGCCCATGCTGTCGCGCACCGGAATGAAGCGATGAAAGACCAGGGCGTCGCGAATCAGCCACGGCGAAAGGACGGCTGCGAGAGCCAGCGAAGCTACCGCCCCCGGCAGCACCCAGCGCTGGCCCGCACGGGCCAGCCTCCAGGCCGCCAGAACCAGCAGGAAGGGAATCACAACCAGAATCGATGGCTCGGCAAGGCCCGCAAACCCGGCCAGCAGGCCAAAGCGGGTCCATAGTCCAAGCCGCGGAGAGCGCTCCAAATCCTGCGCCAGATAGAGCAGCCAGCACAGGCAAAGCAACAGCAGGTGAGTGGACCAGGCCCAGGCCGCCGAAAAGTAAATACCGTAAGGAGAAAAGGCCCATCCCCAGGCCGCCCACCATGCCGCGCGCTCGCCAAAGCTGCGCCACGCCAGCAGGAAGATCGGGATGCAGGCCAGCGAGTTGATCAGGCAGTCGAAGGCGTGAACGGCAAGGATCGACCGGGCGGTGTGGATGCCGAAGAGACGGAAGAACGCGGCCACAATGAGCGGATAGACCGGCGGCATGACCGCCGAGGGCTGGGTGGAACCGAACGGGCTGCCGAAGCCCTGACCGGCCACCAGCGCCCGCGCCACGTTGCCCTGCTCCCAGGCGTGGATGTGGGCGGCATCCATCAGGTTTTCGAAGTTGTCGAATGGAATTGCGGCTAGGCGAAGGGCGAGCGCCACCAGTACGACGATGAACAGACGCGAGCGAGCCGTGGTCCTTTGTTTTCCCTGAGCGGCTGGTCCCGTGAGCCCCATGGTTTTGTTCACATGGGGTAGACGGAGAACCACCCCTCAGCGAGGACGCCCGGCACAGGATTTCTTGCGCCGCGCGGATGACCTGGCATCTGGATGAGTTGCTCAGGACGTTTTCAGGAAGGTACAACGCAGCAGGCGCTTCAACCTCGCCGCGTGGCGCCGCGCCGACTTGCTGCGGCCAAAGCCTGCCCCAAGCGCAGCGGCAAGAGGTGGGATAGCACAGCCTGTGCATTGCAAAAACAGAGAAGAAACCCGCCAGCTTCAGGCCCGAGCCCTACTTGGCCTCTACGATGGCCTCGATATGGACACTCTTCTTGGCCGCATCGGCAGTCGCTGTCACGGTCACATGGTCGCCATAGAAATCCTTCACCGCCTCCGGATTGTCGATGGTCCAGACGGCCTTCTTGGCTTCGTCCACAAACACCGGGGCCAAGCCGGACTTGATGCACTTCTTCACGCAGTCGGCTCCAGATCCGGCGTGCTTGGCGCCGCACATCGAGTCGGAGATCCAGCCGTTGATCTTGGTTGGGCCGGCCGCGCTGGCTGCAACCGCGGTCAGCATCAAACCGGCAAACACGAGCGCCAGAACACGTCTCATGAGAATCCTCCAGGGGATGAGAAATCCCGATCGAATACCATCATGCTCCAGCGGCCGCAATTCGGCAAGGGTTTGCAGCTTTCAGGCCTTCGCGGGATAGGCATACTGCCCGTGCGATTCCTGCTTGGCGGGCAGGCTGTTGCGTCTGGCTTCCACATTCTTCAGCACCGCCTCGTAGCGCTGGGCCGCCGCTGAAAACCGCCCCACCATCTCCGCGGTCTTGATCAGAAAACCCGGATTCTTCTCCCGGATCGCCTCCAGAATGGGCGCAAACTTCGCCAGCAGGAAGAACCCCTCGGCGTTGGAATCCACAAATAGCTCCGCTGAAACCGCCCCGTGCAGCACCATCGCCGCCGCCATCTCCCAGTAGGTGAGCACCTGCCGCAGCCAGGCATTGTGGGGGTCGGCGGGATTCTCGGCTACGGCAAAGAACTCCTCGGCAGTGGCGGGCCAGAACTCGCCCGTCATCCACCCGCGCGCCTGGCGCATCACCGGTTCGGTGCGCAGTTCATAGAGCTTGAGAATGATCTCAGCATCCGCAGGGGTGGCAAGCATTCGTTCCATCGACAGGTCTCCGCTGCCAATACTACCTGATTCAGCCGGGGAACGGCATCTCACTCGGCAAAAGGCCAGCAGGCAAAGCCGCGCACGCTAGGCAGCAGGATGGCGTTGGACGCCCAGCCAGCCTTTTCTCAGGCTTCGAGCAAGCCGGCACGGTGGAAGAACCCCAGACACGGCTCGATTCCTTCTTCAAGCTCTCCCGCAGGCAACGCGGGAAACTCCGCCTCCATTGCATCCAGAAGCGCCTTGCGATCGCGGGTTCCGTCGAGCAGCTGGAGAAGGCTCCGCTGAAGTGGATCGACCAGAGCCACCGCGGTATGGAGCAGAGTGGTCGCATGCGCTCCGGAGCGGGCCTCTTGCCGGCTGCAGGCGCTGGCCCTGGGCCGCAGCGAAACTTCGCCAGCGACCGGCGCTCTCCAGGCACGCAACTCGACCATCTTTGCCACCACCAGCCGCACCAGCAAGGTGGCTCCGTCGCTATCGAGCGCGAAACCTCGCCCGGCAATCAGCGGCTCAAGCTCGTCAAGACTCAGCGCCCGCGGCCACGCTGCCTCCAGCTTTTCCAGCAGCGCAATCGCGCCCGGATGGTTCGATTCCATTGTGATTTCATCCGACAAGCGGAAGGCTCTCGCTCCAGAAGCTTCTCCCGGCGTCGACTTCACCGGTGAAGCAAGCAACAGCCGGCGCAAGTGTTCGGCGGAAAGATCGCGACGCACCACGAGCTCCGCTCTGCAAAGCAGCGTCTCCCGGTAACCGCGCACACGAACGAAATCAAGAATTTGCTCGTGTCTCAGAATGTCGCCGCCCGCCGCGCTCTCAAGCGCCGCCCGCATGTCGGACCCATAGCACGGATCGGTTGGCGGCGGCAGCACCGCTTCGCTCAGGTACTGCAAACCATGCCTCCGGGCGTGCTCCACAAACTCCATGAATTGCACCGGATGGTACGCATCGCCCAGTTCATCGTGGTAGGTGGCCTGCGGGCTGCGCTTTTCCATCCTCTTCAACTGGTCCTCAATCAGCAGGCGATAGATATCGCCCTCCGGCCTTGTCCCAGCCAGAAAGCGAAGGAGCCCAAACCCTCCTGAGACCCGCTGGTCCGGGTCTTCGATCTCTCCCACCTGGAACAGCATCATCTCGCGAACCATCTTGCGCAGATGGCCGCCCGGCAGCGCGTTGTAGCTGACAAACGCAACTCCCTCCGGCGTCAGCAGCTTCCCGCAAAGCGCCAGCAGCCCTTCGCACACCGGTTCCGGAACCCAGGCATAAAGCCCGTGCGCAACGATGTAATCGAACTGGCCGAGCTCCGTCCCGACGTCGAGCACGTTGCCCTGAAAGAGGCGCACGTTCCGCAGGCCGAGTTCGCTAATCCGCTCCTGCCCGCGCGCAATGGGCAAACGAGCCAGATCGAATCCCACGAACTCGCTCCTCGGAATGGCATAGGCCATGGGAATGAGGTTCGCGCCGTCACCGCATCCGACCTCCAGCACGCGGCATCGCTCCACCGGCGCCGGCGAAAGCCCATGCAGAATCGCCATGGCCGCCAGGCGATCGGGATGCGTATTTGGATAAGGAAAACCCGGATAGGCAACTAAATCGTACGGATCTTGCTCCGTGCGCATTGAAAGGCTCCTTGCCGCGGGTATCTGAAATGGGATCGGAACCGCAGCCGGGGTGAACAGTCGAAGCGGAGTCGTTCCCTCCCGCTCATGCCCGCTGCAACGCCTTCCGGCCGCCCTTCGCCGCGGGTCTCTTGGCGGCGCTCTTCTCCAACACCGGCCCATGCGTTTCGGCTGTCGGCGGAGGGGGCGCATCCCCGATCCGCTTCGAGTAGGTGCACGCCACGGTCGTCTCGGCCGGCTTGGCGCCCTTGGCCGCGCGCTTTTTCGGCACGCTCTCCTCCTCGGCGCTCTTCTTCCTGTTGGGGCATTCCAGGTAGACGCCCGAGCGCAGCGTCTTCTCCAGCAGGTACGGGCTCTTGCACAGCGGGCACTTCCTGGCCACCGGCTTGTAATTGGACGTGAAGTCGCACTTGGGATAATTCGTGCATCCCCAGAAGACATTGCCTCTCCGCGCCTTGCGTTCGGCCAGGTCGCCCTGTCCGCATTTGGGACACTTCATGCCTTCAATCAGGTTCTGCTTCACGTACTTGCACTTGGGATAGCCGGAGCAGGAGACGAACTCCCCGAAGGCTCCCTGGCGCAGCACCAGGGGCTTGCCGCACACGGGGCAGTTCTCGCCCGTCGGCTGGGCCGTATTCTGCTTCTGCTGCTGCTTCTGGCTCAGCTTGCGGATGGTCTTGCAGGGCGGGTCCTCGCTGTAACCAGGGCAGGCCATATAGGGGCCGAACAGCCCGCGCCGCAGCACCATCACGCGCCCGCAGTTGTCGCAATACTCTTCCGCCTCGCCCGCCTCCTGGGCCTCCTGCGTATTCAGGTCCGGCTTGCTGGCGGTGTTCTCCCTGGTAAACCCGCAGCCCGACTTGTCCTTCTTGTTGTAGGCCGAACACGCATAGAAGGTGCCGAACTTGCCCCACTTCAGCACCAGCGGCGACCCGCACAGATCGCACTTTTCCTTGGTCCGCTTCTCCATGCGCTTGATGTTTTCCATGTTCTTGCCGGCATCCTTGAGTTCATCGTCAAAGTAGCCGTAGAAGCCCTTCAGCAGGTCCGTCCACTTCTCGTGGCCCTCCTCGATCTCGTCCAGCTCCTCCTCGAGTTTGGCGGTATAAGCGACGTCGAAGATATACGGGAAATTCTTTACCAGCAGGTCGCAGACCACCATCCCGATCTCGGTGGGATAAAAGCGGCCGCCGATCTTGGTCACGTACTCGCGATCCTGGATGGTGTTGATGATGGTGGCGTAGGTCGAAGGCCGGCCGATGCCACGCTCCTCCAGCACCTTCACCAGCGACGCCTCGTTGTAGCGCGGAGGCGGCTGGGTGAAGTGCTGCTCGTTCTCCAGCTTCTCGAGCTCCAGCCGCTTCACATGGCGAAGATCGGGCAGCTTGCCGGCCGACTCGTCTTCCTCGTCCTTCTTCTCCTCCAGAACCTCATAGACCTTCAGGAATCCGTCAAACCGCACCACCGAACCGCTGACGCGGAAATCGTAGGTCCTGCCCGTCTTCTGCGAGACCGCCGCGATCTTCGCAGTGGTCACATCGAAGACCGCCGGCGTCATCTGCGAACCCACAAACCGCTGCCAGATCAGCCGGTAGAGCTTGAGCTGCTCCTCAGTCAAATAGCGGGCGATCGACTCCGGCGTGCGCGCGGCATCGGTCGGCCGGATCGCCTCGTGCGCGTCCTGCGCGTCTTTCTTGCCCCTGTACAGATTCGGTTCCTTGGGCAAATACATCGGTCCCAGCTGCCTGCCAATCCACTCCCGGGCCCCGGCAATGGCCTCCGGCGCCACCCGCGGCGAGTCGGTGCGCATGTAGGTGATCAGGCCCACGGAGCCCTCCGCGCCTACGCTGACGCCCTCATAGAGCCGCTGCGCCACGCCCATCGTCCGGCGCACGTTGAAGCCCAGTTTGCTGGCCGCCTCCCGTTGCAGCTGGCTGGTGATGAAAGGAGCCAGCGGCCTTCTCTGCTGCTCCCTGGACTCGACCGAAGCCAGCGACCACTTCGCCTTCTCCAGCGCGGCGACCACCTGCTTCATCAATCTCTCATCCGACAGCGCATTGGCGATGAACTGATCCTTCCCGTCCTTGTCGTGGCCGTTGGCGACGCGCGCCGGCTCCCCATCGATGCCCACAAAACGCGCCCTGAAGCTCTTGTCCGCCTGCTTCTCGGGATGCACCAGCGCATCCAGCGTCCAGTACTCGACCGGACTGAACGCGCCGATCTCCCGCTCCCGCTCGACGATCAGCCGCACCGCCACGGTCTGCACGCGCCCCGCCGACAAGCCCCGCCGCACCTTCTCCCACAGCAGCGGCGATATCTGGTAACCCACAAGGCGGTCCAGCACGCGGCGCGTCTGCTGCGCGTCCACAAGATTCTGGTCCACGTCGCGCGGGTGCTGGAAGGCTTCCTGCACGGCCTTCTTGGTAATCTCGTTGAAGGTCACGCGGCGGATCTTCTTCCGCTCCCTGGCCGTCTTTCCCAACTGCATCGCCAGGTGGTAAGCAATCGCCTCGCCCTCGCGGTCCGGATCGGGCGCCAGATAGATCTCGTCGGCCTGCGCGCCCAGCTTCTTCAAGTGCTCCACAATCTTCTCTTTGCCGGGAGACACGATCAGCTCCGGCACAAACGTCCGCTTCTTCAGCTCCACGCCAATATCGTTCTTGGGCAGGTCCATGATGTGCCCGACCGATGCCCGCACGTCGAAGCCCTTGCCCAGATACTTCTCGATCGTCTTCGCCTTGGCGGGGGACTCGACGATCACCAGTGATTTGCTCATTGCCATCCTTATTACCTAAACCACTCTACCTTGTCCGGCCTGTTTGACTCACATCTGCGCGATTTCGATTCACCGCGGCCCGTCCGAAACCCGTCCGCTCTCCCGCTGCGGGAAAAAACCAGCCGCAAGTGTTGCACACTACCACGGAACACCGTTTCGTTTCCACTCGCGGACAGATTATAGGCCAGCCGGGCGCAGTGAAAGCCGTGCGGCCCACGGGGTACCAACTGCTCCTATATTGCTGGAATCAATGGGTATTCAGACCTCGAGGCGCCTTGCATCCGGAAATAGGTTGGCCCATTCAGTTCCTCCCGGCGGAAACGCATTGACGGCTCTGGTCCAGGCCCGGCCAACGCGCGCCATCCCCGCAGAAAGACTCCCGGAAACAGCCAACTTCTTCTCCATTTTCCCGTCTAATGTTTGACCGAGCCAGAGCCCGGAATCTCCTTCCCATGGAGTGTGTCATGACCAAAGCCGGCCTTCTCGCAATCATTGTGTGCTGTGCTTCCGCCCACGCGCAGAATCCCGCAACCCAGACCGTTCAGCAGGCCGCGGAGCAGACCGCGCAGCCGTGCCAGCAGTCCAACCAGGGCGAGCAAGAAGCCCATAAGGTCAAGTGGACGCACCGTCCGACCTTCTCCATCGAGCCGGGCCAGGTAGCGGCGGGAACGATGGTGAGCATCCATTCTTCAACACCGAACGCGGCGATCTACTACACCACCGAACCCTGGATTCCGACCACGGAATCGACGCGCTACACAGGCCCGATCCTCATCAACGAAACCACGCGTTTGCAGGCCATTGCGGTTGCGCCCGGAATGGGGCCAAGTCCGATCACCCGCGCGACCTATACCGTGGATGGCCCTGCCATCCCCAAGCCGGACGCGGTGCTAATCCCCGGCGGCATACTGCAATCGGGAACCCCGCTGCGCCTGGTGACGGACGCGGAGATCAACTCGAAGACCGCGCGGGCGGGAGACAGGATCAGCATCCTGTTGGATGAGGATCTGAAGGCCAACGGCGCCGTCCTTGCCCCGAAAGGCACGCCTGTCGATGCCACTGTCGCCTATGCCATGAAAGCCGGAAGATACGGCATGTTCGGCATCCTTGGAATCCAGGTTCATTCACTGACGGTGCGCGGAACTACGATTCCCCTGCGTAGCGCAGGAGTTGTCTGGGGAACCTTCAGCACGCGGGAGATGATCGTCGGATCCACTCCGTTTGTGAACTTGGCATCAGGGCGCGTTTACGGGAATGAGGCCAGGATCAAGCCGGGCATGGAACTGACCGCGCACGTGGCCGGAGATACTCCGGTGAAGTTCTGACGCTTGGCCTGTCCGCAATTGCCGAGCCTGCTTTCAGCTTTACCTGGCCTTGATTCTTAGATCCGGCAAAGCGGGAACTCTGTGCCCTATCCTTGCGCATCCCGTGATCGCCAGATCGAGAAGCGCCACGGTGCCGCCGCATGAATTCAAGTCCAACAATCGAGCCTTGGGTTCGCTGCCCGTTCGGCGCATCGTGTGCAACTTTTGAGTTGTATACGGAGAGATTTGCGCCCAGTAAGTATCCACCGGCAGAGCCGGTGGCTTTACGGTTGCTGGCCCCTCAAAGGGGCCTGATCGCAACCGTTGAAAAGCAAAAGCAAGAACAAAAGCAAAAGCCCGATCATCATTCGGCGTGCGACTGCATCGACAGGAGCCGACCTAAAAACCGACTCCCGTAAATGTCAAACTGCTGCTGCCACCCCGGCAGAGCCGGGGGAACTCCCGTTACATTAGACTAATCACAATGCTGCGAGCGGGTGCGTGTGGGGAACTGTGTTGTGTCGAAACCCGGCTATCGATGACTGTCTTTTGGAGGGGCATGTGAAGCGTTTTGGCCTGTTCGTTGTTGCTGTTTTGGTGTTTGGCCTGGTTGGGGCGGCCAGGTCAAATGCGACCGACCTGATCGTCAACGGGTCGTTCGAGAACCCGAATGTGGGCGGCGGTTGGGGCATGTTCTCCAATGGGCAGGTGCCGGGCTGGCTCACGACGGATTCCGCTGGCGACATCGAAATCGACTCGCCCGGCGCGATCGGCGGCACCTCTGCTTACGACAGCAACCAGAGCCTGGAGGTGAATGCGGACAACCCCGAGGACGTGTACCAGGTCGTTAACAATCTCGTGGTCGGGCAGCAATACACCCTCTTCTGGGCTTACGGCGACCGTCCTGACTCCGGCTCCCAGGAGATGCAGGTGTACTTTGGCCCAAGCGGATCCCTTTTGCCCGCCGACCTGGTGGCCACCGACTCCGACATTGATCCAACAAACTCCACGCTGGTTTGGTCCACGAATACCTATACCGTTACGGCGACCGCTGCGACCGAGTATTTGAGCTTCAATGGCGTGTCGTTCGATGGCGAAGGCTCACCCAGCTATGGCGATGAGATCGACGCGGTCTCGCTGGACGGCCCGGAGGCTATCGCCACACCCGAGCCTGCCACGCTGCTCCTCTTCGCTTCGGGTCTCGGCCTGTTGTTCTTCGCATGGCGCCAGCGGCGGGCTTTGCCAATCTTTGGCAAGCTCTGAACCGATTCCTGAGCGAGTTCTTCCACGGAGAAAATCCCCGGGACTCGCCCGCCGCGGCGGATGAGACCTGGAGGAACATAGCCTCCTAGAGCCGTAGAACCGGGTCTGGAGGAAGAGATGCGTTGGTCTACGGCTTGGATTCATCCGGCATCCCGGCTACCAGTCCCGGCCGGCCTTGATAGCGACGCCTAGATAGAGCGCATCCCGCGGCCCTGCGGGGAGCGATTGCCGGCGGATCGGTTTCGGCGGGCAAGTTGGCCGCTCAGACGGCTTGCTTCAGAAGCAGGCAGGCCTTCTCTTCCAGGCCGGCGATTTCGCCGAAGAGCAGGGAAGCGGAGTGCACCTTCTCCCCGATGCCTTTCATCGATTCGGCTTCCTTGAAGAGCAGCGCGATCTCCGTAAACCTGGCGCCGGATTGTCGGAAGATTTCGGCGGCGCTCTGGAGCGCGGGCTTGCCGGCTATCTTGGCGGTTTCTTCAAGAAAGCGGGCGTACATGGGGCGGAAACAGCCGCCGCCAGTGCCGCCGATCTCAATGAAGACATAGAGATTGAACAGGTTCATGCGCAGCTCTTTGTCCTTGAAGATCGCCGGCCATTGCAATAACTGCTTAGCAGTGTGCCGCATCCCTGGGACGCCGAAGTTTTTGATCGGCGGGCTGAGGCTGGCATCGACAGTTTGCGCAATGGATGCGGCGATCTCCCCGCTGCCCGGCTTGCGAAATCCCGCAAAGTCGAATTCCAGGCGCAGATTCTTGGGCGGAAAAGGCTTGTAGGGCGAGCTTCTGGCCTTGGCGAGCTGCTCCAGAGTTACCGGCGCATAGAATCCCTTCTTCAATCCAGCCATCTGCGGGTCCATATCGGAGGCCAGAACCGCGCGGCCGCCGTCATAGCCGCAGACCACAAAGGTGTGGCCGCCGAAGTGGTACTCCTCCGGAAAATGAAACCAGGGCAGAAAGCCCATATCGCCGCCCAGCATGACAGGCTCTTTCCGCGCCAGCGCCTGCAACAGGGCGGCTTCGGCCTTTTCGGCGCTGGAGGTGCAAACCTCGCGAATCCCGACGCCGGTCCTGGCGCCGAGATCCTGGTAGAAGTTCTTCACGTTTCCCCGGCCGCCGACAAAGATGTACGTGCCCGCGCCCATCTTCATCTGCCAGTAAATGAACCCCATTCCTGCGCCCAGGCCGAGCAGCATCTCCTCGGAGAGGGGATGCCCGGCATGATGAAAGATCTTGGCCAGGGAGTTGGTGACACAGTGGCAGCCGTCGAGGGCGGGGCAGTTGGGGAAGGGTTCAAGCGCTGTGTGGATGCTTGCGGTCTTCATGGCGGACAGCGACTCCTCTTGCAGTTTCGGATTTGGCCAACATGATAAACCCGCGCCTGAGGCCTGGTCCTGAACAGCTCGTGAAGAACATCAATCAGTACATACCCGCTTCGAGCTTATCCGCAAGTAGACTCAGGTTTGATTTACGCCGCCGATTCTCTCCCCGGTGAGCGCCAAAGCGGGGCGAAGATCATTTCAAGATGGCGCAGAAACCCCGCAAGGGGAAACCTCAGCGCCTGTGCGCCGATGGCAGATTCAGGGGTGGTCCGGGCAGGAAAGCAGCCTTGGCCCGCCAGGATCGGCAGCCCATCAATCAGCGCCCGGAGGAGGCCGCTGCCAAACGCAACAAGCCCGGCTACAGGGTCAGGTTGCGCCTGGGCAAGGCCGAGTTTCCTTCGTCTTCACTTGCCGGGCGGCAGCTTGCAGCAGTCGCCGGCCTCTGCCGGTTCATTGCTGCCGGCGTCCAGCACCACCTTCCAGTTGCCGTCGGGCTGTTTGCGCCAGATGGTGATAAAACGGCCAGTGGTGGTGACGGGATTGCCGTTGGCGTCCTTGCTGTGTCCCTCGAAGTGGCTCCAGGTGTAGCCGATGTCGCCGGACGGCCCCATTACCGCGTTGATCGGGGTCCAGGTAAGCTGGTAGTCCTTGGGGGACCAGGTGGTGGATTTGGCGATGGCCACCCGGCCCACCAGCGGCGCCTGGCCGTTGCCCAGCACGACGCCGTCCTCGGCAAACCAGTCGGCAAAGGCCGCGCCGCCGCGTTCGGCCACATCCTTGGCAAAGCGGGATTCAAGATCGAAGAGCAGAATCTTGCCCGGCTTCACGGTGGGGTCGGTGAGCGGATTGGGAGCGGCCTGCGCATCGCCCGCCGGAAGCGTCAACTGCCCAAAGCCCGCGCCGGGCGCAGCCATTGCTCCCGCCAACACCACCCCAAACAGAAATCCCCTCCACATTCCAGAGCCGCTTCCGGCCATGATCTTATCCCTCCCGTTCCCCATGAATGACCTACCTGCCCATCCTACAACGGTGGGGTCCGAGGGCGGGCGGCGCACCGGTCTTTGACAGCCCGACCCTCAAGCCGTACCGTGGAGGAAACAAATTCACAATCCCGGCTCGCTCTGCAAATTTCTTGAAGACCATTGAGCTTCATGGCAGGTCCTATTCAGTGGAGTCTCTCATGCATATAGCTCGCTCTCGTCATCTGGCAATCCTTGTGTTTTGCGCTTCTTTCGTCACCAACCTTACGGCGCAGGGTTCCGGCGCAGGAGCGGGCAAATCCACTCCGCCTCCGCCTACCGCGCCGCCGTCGCCTACCGCGGTCTATGCGCAGATTGTGCGCGTCGGCTATCTTGAGGGCGACGTGCGCGTCACGCAGGGCGCGCAGGCTGAAAAGGCAACGGGCACGGCCTGGGAAGAGGCCGTCGCCGGCCTTCCCATTGAAACCGGCTACAGCCTGGCGACAGGTGCGGGGCGCGCGGAGATCGAGTTTGAAGACGCCTCCACTGTCTATCTGGCGGAGAATTCCGTTCTCGTCTTAAGCGACCTGAAGACGGCGGGCGGAGTTCCTCATACCGAGTTGACGCTTCTGGCGGGCACAGCGACTCTACATGTCCGTCCCGTCAGCGGGGAGTCGTTCATCCTGAAGACGCCTACCGATAGCCTGACCACTTCCTATCCCGGAAAGGCCTACCTGCGCATCACCAGCTATACGGATGCGATTGCCATCACGCCGCAAAAGGACGAATCCTATCAGCTGGACGCTCCCGGATCGGTAGAGCAGAAGTCCGCCCAGGGCCAGACGCAGTTCTTCAACGATGGCCGCAGCGTTGCTCCGCCGGCGCAGAGCGATGCCACCGAGTTTGCCGCGTGGGACACGTGGGTGGCTAACCGGGTCAGACAGCGCTCGGCGGCGATGTCGGCGGTTATGAAGGCCGCGGGACTGACTGCCCCCCTGCCCGGCCTGGCCGATATGAATGGACAGGGCGCCTTCTTTCCCTGCGCGCCCTACGGAACCTGCTGGGATCCGCCCGGCGATCCGAATCAGCAGCAGACGACGGGCCAACCGCCTGCCGCCCAACAGCAGCCCGATTTCTCCCTGGCTTTCAATCCACCGGCGGTCAGTGTGGCGCCGGGCGGACGGGTCACCGTCAATCTTTCCGTCACCAATCTGAACGGCTTTTCAGGCGCGGTGGATGTCACGCCCTCCCTCCCGGCTGGATTCTCGTGCACATCCTGTTCCGGCCAGGTCGCCCAGGGACAGCCGCTCCCGGTGCTGCTTGCGGCCGATGGATCGATCCCGGAGGGCACGTACATCGTTCAGTTCACGGCTGCATCGGGAACCTTTGCGCATCAGATAGCTCTCACCGTCTATGTCTACACGGCGCCGCCGCCCGATCTGGCGCTGGTTGCCGCGCCGGTTGAGGTCTCCAGCCTTATCTTTCCCTGCTTTCCGGGTGGAATTAACTTTCTGGCAGCGGGGGATATCCGCATTGGCAAAGGCACGTATCTCGTGAGCTTGACCGATGCGCCCTATTCCTGGGTGGTGTGCCATGCCGGAAGCTGGATCTACCGCCAGAATCATTATGTATGGGTGGTGGGAAGAAGGAGACATCATCATCGGCCCATTCACTGGATCAAGAGCAAACATGCCCAGGGCTATGTTCCACTGCATCCTCGCGACGTAACGGGCAAGCCTCCCGTCAACCGCAAGCATGATGTTTACGCCCTCAGCGACAAGAAGGGAGGGCAGGTGGAGCGGACCCAGTTCGATCCGAAGGACAAGATTGAGTCTCTGAAAGAACCGCCCAAGGAGTTTCGCAATGCGTATCTGCGTCCGCTGGAGCCGGCCGGCGAACCCCTAATCGCGACCCACTCGATGCTGGATAAGCAGGCGGGCGTTACCCTCAGATTCAATGACAAGTCGCAGAGGTTCGAGGTGGCGACAGGGGCCGCGGCGGGAAGCGGGAAGGCGGCGGAGTTCAATCCGGTCACAGGCCATAACAGCAATCTCCACACCGGAGCAGATGGCAACGTCATAGCACGAGGCAACGCCGGCGCCCACACTTCTGCACCCTCCGGCGGCATTCACACCGGTGGCGCGGCGCACACCGGCGCCGCACATACGGGCGCAGCACACACTGGGGCGGCGCACACGGGCGGCGCAGCACACGCCGGTGGCACGAAGGCTGGCGGCGGACACACGGGTGGAGGCGGCCACGCCGGCGGCGGTGGCGGCGGTGGACATGCGGGAGGAGGCGGACATCGTTAGGATCTCCGGTTTGCGCCATCGGCACGATCTTAGCGGAGGGCCGGCAGGGAGCGCAGGGCATCTCTTTCGAGGCTTGGGAGTACCGCCAGACGCGCAGCCCTCCCGATTCCGAGACCCGGAAGCTCAGCTTTCCGAATTTCCCGGAGCGCGCCGGAGGGATGAATTCGGGCTGATAAAACTCATTTCCTTGCCGGCCATCGCAATGCCATCGTCCGCTTCCGGCCGGATGACGCGGATCGTCCCCGGCGTACTGCTTCGCTGTGCGGCTCCTTCGGCCGCGCCTACACACTAAACTCCCCTCCCGATGACACGTTTGTGGTGGTTCGATAGTCTCAGTTTGCAGCGATAATGGCTCAGCGCCGGAATCTGCCGCGTTGGTATACTGAAACCCGGCGGGATTCGCCCGGAAGGCCCGTCTAATGTGCAGGCTTTTCTTGTTTGGCGGTCTGGCCCGTTTCCGGGGGAAGGAAGCACATGGGACCACTGCTCGCGACCATCCATTCGCCCGCCGATTTGAAGCGCCTGAATTATGCGCAGATGGAGCAGCTGGCGGGGGAGATACGCGAATTCCTGATCCAGACGCTGTCCAAGACCGGCGGTCACCTGGGCCCCAACCTGGGAGTGGTGGAGCTTACGCTGGCCTTGCACGCGGTCTTTACCACCCCCGAGGACAAGCTGCTCTTCGACGTCAGCCACCAGGCCTATATTCACAAGATCCTCACCGGGCGGCTGGACCGCTTTGAGACCATTCGCCAGCCGGGCGGGCTGAACGGCTTCATGCTGCGCTCCGAGAGCGAGCACGACGCATTCGGAGCCGGACATGCCGGCACGGCGCTCTCGGCGGCCCTGGGTATGGCCGTGGCCCGGGATCTCTCCGGGGGCAAGGAGCATGTGGTCGCCGTAGCCGGCGATGCGGCTTTTACCAACGGCATTTCCTTTGAGGCGCTGAACAACATTGCCGCGCAAACCCAGCGCTTGATCGTCGTCCTCAACGACAACGAGTGGTCTATCGACCGCAACGTGGGCGCCATTGCCCGCTACTTCCATCGCATCGCCATCAACGAGCACTACAGGAATCTGCACGATTCGGCGGCCCGCATTGTGGAGCGCTTCGGAGGCAAGACCGCGATGACCCTGGCGCGCCGGGCCGAGGGAGCCGCCAAGAGCATACTCTGGCCCTCGATTCTCTTCGAGGAGTTCGGGCTGAAGTACTTTGGCCCCATCGACGGCCACAACCTGCCCGTGCTGGTGGAGACCTTCAAGTTCCTCAAGGCCGAAACCCGCCCTGTGCTGTTGCACGTACTGACCCAAAAAGGCCATGGCTTTCAACCCGCGCTCGACGGGCAGAAGAAGTTCCACGGCCTGGGGCCCTACGATCCCGAAACCGGCCAGACCGAGCCGCATGGCCAGCTCACCTACGCCGAGGTCTTCGCCAAGACGCTGGCGCAGCTTGCCGGCCAGGACGAGCGCATTGTGGCCATCACGGCGGCCATGCCCAACGGCACCGGCCTCGATCTCTTCCGGCCCCACTTTCCCAAGCGCTACTTCGATGTGGGTATCGCCGAGGAGCACGCGGTGGTGTTTGCCGCGGGCATGGCCACCCAGGGCTACCGGCCGGTTTGCGCCATCTACTCGACCTTCCTGCAACGCGCCTTTGATCCCATCGTGCACGATGTCTGCCTGCAGAAGCTGCCGGTGGTCTTTTGCATGGATCGCGCCGGGCTGTCGGGCGACGACGGTCCCACCCATCATGGGCTGTTCGACATCGGCTACCTGCGCAGCATTCCCGGGATCGTGCTCATGGCGCCCAAAGACGAGGACGAGCTGGCGGACATGCTGAAGACCGCTCTCTCGCTGCCCGGACCGAGCGCCATCCGCTATCCCCGCGGCGCGGTGCAGGGCGTGGAACGCAAGGCCGAGCCGGAATCGATTCCCGTGGGCAAGGCCGAGGTGCTCGAAGACGGCTCCGACGTGGCCATTCTGGGCCTGGGGCCGATGATAACCCTGGCCACGGAACTGGCCGGCCGCCTGAAGCGCAATGGCTTCTCCGCCGCGGTAATCAATCCGCGCTTCGTCAAGCCGCTGGACCGGGAGATGCTGGAGAACTACGCGGGGCGCGTGTCCGCCTTTGTCACCTTTGAGGATCACGTCGCCATGGGAGGGTTCGGCACCGCGGTGGTCGAGGCCCTGGATGAGATGGGCAGCACAACGCCGGTGGTGCGCATCGGCTGGCCCGACAGCTTCATCGAGCACGGCAAGGTGGAAGACCTGCGCGCCAGGTACGGCCTCACCGTGGACGATGCCCAGGCCGAGGTGCTGCCTCTTCTGGCGCGCCGCCTGCGGCCCATGGCGGTCGCCGGATAGCCGGATTCGGATGCCGTCCGCGGGGAAGCCGCGATGGAGGCCTGGTCTTGCCCAGCGGTGAAGAGCAGTTCCGCGCAGCGCCGCGATCGCACGGCCGCTCCCTCGAGTCGCCCTCGATGGTTGCGGCCGGGTGAATCGATTGATCGATTTCCCAATTCGCTGTGCGACAATCCTCAACAGACCAGCTTTCTTATGCGACTCATTGGTATCGCTCTGACGGGATTGGGTGGAGCGGCTCTGGCCGGCGTCTTGGCTTGGCCGCAGGCGCCGCCCACCATCGCGCCTGGAGGGCTGGGCTCGGTTCCGCTGGCGCTGGCGGGCGGCACGGTTGTGGATGTGAGCAACTGGGGCCGCTCGGCAAGAGACATCGAGGATGCGATCGTCGTGGTGCGCGACGGGCGCATTACCGATGTGGGCTACCGCGGCGCCATCTCCATCCCCAAGGGCGCGCGCGTGATCGACTGCGCGGGCAAGTTCCTCATCCCGGGGCTGGTGGACGGCTTTGCCGGCATGAATTCGCAGGGCCAGGCCAATGCCAACCTCTATATGGGCGTCACCACGGTGGTGGCCCGCAGCGACTACCGCCGCGGGACCATTGATTTCGCCGCCCATCCCAGCCCCCACATATACCTGATCGATTCCATCGGCACCACCGACAACTGGAGCCTGCTGGCCAAGCGCCCGGAGTGGGCTCTCAAGCTCAGGGAAGGTTCGCACCCCGTCGAGCTGAGCCCCGAGGACACGGCGCGCCAGCTCGCCGATACCGCCCGGCTGGGAACGCGGGCGCTGCTGCTGGGCCACGACCTGACCGCGGCCAACACGCAGTGGATCATCGCCCACGCCCACCAGATGGGGCTGGCTGCCTACGGGGAGTTCGTCTCCACGCCCTACGCCGTCGGCATCGAGGCCGGCGTGGACGCACTGCCGCACATGGGCCGCTACGAACTGGGCGTGATTCCCGACGAGCTGCAACGGCCGCTGGTCGACAACTCCGAAGGAAGCGCGGCCAACACTGCTTACGATTACGCGGAACGGTTGCCGCCGACCGATCCGCATCTGCGCGACTACGCCGTGTTTCTGGCTGCGCACCACGCCGCGCTGATGCCCACCTTCAGCCTCTTTTACCTGGAATTGCCGGAGCACCGGAACCTGTGGAAGGAGCCGGCGGCCCGGCTGCTCGACCCTGCCCGCATGTTTCAACCCTCCGACCGGACCACGGGCGAGGCGGTCTACCCGTTCCCATTCTGGACGCGCCCCCTGCCCGCCGCGACGCTGCGCTGGATGGAAGACAGCCAGCGCAAAAAAGCCGACCAGTCCGCTATGCGGCTGTGGCACATCAACGAGAGGCTGTTTTCCGCATTTCCTCATTACCTGGCCGCTTCGGGCGCGTCAGCCTCCGGCACCATGGCCGGCATCTCCATGCATACTGAGCTTGAGCTGCTGGTGCGGCTGGGGCTTTCTCCGCGCGAGGCGCTGGCCGCGGCCACCAACAACTATGCGCTCCAGTTCGGCTGGAATGAGCTGGGACTGATTGCTCCCGGCCGCCGGGCGGATATTCTCGTGGTGGACGGCGACCCGACGGAGAGCATCTGGAACGCGCGCCGCATCTCCACGCTGATCATGGACGGCAATGTGCTTGACCGCGACGCCCTTCTGCGCTTGAAACCCTGAGAGGATGCGCCGTGCAGGCCAGCGGCGGGCTGCGACCCCTCTCGCTCGTAGTCAAGTGCGGCATCGGCAATAACTGACAGCACCGGTCGCAGGGGTTGTCCAAACTCCATGGCAAGAGACGGGACGGGCGCGCTCGCCGGTGCTCTATTCTTGCGGAAGCACAATACAGGCGGAGGTCTGCGAGTGAATCGTCCGTGGCTGGTCGTGGCTGGAGTCGCGCTTCTGCTTTTGACGCTTGCGGGACAGTTGGCGCTTTCGGTTCGCCAGGAATCCCTGAGCTGGGATGAAGGCGACCACATCTATGCGGGATACATGTCGTGGAAGCATGGGGATTTCGGCCTGAATCCCGAGCACCCGCCATTGGTGAAGATGGTGGCTGCGATTCCGCTGCTGCCCATGGCGCTCCGAACGCCTCCGCTGCGGGACCGCTATTTCAAGAATGAAGCCTATTTCGGCGGCCGGGATCTGATCTACAACAACGATGCGGACAAGATCATCTTCCGCGCGCGCATGGCGGCATCCGTCTTTGCGGTGCTGCTGGCGCTGGTCGCCTTCCTGGCCGCGCAAGAGATGTTCGGAACCGGCGCGGCCTTTATCGCCCTCACGCTGGTAGTCTTTGAACCGAACCTGCTTGCGCATGGCGCCATGGTAACGACCGACACGGGATTGGCCTGCTTTCTTCTGGCCTCCATCTACGCCTTTTACCGGTATGTGAAGGCGCCTTCGATCCGGCGGATGGCGGTTGTGGGCATCGCCGCAGGCCTGGCCGCGGCCAGCAAGCATTCGGCAGTCCTCATCCTGCCCATGCTGGTGGTTTTGTCTGCCACCGAGGTGTTGCGCCGCCGTTCCTCCGATAGGGTTCCGGGAACAAAGCTGGAGACGAGGCTCAGGCAAGCGGTCCGGCTGGCGGCAGCCATCGCCGTCGCCACAGCGATCGGGACTGCCATTCTTTGGGGTTCTTATGGATTTCGATACCAGGCCCGTCCCGACGGACGGCAGATCAATCCGCCGTTGGCCGGGGCAGTCAATCAACTTACGCCGTTTGAAGCCCATAGCATCTTGGCCATGGCGCGCTGGCATCTGCTGCCGGAGTCTTATCTGTACGGACTGGTTGACGTGCGCGCGGTGGCCGGTTTCATGCCCAGCTACATCTTCGGCAAGGTCTACGAGCACGGAGTGTGGTTTTACTTTCCGGCGGCATTCCTCATCAAGTCCACGCTGGCGTTGCTCTTGCTGTTGCTGCTATCCGCCGCGGCCATCGCAACGGGCAAGTTGCGCGGCCGGCGCGAGATATTGTTTCTGACCGTTCCGCCCTTGATCTACATGCTGGTTTCCATGGCCTCGCAACTGAACATCGGAGCGCGCCACATCCTGCTTGTGTTTGTATTCGCCGCGTTGCTGGCCGCGGGCGGCGCGTGGAAGCTCATTCAGGCCGGCCGGCGCTGGGCCTATCCCGTTGGCGCGCTGCTGCTCTTTCACGTGATCTCTTCAGCGCTGGCTTTTCCCACCTCCTACATGGCCTACTCCAATGAGTTATGGGGAGGCCCGTCGGCGACTTATAAGTACCTGACCGATTCGAACACCGACTGGGGCCAGCAACTGAAGGGAACAAAGCAGTATCTCGACCGGCGCGGCGTAAAGAACTGCTGGTTCGCCTACTTTGTCGAACCGGCCATCCAGTTCAGCAGTTACGACATTCCCTGCAAGCCGCTTCCCACTCCCGACAGCAACTGGTTTGGCGAACAGATCGACACTCCTCCCACCATCGAGGGGCCCGTGCTCATCAGCGCCTCGGACCTCACCGGTTATGAGCTGGGCTCGAACGTCCTGAATCCCTATCGAGACTTTCAATCGCTGCGTCCCGCCGCGGTCATCGAACACGGGGTCTTTGTCTTCGATGGAACCTTCAACGTCCCTCTGGCATCGGCCCTCGGTCACGTCCAGCGAGCATCGCGTCTGCGCAATCGAGGGCAGCTTGACGAAGCTCTGGTGGAGGCCCAGACTGCGGTGGCTCTGGCTCCGGACGCGATGCAGCCGCGCATGGTGCTGGGCAACGTGTTGACAGCGATGAATCGCGCCGGCGAAGCCCGCCCGCAGTTTGAGAAAGCGTTGGCAATCGCAAAAACAATGGAGCCCGGCGCGCAGAAGGACTGGGTGCGGAACATTCAGGAAAGGCTGGCTGCCAAATAGAAAAGCGGGCGCCGGCGTGGGGGGCCCTCTGGCAGAGCGCTCCCGGACATCGCCGCATCCTATCTTCATGAATTCGATTCTCCAACGGATTCGTCCCGCGCCGAGTTTCATCCAGTTTCGGTTTCGATAAGGAGCAGGCCGTCAAGAACAGAGGATCTTCGCGGATTCCGTACCCCAAGAGATACTGCGACCGGAACGAGCGACCTATCTCCACGGCCACGGGACGAGGGGTGTTCGTAACGAGCCAATCCATTCCACAGCGATTGCGGAAGACTCGATTCTTCGGAGATACTATCTTATGAATCTGCGCTCCTCCGCACTGCTCGCCGCCGTTCTGCTTGCCTCTCTCGCCTTTGGAAGCGCCGCCGCCCAGACCCCCGACTGGCGCACGCCCGCCGAGATCGGCGGCTACCGCACCACCCCGGACTACGCCGAGACCGTCGCCTACCTGGAGCGGATCGCGCAAGCCAACCCCGTCCAGGTCCGCATCGAGAGCTTCGGCAAGACCGGCGAGGGCCGCGACCTCAAAATCGTCATCGCCTCCAAGGACGGCATCTTCGACCCCGCCGCCATTCACGCCTCCGGCCGCGCCATCCTGCTGGTCCAGAACGCCATCCATGCCGGCGAGATGGACGGCAAAGACGCCTGCCTGGCCCTGCTGCGCGATATCGCCATCACGAAAACCCAGGCCACACTTTTGGACCATGTCGTCTTCGTCTTCATCCCCGTCTACAACATCGACGGCCACGAGCAGCGCTCGCCCTATAACCGCATCAATCAGAATGGCCCGGAGCTGTCCGGCTGGCGCGGCAATGCCACCAACCTCAACCTGAACCGCGACTACATGAAGGCCGACGCGCCCGAAACCCGCGCCTTCCTCAAGATGTTTCACCGCTGGATGCCTGACTTCTTCGTCGACAACCACGTGACCGACGGCATGGACTTCCAGTACGACGTGACCTTCACGCTCGACGACACCCCCGACGTTGCCCCGGCTACCGCGCAATGGATTCGTTCGACGGTAACTCCCGAGCTGGAGCGCCAGCTTGACGCGAGCGGCCACCTGGCCTTTCCCAATTACGTCACTCTCAACGACGATACCGACCCCGCGCAGGGCCTGGCCTTCAACAACGATCCGCCCCGTTTCTCCACCGGCCTGATGATCCTGGAAGACCGCCCCGGCCTGCTCGTCGAGCTGCACATGCTCAAGGACTACAAGACCCGCGTCGCGGGCAACTATGAGATTCTGCGCGCGCTGCTGGAGGTAATGAACCGCGACACGGCCAGGCTGATCGCCCTCAACCGCGAGGCCGATGCCGACGCCGCCAAGCTGGGCGCGCACCCGCTGGGCAACGAGAAGTTCCCCCTCGTGATCGACTGGAATGGCGAAATCACCCCAGTCGTCTTTCGCGGCTACCAGTACACGCGCGCCCTGAGCGAAATTTCGGGCGGGATGTGGGTCAGCTACCGGCACGAACCCTGGAACGTGACCCTGCCCCTGGCCACCGGCGTCAAGGTGACCGCCTCAACCTCGCCCCCGGCCGCCTACATCGTTCCCCCGCAGTGGACCCAGGTGATCGACGTGCTCGAAGCCCACGATGTAACCCTGCGCCGCACCACCACCGCCTGGACCGGCAAGGTCGAGCGCTACCGCTGCTCCGGAATGCAGTGGCAAGGCAAGCCCTTCGAGGGCCGCCATCCCATCTTCCCCGGCGAGGACGCGGGCGCGCAGCCCGGCCGCTACGGCCAATGCGCGCTCGCCACGGAGACCCTCACCTTCCCCGCCGGATCGGTCGTGGTCGCACTCAACCAGCGGCTCTCCAAGGTCGCCATTCACTGGCTCGAACCGGAGGCGCCCGACTCCGCCCTGCGCTGGGGCTTCTTCGACACCATCTTCGAGCAAAAGGAGTACGGCGAAGCATACGTGCTGGAGAAACTGGCCCGAGAAGACCTGGCCAAGGATCCCGCGCTCAAGGCGGAGTTCGAGCACCGCGTCCAGTCCGACCCCAGCTTTGCCTCCAGCCCCAGCGCCCGCCTGGAGTTCTTTTATGAGCGCTCGCCCTGGTTCCAGCAGAACCACATCGGCGAGTACCCGGTCGGCCGCCTGCTCTCTCTCGACGGCTTGCCGCTGGAATAGCAGGATCAGACCAGCAGGACCGGAACCCCATACTGCGCCAGTTCTACGTCGGCGGTCACAAGAATCAGCCCTTCCACCAGCGCCTGCGCCACAAGCATGCGGTCGAACGGATCGCGATGAAACAGTGGCAGCAAGGCGGCCCGATCTCCGTGGCGGATGGCCACAGGCAGTTCCAGCAACCCGAAGGACTCGAGCATTGCGCCCACCGGCGTCCGCAGCCTCAACTTGCCAGCCGCCTGCTTCAGGCTCAGTTCCCACGCAGTTACGGCGCTCAGGTACCTTTGCTCGGCGCGGCGCAGCGTTTCAAGCACTTGCGGTCTCAGCCGATCGCTTCCGGAATCGAGCCAGATGAGAATGTGCGAATCCAGCAGGTACCGTCCGCCGTTCACTTCGAGCCCCCCGGATGCAGAAGCTTATCTTCCTCAGGGTCTTCAAACCACTCAAGAGGAATATCCGCTTCCCAGTCATCGGAAAGGAATTCGATCCCCAGCAGGTTCTGCCCAAAAGGCAGTGGCTCCCGCGCCGGCTCCTTGGCAGGGACCGCGGAGAGCCGCGCCATCGGCTTGCCCGCCTTGGCAATCACGATCTCTTCGCCCTTGGCCGCCCGGTCGACCAGACTGGAAAAGTGCGTTTTGGCTTCGTATAGATTCACTTGCACGGGCTTTCCGGACTGCTTCACCGGCGATGAAACTGGATTTGCCGCCATGGCTGTACTCCTGTGTCTCGATTGTGCGCTGATTTGCACTGTTGGTCAAGTTGGTCAACCAGGCCGGCCATGCTATGCCGCGGCCGCAAATCCAACGCGGCCTTCCGTTGCCGGAAACATCGATTGCGGATTCTCCCGTTTGACTTTACACTTGCCGCGAGATCCTTTCTCACTGCGGAGTGTTCTCTATGGATACTGTCGATCCCGAAGTGGCCAGGCACATTGTCCTGGTCATGCTCGCCATCATCCCCGTCATCATGGCGTTTGCGATTGCCATTGTGATGGTGCCTTGCTGGTTCATCCTGAAGAAGGCAGGCTTTACGCCCTGGCTCTCGCTGCTGTGCATCGTCCCGTCGTTCGGCACCCTGGTTCTGCTTTACCTGCTCGCCTTCGGGGAGTGGAAGGTTGTGCCGGCTCCTCAGCAAGCCTGGGGGCCCCCGCCGCCTTGTCCGCCGCCGCCCGCAGTTCCGCCCCAGGCATGAGCGGGTCCGGTCCCGGTATTGGGGTCCGCCGCGGAGGGAGCGAATGCTAGCATCGTGAGTGGAAAGATACCTTCACTATGCCCGATTCCGCTCCCTCCGCGGCGCCCGCTCCCCGCGTCCGATTTGCCCCCTCGCCCACGGGCTTCCTGCACGTGGGCAGCGCGCGCACCTTCATCTTCAATTGGCTCTATGCCCGCCACCATCACGGAACCATGGTCTTGCGCCTGGACGACACCGACGTCGAGCGCAACACCGAGGCCAGCGTCCAGTCCATCTTCGAGGGATTGCGCTGGCTGGGTCTCTCCTGGGACGAAGAGTACAGGCAGTCCGAACGCCTTGCCCTGCACCGCCGGCAGGCCGAAGACCTCTTCGCCAAGGGTCTTGCCTATCGCGATTTCACCCCCGCCCATGCAGCCGACGAGCAGTCCTCCGCGCAGGGCGCATGGCTCTTCAATCCCGGTATGCGCGAATTGTCACGGGAAGAGTCCGACCGCCGCGCCGCCAGTGGCGAGCCCTTCGCCCTTCGCTATCGCGTTCCCCGCGGCCATGGCCGCACCCTCAGCTTCACCGACAGCGTCTACGGTGAGCAGTCCAAGCTCGCCGACGAGGTCGAAGACTTCGCCCTGCTGCGCTCGGATGGGATGCCAACCTACCATCTCGCCTCCTGCGCCGACGACGCCGATCTCCGCATCACCCACATCGTCCGCGGCCAGGATCACCTCACCAATACCTTCAAGCACCTGCTGATCTTCGAGGCTCTCGGCGTCCAGCCGCCCCGGTTCGCCCATCTTCCCCTGCTCGTCGCCCCCGATGGCGCAAAACTATCCAAGCGCAAGCACGGCCCCGTCGTCAGCGTCACCACCTACCGCGATGCCGGCTTCCTCCCTCAGGCCTTCGTCAACTTCCTCTGCCTGCTGGGCTGGTCGCCCAAGGACGACCGCGAGTTCCTCACTCTCGGCGAGCTCACCGCCGCTTTCACTCTCGAGGGCGTCAACCGCGCCAACGCCGTCGTCAACTTTACGGAGGAAGACCCCTTCGATCCCAAAGCCGTCTGGCTCAATGCCGAGCATATCCGCGCCCTGCCCGTCGAGCAGCTCAGCCCCTGCCTTCAACCCTTCTTTGAGCAGGCCGGCCTCCAGGCTTCGCCTGAAAAGCTCCTCGCCGTCACCCCGCTCATCCGCGAGCGCATCAAGCTCCTGCGTGATGCCCCCTCCGCCGCCGACTTCTTCTTCCTCCCCGAGCTCGCCCCCTACGACCCAGCCGAACTGATCCCGTCCAAGGGTGGCGATGCGGCTATGGCCCGCCGCGTCCTCCAGCACGCGCTCGAAGTTCTGCCCGCCGTCAACTTCGATCACGATTCGCTCGACCAGGCCCTTCGAGCCGCGGCCTCGCACCTGGGTCTGAAAGCCGGCCAGGCCTTCCAGCCCATCCGCGTCGCCGTCTGCGGACGTAAGAACGCGCCCCCGCTCTTTGAAACCATGGCCGTCCTCGGCCGCGACGTCTGCCTCGTCCGCATCCGCCAGGCCGAAGCCAGCCTGCAATCGCTCGGTCGAACTTGCCGTGTTGAGGCAGGGTCTCTATTTGACGCTTCGTAATCGAACGATTACACTTTGACCATGTTTTCCATCAGGCCGCTTTCCGGCTCAAGAGCGAGAGGGACAATGATGAGAAAAACCATTAACGTGGACGACCTGCATGAATTCGACCCCGCGCAGTACCTTGACAACGAAGAGAGCATCGCCGTCTATCTGACCGGAATTCTGGATGAGAATAACGCAGCCCTGTTGGCCTCGGCGTTGGGTGACATTGCCCGCGCGCGCGGCATGACGGAGATCGCCAAGGCCGCCGGAATCACCCGCGAAGCTCTCTACAAAGCCCTTCGCCCCAACAGCGCGCCGCGCTTCGATACCATCAGCCGCGTCTGTGCGGCGCTCGGCGTGCGTTTGGTGGCCCAGCCCATGCCTGCCGGCAAAGCAGCCGCTTGAAAGCTAGCCTGCGGACGCAAGAACGCGCCGCCGCTCTTTGCAACCATGGTCGTCCTCGGCCGCGAGGTCTGCCTCGCCCGCATCCGCCAGGCCGAAGAAGGCCTAAAATCGCTCGGATGAGCACAGAACAATTCATACCGCGGTGGGGCCGGCCTCCTTCAGTTCGGTGTACGAACGGTTTCTTTCAAGGTCCAAGAACGGGACTTGGGCCTCCGGGCTTCAAACGTGCGATAATTCAGGAAATCCTACGCAGCAGCCGGGGGCGTCAATGAGTTCAGCGGCGGAATCTTCTCTCCAGAAGGTATCATTCCTTTACAACCTCACAGACAAGAACGCACAAGCTCAGAGAATCATCAAGGATTATGCAGCTAGGCACGCTGCTATGGATGTAGGGGTTGGTGTAATCTCACTGATACCTGGGGCTGGGATTCCGGCGATTCTTGGTGCGATTACCCTTCAAAGCAAAGTGATTTACAAGCCCATGGCAGCAGACCTCGCTGCGGTTTATTTGAGGGAAACCGATTCATATACGGATCGGCTTGGTAACATCGCCTCCGCTGCGACGGTCGGGATGGAGTTTGCTCAGGAGTTTGCCTTGGAGTTTCTGGCCGAACAAACTCAAGAGCTGCTTCTGGATGCAGGTCTCGGCGCTTTAGCTACATTCATTCCGCTTGTTGGCGCATTTGTAGGCGCTGCCCTCGATTTCCTTATCGCTCAGATGATGACATGGAGGGTAGGAACGATGACTTCAGTTTATTTTCAGAATGGGGCTGAGTGGGTTGGTAGCCGCAAATCGACTATGGAGATAGCAAAGGAACTAACTGGCGGCCTTCATGTGAGTTTTTTTGATTTCATTTCCGGGATGGCGGCGGCCAGGGAACAGGCAAGAAATGTGCGCGTAGATTTGAACGAAATACCAAGACGTGTCCCGGACGTAAAGCAATCCGCGGTCAGAAATATCATGCCGCTGATCAGAGGCTTCGCTGACAAGCTCCCCCGTCACGTCGTAAGGGAGAGCCTTCTGGCTATGGGCCTTCCGCCGTTCTTGGTGGAGTCAGCCCTTCAAGAGTTTTACGCTTAAAATACCTTTGGTCGAAGGCCCAAAAATCGCGCAGTTTAGATTTACAAGTGGGTGCCCAAAAATCCCCATATTGCGCTATAGTAGACGCGGGACAGTGGCCTCAGTGCAGACCCTGGGTTGTAGACCCACCCTCACGGATTTCAGGTTGCGCTCGGACCCGAGATCACTTCGAGGCTATCCGGAGAATAAACACCCCGAATCGGCTTCTCGTCTTCAAAGTGCTCACACTGGTAGCCGCGCAGACCCTTTCCGGTTGCAAAAGGGACGGCCGTGATCACGGTCATATCGGGTCCACCGGATTTCAACTTCACAATATTCCCAGGCTTCAACACGTCCGACATAGCTGTATTATCCTCTCCGAGATGTGGTAATGCAAGTGGACTTTGGCTCGCTCGATTTTGAGAGCTCGGACACCCGGGCGTGCAACTTCGAACATCTCCCGCGCTGCTCATATTGATCACAGCCCTCCAGTGGGATAATGAATACCAGCCATGACCAACTCGAATTCGGAAAGCCCCGTCGCTCAAAATCAAGCCGCTTTAACTCAGGACGCTCGCACTCCCAACTTCCTCCGCGACATTATCGCCGAGGATGTCCGCACCAGGAAGTACGGCGATGCCCAGGTCCAGACCCGCTTTCCTCCCGAGCCCAACGGCTACCTCCACATCGGCCACGCCAAGGCCATCTGCATCGACTTCGGCCTGGCCGACGAGTTCGGCGGCAAGACCAACCTGCGCTTCGACGACACCAACCCTGAAAAAGAGGAGCAGGAGTACGTCGATTCCATCATGGCCGATGTCCGCTGGCTGGGCTTCGACTGGGAGCGCCTCTGCTACGCCTCCGACTACTTCCCCCAGCTCTACGAGTGGGCTTTGCAGCTCGTCAAGGCTGGAAAGGCTTACGTCGACGACCTCTCCGCCGACGAGATCCGCCAGCACCGCGGCACCCTCACCGAGCCCGGACGGGACAGCCCCTATCGCAGCCGCTCCGTCGAAGAGAACCTCGACCTCTTCATGCGCATGAAGCAAGGCGAGTTCCCCGACGGCGCCCGCGTGCTGCGCGCCAAGATCGACATGGCCTCGCCCAACCTCAACATGCGCGACCCGGTCATGTACCGCATCCTCCACGCCACGCACCACCGCACCGGCGACGAGTGGTGCATCTACCCCATGTACGACTACGCCCACGGCCAGTCGGACTCCATCGAGCGCGTCACCCACTCCATGTGCACCCTCGAATTCGCTGACCACCAGCCCCTCTACCGCTGGTATATCGAGCAGCTCGGCATCTTCCCTTCGCAGCAGATTGAGTTTGACCGCCTCAACATCACCTACACCATGCTCAGCAAGCGCAAGCTGTTGCAGCTCGTGAATGAAAAGCGCGTGAGCGCCTGGGACGATCCCCGCATGCCCACGCTCTGCGGCCTCCGCCGCCGCGGCTTCACGCCCGAAGCCATCCGCACCTTCGTCGCCGCCGCCGGAGTCTCGCGCACCAATGGGTCAACCGATGTCGAGATGCTGGAGCACTTCCAGCGCGACGACCTCAACCGCCGCGCTTCCCGGGCCATGGCTGTCCTGCGCCCCCTCAAGCTGGTCATCGACAACTACCCCGAGGGCCAGTCGGAGTTCGTCGAGGTGGCCAACAACCCCGAAGACCCTTCGGCCGGAACGCGCCAGGTGCCCTTCTCCCGCGAGCTCTACATCGAGCAGGACGACTTCCGTGAGATTCCTCCGCCCAAGTACTACCGCCTCTCGCCCGGCACGGAGGTCCGCCTGCGCAACGCCTACTTCGTCACCGCCCAGCGCGTGGTGAAGGACGAGGCCGCCAACATCGTCGAGGTGCACTGCACCTACGATCCCCTGAGCCGCGGCGGCAACTCACCCGACGGCCGCAAGGTCAAGTCCACCATGCACTGGGTTTCGGCCGCCCACGGCATCTCCGCCGAAATCCGCCTCTACGACAAGCTCTTCGCCAAGCCCGACCCCTACGACCTCGCCGAAGGCCAGGACGTCCTCGACAATCTAAATCCCAACTCCCTTGAAATCGTCACCGGCGCCAGGCTTGAGCCCTCTCTCGCCAACGCCCGGCTTGAGGACCGCTTCCAGTTCGAACGCGTCGGCTACTTCTGCCTCGATCCCGACTCGACCGCCGGCAATCTGGTCTTCAACCGCACCCTCCCGCTCAAGGACACCTGGGCCAGGATCGAGAAGAAGGCGGGAGCGCATCGCACCACTGCCCGGCAAGATCGAAGCCAGTCTTGATGCGCAGAAGATCGCAAGATTGCTGAGTTAAAGTCTGCGCCAGAGTTTCCTTCAATCTGGCCTGCCCGCCGCGGCCGGATGCCTGCAAGGGACCAGCGCAATGATGACGCGCGCCCAGAAGGAACTCACTGCCGCGCTCGGTAATCTGAGTGATGCAAACGGCGGAGTCGTCGCTCAGGTTGAGTCTGCGAACAACCGGCTCACGCAGTCTATCAAAAAGCTGGAGAATGCTCTTGACGCGCTCTTGCATCGACTGAGAACCGATGTGTTGCGTGTCCGGCGGCGGGCCAGGGGCGGTACGTGTGCGACCGCTGCAAGCTGACGGTGAGCGGTCACAGGTGCAACGAATGCCGCGGGGAGACCCAATACACAGGGCGCATCTTCCACGATCTTCGCCGGACAGCCGTTCGCAACATGGTTCGGGCTGGTGGCCCCGAGCGCGTTGCCATGACGATCAGCGGACACAGGACGCGGGCCATCTTTGACCGCTACAACATCGTCAATGAGGCCGACCTGAGGGAAGCGATGCAGCGGACCGAGAGCTACCTGAAGGACGGCGCACAGCGGCCAAACCACTCTCCCGTGATTCAAATGAAGGCTAGCCAGAACTAGCATCTGTCCGGGAAGGCGGACAGTTTACGGACAGTGAGGCCAAAAAAGAGAAAGCCGCCTAATGCGACTCTAGCTAAGTTCTTTGGATTGTGAGGTATTTTGGTTGCGGGGGCTGGATTTGAACCAGCGACCTTTGGGTTATGAGCCCAACGAGCTACCGGGCTGCTCCACCCCGCAGATACAGTTTACGCGCTGTACACATCAGGGTCAAATGGCCGACGGCGAAGGCGGACCGCGCCGGGCTGCTCCCGTATCCGATAAACTGCTGAGAATCCAGATTGCGCCGCGAGGAGCCCCGCGAATGTCCCAACTCTATGTTCTTGTGCTGGTTGTCATTGTTGCTGCCCTGCTGGCGGTGGCCCTCTATCGCACCTCGCAGGTGCGCACCAAGGCCGACTATCTGGTGGCCGGCCGGTCGCTTCCTGCCGTGGTGCTGGTGCTGACGCTGCTGACCTCCTGGATCGGCGCTGGATCGCTCTTTGCGGGGGCGGAGAACGCCTACAAAAACGGCTTTGCCGCGCTCTGGCAACCGGCCGGAGGCTGGCTCGGGCTGCTGCTCATCTACTTCATCGCTCCCCGCGCTCGCAAGTTCGCCCAATTCACACTGCCCGACTTGCTCGAGGCCCGCTACAACCAGACGGCGAGGGTGCTGGGAACCATTGCCATCCTGATTGCCTATATCGCCATCACCAGTTACCAGTTCAAAGGCGGCGGCGACGTACTGCACCTTATCTTCCCTGACGCCGTCTCGGCGGAGTTGGGCACCTACATCATCGCCTTCTTCGTCATCCTAACCACGGCCCTGGCCGGCATGTCGTCGGTGGCTTATATGGACGTGGCCATCGGTTCGCTGGTCACCGTCATCTGTGTCATTGCGGCGCCCATGCTGTACATCAAGGCCGGCGGGTGGGCCGGGCTGCACGCCTCGCTGCCGCCCGAGTACTTTCAGGTGCTGGGCAACTATCGCCTCGGTCCCGATCATGTGCAGCAATCCGCGGGCATGGGCGTCGTCCGCGGCCTTGAATTCCTGGTCCCCGTCCTGCTGCTCATGCTGGGTAACCAGGTGATGTATCAGAAGTTCTTCTCCGCAAAGTCGGAGCGGGACGCGCGCGTTTCGGTCATCGGCTGGATTCTGGGCACCGTGCTGCTGGAAACCTTGATCGTGGCCATCGCCGTATTTGGCCGCGCGCTTTATCCCACCGGCGAGGTGGCCCTGCATCCGCGCGAGATCATCCCTTACACGGCCCGCCACGGGCTGCCCGCTGTGATGGGAGCGCTGCTGCTGGGCGCGGTCTTCGCCAAGGTCATCTCCACGGCCTCCAACTACCTGTTCTCGCCGGCCACCAACCTGGTCAACGACGTCTTTGTACGCTATATGGCGCCTGGGGCCTCGAACAAGCGGGTGCTGATCGTCTCCCGGCTGGCCGTCGTCCTGCTGGGCTGCTGGGCGCTCTACCAGGCCGTCTATGCCGAGAGCATCCTGCAGAAGATGCTCTATGCCTACACCGTCTACTCCGCCGCGCTCACGCCGGTGGTGCTGGCGGCTTTCTACTCGAAGCGCGTCACGGCCTGGGGCGCGGTAGCCGCCATCGCCTCCGGCACGGTGGTCACGCTGGCCTGGGACATGCAAGCGGTCCGAGAGTTCTTCCCGCCCATTGTGGCCGCTCGCGACGCCATCTTCCCCGCTCTGGCTGCGGCTGTGATCGCCATGGTCGCGGTCAGCGTCTTCACGCCCAAACCCGCTCCGGAACAACTGGCGCAGTTTGCGGACTAGGCCGCCGGTTCTTCTGGTCTTATCCTTCCGCCTGCCCGGTAAGAAGCTGCGGAGTCAAAGCCGGCAAGCCGTCCGCTAGATTCACCGCCTTCGACATGATCTGCATTTGCGGCGCGGCCTCGGAATGCTTTGAAACATAAGCCGGGACAGCATGTTCTCATGCGTCTGCCCTGCTCTTGCGGCTGAGCTGTGGCCGGGTTGGCGAGCAAAGGAATTACATCTCCTTCACGCCTTCGACGAAGGCCTTCAGCTTGCGGCTGCGGGACGGATGGCGGAGCTTGCGCAGCGCCTTGGCTTCGATCTGGCGGATGCGCTCGCGGGTTACCTGAAAGCTCTGGCCGACCTCTTCCAGGGTGTGCTCGGAGCCGTCTTCGAGGCCGAAGCGCATCTTGATGACCCGCTCCTCGCGCGGCGTGAGCGTGCGCAGAACCTGCGAAGTGTACTCCTTCAGGTTCACGCTGATCACCGCCTCGGAGGGAGAAACGGCCTGGCGATCCTCGATGAAGTCACCCAGGTGCGAGTCTTCCTCTTCGCCGATGGGCGTCTCCAGCGAGATGGGCTCCTGCGCGATCTTGAGCACCTTGCGCACCTTGGCCACGGGAATGTCCATGCGCCGGGCGATCTCCTCGCTGGTGGGCTCGCGGCCCAGCTCCTGCACCAGCTGGCGGCTGGTGCGGATGAGCTTGTTGATGGTCTCGATCATGTGCACCGGAATGCGGATGGTGCGTGCCTGGTCGGCGATGGCGCGCGTGATGGCCTGGCGGATCCACCAGGTGGCGTAGGTGGAGAATTTGTAGCCGCGGCGGTATTCGAACTTGTCCACCGCCTTCATCAGGCCGATGTTGCCCTCCTGAATCAGGTCCAGGAACTGCAGGCCGCGGTTGGTGTACTTCTTGGCGATGGAGACCACCAGGCGCAGGTTGGCTTCAATCAGCTCGCGCTTGGCCTGCTCGGCGTCCATATCGCCCTGGATCATCTCGCGCTGGGTGCGCTTGAGCTCGACGATGGAGACGCCCGCGTCGACCTCGATCTTCTCGAGATCGGCCTTGCAGTTCTTCTGCTGCCGCCGGTACTCCTTCTGCAGCAGCTCGCTCTTGCTGGCTTCGTGCTTCTGCTCCAGCGAGCGGATCTGCCGCTCCAGCGTGCGCATGGTGTCTACGGTCTTGTTGACCTTGTCCAACAGGCGCTTGCGCTCCATGGCGGTGTATTTCAGCTCGCGGACGATGCGCGAGATGAGCACCTTTTCGCGCGCCATCAGCCAGCGCGCGTGACGCGCATCCCGGATCTTAACCTTGGTAGTAGGCGCCGGCCCGGCCAGCCTTTCCTCGAGCGTCGCAATCCTTTTCTGGTGCTTCACCAGGACGTCAACGCGGGCCACCGTGGCCTTGACGCGAAGCTGCACCACCTCTTCGGTGAGCTCTTCCTCGTCGAAGATCACCACTTCCTTGACGTTGCGCACCCCGCGCTTCAGGTCCTCGCCCAAAGCCACGATCTCGCGGATCACGATAGGGGAGCGCGAAATGGCCTTCATCACCCTCATCTGCCCGCGCTCGATGCGCTTGGCGATTTCGACTTCGCCCTCGCGCGTAAGCAGCGGAACGGTGCCCATCTCGCGCAGATACATGCGCACCGGGTCGTTGGTCTTCTCCAGGGTCCCGGGAGTCAGGTCGAGCTCGACATCCTCGCCCTCTTCCAGCTCGAACTCCTTGTCTGCGCCGAACTTGGGGCCGTCCAGCAGGTCGATGCCCTGGGTGCCGATGGTGGTAATTAGGTCGTCCAGATCGTCGGGCGAGGAACCCATCTCATCCGGCAGCATCTCGTTCACGTCGCCATAAGTCAGGTAGCCCTTCTCCTTGCCTACTTCGATCAGGCCCTCAATATCATGGTCGTGATCGTGCTCGTGATCGTGTTCGTGTTCCAGTTCGAATTTGTCGTCGATCGCCAAAATACTCCTGCTCTCCAGCGCAAGGCAGATTAAGCACCGTTTGCGCACCGGTGCGGGGTCCGTTCCAGAGCACGCTAAAAAAGACTTCCTGCGCAAGGCGAGGAAATCTGGGCGCGCGTAGACGAACCTGCGGTCACCCGCAAACAAGAAGCGGTTTCAAGTAGTTGCTCGGAACAGGATGACTGCGCTTCAGGCCAAGCCTGGGTCGCCCGCGAGCCGAAGCTCATGTGTGGGGCAGAGGGGCGCGCATCCTCACAGAGATCAATAGATTACCACAGTCTGCCCCGGCCTTGCCAACGCAATAAACCGGGCTCGGTCAAGGCCCTTGCGGGTCCGCCGCGCGACTGGGCCGGGCAGTCACCGTTTCCGCCCGCTTCGTCTCCTGTCATTTAGACGCGGCAGAGGCCGGTTGGACGCAAGATTCCGGCGGCCCGGGTGGGGTTGGATGGACGGATCGCGGGTTCGGGCGACGGTTTCCTTTCCTGGCAAGCAATTCCTCGCCAATGGGCCGGATGGAAAAAGAAGTTGCCCTATCCGGCCAGGAATGATATACAATACGAAATGTATATCTGGAGGTGCGCCTTGAAGTTCGCAAAATGGGGCAACAGCGTAGCCATCCGCATCCCCGCGGAGGTGGTCGCCAAGCTGGGGATTTCTCCCGACGAGGAAGCTCAGATCAAAGTGACCGGGGAATACTCCTTTGAGATCACACGCGACCGCAGACGCCAGGAAGCAATTGAGAGAATGCGCAAGATGCGGTTTGTCCTCCCTGATGATTACGTGTTCAACCGCGACGAAATTTATGACATCTAAAGTCTTTTTCGACACGAACGTGTTGCTTTATGCCTTTGCGCGCAAGGCTGGCTCTCCGCTTGATCTTCGCACAGATAAGGCAGAAGAGATCATGGGCCACGGAGGCGTCTTGAGCGTTCAGGTTCTGAACGAGTTCTCCGATGTCGCATCCCGTAAGTCGAAGCTGAGTTGGGAAGAGATCGCGGAGTTGTTGCGGATCGTCGAAGCTCTTTGCGGGCGGGCGCTTCCCATCACGGCGGAGATTCACGAAGCTGCCGTGGATATTTCCAAACTGCATGGCTTCCGCATCTATGATTCGCTCATTCTGGCTGCGGCTGTGCAAGCAGGATGTACGACTGTTTATACCGAAGACCTGCAGCACGGGCAGGTGATAAATGGAGTGCGAATCGAGAATCCGTTTCTCGGTACATCGATTTCTGGAGCATGATGACGGTCAGATTCTTTGGAATCTTAGGTCTCAGAGTGAGAACTGGGGCGCCTGGTTGCAGACACAAGACATGATTCTCGCAAGTCAATGAATCCAATAGGGTGTAGGAGAATTACACTGAAGGCCGACGAAGACCGAGACCGTTGTCTCCACATCTACAGCTTTGCCGTTCAGAAGATAGGGTTTGTATTTGTAATATCTTTGAACTGCATCAAGAACAGGTTTCCGTAGCATGAACGGACCCGAGACAACCGCCGGCTGAAGAACATTCCCATTTTTATCAATTTCAATCGTCAGGATAACGGTGCCTGTGACGCGAGAGGCCTAGGCGTGTGTGGGGTCATAACAAACCTCAACCTTTTGTAGGAGCAGTTTTTCCGCAACCTTCGCCGAAATTCGGATAAGGTGCGGTGGCGGAGTTGCGGCAGGGGACGCCTGTGTCTGCGCGGCCAGACCGGTGGCGAGAATCGCTGAAAGAAGAACAAGGCAGGCGACAGTCTTCACGGCAACCGATTCTACGCCACTCAGGTCCAACGAGGAAAATACTTCTACGCTCCCTGCCCGTAGTGGCTCTCCACATACTTATCCAGTATCTGCTTGAACTCGGCCACGATGGTGTCGCCGCGCAGGGTGGTGGAGAGCTTGCCGTCGATGTACACCGGAGCTTTGGGCTCCTCGAAGGTGCCGGGCAGGCTGATGCCGAGGTTGGCGTGCTTGGATTCGCCGGGTCCGTTGACGACACAGCCCATGACGGCCAGCTTCAGCTCCTCGACGCCGGGGTAGCGCTTTCGCCACTCGGGCATCCGGACGCGCAGGTAGCTTTGAATCTGCTCGGCCAGCTCCTGAAAATAGGTGCTTGTCGTCCGGCCGCAGCCGGGGCAGCTCGTCACCTGCGGCATGAAGCTGCGGATCCCGAGCGATTGGAGAATCTGCTGCGCGGCCAGAACTTCTTCGGTGCGGTCGCCGCCGGGCTTGGGCGTCAGGCTGACGCGGATGGTGTCTCCGATACCGGCCAGCAGCAGCGGCGCAAGGCCCGCCGTCGAGGCAATCAGGCCCTTCGAGCCCATGCCGGCTTCGGTCAGGCCCAGGTGCAGCGGGTAGTCGCAGCGCGCGGCCAGCTTCGTGTACACGTCGATCAGGTCGCGCACACCGCTGACCTTGGCGGAGAGGATGATCCGGTCGTGGCCCAGTCCGTAGCGCTCGGCGGCCTTGGCGGACTCGAGCGCGCTCGCCACCATGGCCTCCAACATCACCTCGCGGGCGGGCAACGGCTGCGCCTGGCGGCTGTTTTCGTCCATCATGCGCGTCAGCAGGGACTGGTCGAGTGAACCCCAGTTGACGCCGATGCGAACGGGCTTGCCGTTCTCGACGGCGCACTCGATCATGACCTGAAAATTGTCGTTGTCCTTCTTGCCGATGGATGCGTTGCCTGGGTTGATGCGGTACTTGGCCAGGGCGCGCGCCGCGGCGGGAAACCTCTTGAGCAGCAGGTGGCCGTTGTAGTGGAAGTCGCCCACGATGGGCACGCGCAGGCCACGCTTTTCGAGCCCCTCGACGATGCGCGGCACGGCGGCCGCCGCGGCGTCGTTGTTGACTGTGACGCGCACGATCTCAGAGCCCGCCTGGGCCAGGGCCGCGGCCTGTTCGATGGTGCCCTCAACGTCCGCCGTGTCGGTATTGGTCATCGACTGCACGACGACCGGAACCTCCCAGCCGACGCGAACCTGCCCGATGCTGACCGTGGGTGTCTTCCTGCGCTGAATCTCCGCCATGGGTCTAGTTTACTTCCAGGGATGGCTGGCGCAAAGGTCGGCTCGCCGGCGAAGGCTGGCCGGTTTGCAGTTTGCCTGGCGGCAGAACCGGAGCCGCCGATCAAGCGAAACTTCTCCCTGCTCAACCGCATCGCCGTGAACCTGCTCAAACAGGAGACAACGCTCAAGAGTGGCACGAAAGGAAAACGCCTCAAAGCCGCTTGGGATCCGCGGTGCCTGCTGAAATTGCCGGGAATTTGATATGCGTCGGCCCTGGTTCGTGCGGCCTGTCACAGGACGTTCATACGCCGCCTGTGATAGCATCCGTTTTTCAGCGATAGACGCCGCGCGGATTCATCCAGCCTTACCCTGCGCGGCGCCGGTCCGAGACCCTCTTTGATGGACGAGGCAGACGGCAGACCTGGGCACGCGGCCCGACAACCCGGCCACCTGGACGCCCTCCCGGACGTTCGAAAGTGTGTTATGTGCCTCCGTGATCCGTCCCCCCAAATCCACCCAAGTTCCCGCACAATACAAGGAGAAACCCAATGAAGACGTACCAGGGAAGTGAGATCCGCAATGTGGCTGTAGTGGGGCATGCGCACAGCGGCAAGACGACGTTGATCGCCGCTCTGCTGCATGCCGCCAAGATGACTCCAACCCAGGGCCGGGCCGACGACGGCACCGCCGTCACCGCCTATGACGAAGAAGAGGTAGCCCGCGGCGCGACCATGCAGAACGCCGTGGCCTTTGCCGAGTGGCAAGGCGTCAAGATCAATTTCGTCGACACGCCCGGCTTTCACATGTTCAGTCACGAGGCGCGCGCCGCCCTGCTTCCCGTTGAAGCCGCCCTGGTCCTCATCAATGCTCAGAACGGCGTTGAAGCCATTACCGAGCGCGTGTGGAGGTACGCCACCGAAGCCAAGATTCCCCGCATCGTGGCCGTCAGCCAGATGGACCATCCCAAGGCCGGCGGCGGCAGCGGATTGAGCGCCCTGGTCGAGGATCTCGTCGACCGCTGGGGCCGCAATTGTGTTCTTGTCCAGTTGCCCATCTCCGATGCCGAGGGCTTTCACGGCGTGGTGGACCTGGTGACCATGGAGGCCTTCCAGTACGCGCCCGGCGGCGATGGCCGCGGCAAGCCCGTGCAGATTCCGAACAGCCTGGCCGCCGAGGCCAAGACCCGGCATGAAGCGCTGGTGGAGCTGGTGGCCGAGGGCAAAGACGAGTTGATGGAGGAGTACTTCGAGACGGGCACCCTCACTGCGGAGCACCTTACCGCCGCGCTGCATGATGCCGTCCGCGAAGGCCTCATCTTCCCGGTGCTGTTCGCGAGTGGCCAGGCCAACATGGCTTCAGACCGTTTGCTGGAGTTCATCAAGACCTACGCCCCTTCGCCTGTCGAGCGCGCTCCCATCGCCGTCCATGCCCCGTCGTACGAAGCCGCGCCAGCCGGTCCAGAGGCGGAGGTTGAGGCGGAGCCCGTCACAGCGTCCCGCAAGGTGGACGACAATGAGCCGGCGGCCCTGGTGGTCTTCAAGACCATGACCGACCCCTTCAGCGGGCGCATCAGCTTCTTCAAAGTGGTCGGCGGCGTCATCAAGAACGACGCCACGGTGGAGAACTACACGCGCCGCAGCCAGGAGCGGCTGTCGCATCTGAGTGTGATGCAGGGCCGCAAGGCCATCGAGATCCCCGAGCTGCACGCCGGAGACCTGGGCGCCGTGGCCAAGCTGCGCGACACCCTCACCGGCGACACGCTGGGCCAGAAGGGCGCCGAGATTCAGGTGGAACTGGCCCCGCTGCCCGAGCCGGCCATGACCTACGCCATCGAGCCCAAGAGCCGCGCCGACGAAGACAAGCTCGCGCCCGCCATCCACAAGCTCATGGAGGAGGACCTGCTCATCCGCTTCTTCCGCGACCCGCAGACCAACGAGTTCCTCATCGCCGGCGCCGGCCAGCCGCACATCGAGGCCATCGTCAGCCGCCTCAAGAAGCGCTACCACGCCGAAGTCACGCTCAAGGCGCCCAAGGTGCCCTATCGCGAGACCATCCGCGGCCGCGCCGAGGCCCAGGGACGCCACAAGAAGCAGACCGGCGGCCACGGCCAGTTCGGCGACTGCAAGATTCGCATGGAGCCCTTGCCGCGCGGCACGGGCTTCGAGTTCGGCAACGAGATCTTCGGCGGCGCCATTCCCCGCAATTACGTGCCCGCGGTCGAGAAGGGCATCGTCGAGTCGGCGGCGCGCGGGTATCTCGCCGGCTACCCGGTGGTGGACTTCAAGGCCACGGTCTACGACGGCAGCTATCACGAAGTGGATTCCAACGAACTGTCGTTCAAGATGGCCGGCCGCATCGCCTTCCGCAAGTGCATGGAGCAAGCCAAGCCCTGCCTGCTGGAGCCTATCATGAAGGTCGAAATCGAGGCCCCGGACGAGTTTGCCGGAACCCTGATGGGCGACCTGAACTCGCGCCGCGGACGCGTCCAGGGCATGGAATCCAAGGGCCGGACGACGGTAATCAACGCAGAGGTTCCCATGGCCGAGATGCTGACCTATGGAACCCTGCTGACCTCCATGACTCAGGGCAAGGGCAGTTACCGCATGGAGATGGACCACTACGATATCGTCCCGCAGCTGGTAGCCGAGAAGATCCTCGCCAACGCCAAGCGGCCCGTGGAGGAAGAGGAGGAATAGCCACCTGCGGTGGGGTCGGCCCGGCCCCACCCGGCCGAATCCAAACAGCATCAAATCGAATCAGCGTTGCGCCGGCCTCCTGGCCGGCTGTAGCGCGGACGGCCCCGTCCGCGCCCGTCGTAACCGGAGTACAATGACGCCCATGGCGCAAGAAGATCGTTTCGCGCTCCTCCACGGCGCCGTGCGGCCCCGTTATGGCGAAGTCCACGTTCGCAGCCGAGGCCGCCTACCT